>Ga0118677_10013058_pt1 | contig 12039 bp, 7 predicted proteins | sample AliMusrvi5mmetaG_FD_86154 | JGI IMG/M metagenome (GOLD analysis project Ga0118677, IMG submission 86154) | reverse complement strand
ATACTTTCCTTATTACGCCGGCCCCCAGGGTGACCTGGAGGGTGACCTGGTCTTCGCGATGGTTCAGAAGTTGGGTCGCCTGGAGCACCTGGAGTGGTTGCAGCCAATGGCCTTCGACTATGTCTTCGTCGATGAGGCCCACCACAGTGAGGCCGCTAGCTACCGGAGGATCCTGGACAGGGTGGAACCCCTGTTCCTGCTGGGGGTGACGGCCACGCCAGAGCGGGCCGATGGCGCAGATCTGACGGGCCTCTTCGACGATCATGTCCCCTTCAAGGCAGACCTCGGGCTCGGCATCGAGGATGGCCTACTGGTACCCTTCGCCTATATCGGGCTGAAGGACGACATCAACTACCAGAACATTCCCTGGAGGAACCATAGGTTCGATCCATCTGCCCTTGCCGCGGCAGCCGCCACCCAGCGGCGAATGGAAAAGCTGTGGGAGGGTTGGGAGGCCCATCCTGGAACCCGGACCTTGGTCTTCTGCTGCTCAATCGAGCACGCCACCTTCGCTGAGGCCTGGCTGCGAGAGCAGGGCGTCCGGGTAGCCTCCATCCACAGTGCCCCGGGTTCCGCGCCACGGGCCCAGACCCTCCAGTCTTTCCGGGTGGGGGACCTAGACGCGATTTGCGTAGTGGACCTGTTCAACGAGGGCGTCGACATTCCTTCAGTGGATCGCGTTGTCATGCTCCGGCCCACCGAATCCCCTGTGGTCTTCCTTCAGCAACTCGGCCGGGGGCTTCGCCGCCACCTAGGCAAGGTCCAGCTCAAGGTGCTGGACTTTGTAGGGAATCACAGGGTCTTCTTGGATCGAATGCGCGTCCTTTTGGCGGCCACAGATCGCGGGTTCCAATCCATCGGCTGCTGGCTGGAGAGCGGAGTTACCCTGCTTCCTCCCGCGACCGCCAGGTGCACAGGTTGCGAAAGCATGTAATGAGGGTTGGGTGTGGCCGAGCCTACCCGGTTGGCAGCAAAGCCGGTCAAGGCCTCGTATCCGCCCACGATCGTATCCAAATACCATTCCGCTCCCGAAGCCAGCGGCGCATCGTAATCGGCCTCGGCGAACAGATGGTCGATCACAAACGTCTTGCCCGCTGGAATGACGATACACAAGTAGCCCCTGCTCGCCGGCTGGGGATAGGTATCGAACTGCTGATACTGCTCGTAGCCGGTGAAACTGCTCTCCGGCGCAAAGCAGGACTGCGCCTGATCGGTGGGAATCAACAACTGCGGGTCATTGGAAGGCGAGTTGGGATAGCGGGAATGGCGTGGCAGATGAACCTGTCCGAACAGCGGAAAGGCGGCAAGTGAGACAGTTGCAAGAATCACACAGAGAGGGCGGTAATTCATTTCTCGATCGACCTGAAGGCGGATTTATAGCGATTGCCTCTACTAGACGCAGTGCGCGGCGCTTCCGTTTGCCCCTGCGGCCGTCGTTGTTGGCGGCATTCAGTTTGGCCAGCACCGGGGAGTTTTCGCTGGTCTTGATGGGCACGGCGGGCAAATTCCGGCCGCTTGAGCCGGCCACCGAACAACTTTTGTTAGCCTGTTCGGCGGTCGGCATGGGCTTGGTGCCGGGCCTGATGCGCGGCAGCGGCCGCTTGGCGGCCTGGTGCGAGAAGCGCGCCTGGTTTGTCACCCGGCGGGCGGTGCCCGAGGGTTTGTCACCCTCGCGGCGGGTCAAGGAAATCGCCGACCACGCGGTGATTTGCGGCTACGGACCGGTCGGCCAGAGCCTGAACGAGGCGCTGCAGCGCTGTGGCGTGGAGACCCTGGTGATTGAGTTGAACGTCGATACCGTGCGGGCCTTGAAGAAGGCGGGGCAGCCGGTGCTGTTTGCCGACGCCACCCATCACGAGACGATGGCCCTGGCGGCGATCCGGCGCGCGCGCCTGGTGGCGTTCACCTTTCCGAACATCGATCTCACGATCCAAGGCGTGCGCTTGGTCCGCGAGCACAATCCCGGCGTGTGCGTGTTCGCGCGGGCGAAATTCGCGCCGGAAGCCGAACGCTTGCGCGAGTTGGGAGTGCAGGTCGTCCACGATGAACGGGAAAGCGCCACTGCCATGATCCGGCGCGCGTTGGGCGCCTATCAGCGTGACGAAATTGATCCGGAGGAAGTCGTTAGGGAGGTCATCGGGTGAACCGCTCCGGCCGGGCGATCACTGCGGACTGAGTTCGAGCACCTCGCCGGCTGTCGTTTCCAGGCGGAAGCGCGCCCCGGCCGCCACCGCCGCCGACTTGCCGCCGCGAAGCACCTGCACTTTCTTCTCCGGCCACGGATTGACGATGGTGCAATCACCACCCTTTTCGCTGGTGATGCGGATGCCCCGCACCACACCGCCCTTGAGTTCGGCCGAAACGAGGAAGGCGCCACACGCCCGCAAGCTGCCGAAGCGGGCGTCCCGCGTGGCGGGCCAGCACGGGAAGAAGCGCAGCACACCACCTTGACTTTGCAGCAGCATCTCGGTGACGGCCAGCGAGGGCGAAACGTTCTCGATGCCGCCGCCACCGAAGCTCAGCAGCTTGTTGGGCAGCGAATGACGGTCATACATGCCGCGCAACTCCGTAAGGATGGTCTCCGGACGGTAACCGACCCTGGCGCAGGCCGCATACCACGAGGAACTGCCGTTGAAATCCTTCCAGCGCCCCATCGCCTCGATCATGTTGCGGCTGATCTCCAACAGCTTCGGGTCGCTGCCGAGCCCGATGGCGCCGGCAGGGAAGATGTGTTGGACGCCGAGGGTGTTGTCGCCGCACCATTCCATGCCCTTTTCGGTATAACGGAACACGGTCTTGCCGCCGCGTTCCTGGATGGGGTAGGCGCTGAGTTTCTCGCATATGTCGCGCCATTTGGCCCGCTTGTCGGCATCCGCCCCCAGAGCTTCGCTCATCGGGATCAGGTTCTCAAACAACGTCCGCACCAGGCCCAAGGACAAGAGCCCGTTCATGTCCGGCCCCGAGCCCTCGTGGATCGAGTCGTTGTAAATCACGTAACGACCGTTCTCGAATTTCAGATAGTCCTGCCAGAACTCCGCCGTTGCCCGCGGAAAAGCATAACCGGTGTCCTTGAGCCATGCCAAGTCGCGAGTGTACTGCCAGTGCCAAATGAAAAGCAAGGCCGCGTAGGCGGCGTTCGAGCGCTGGCCCCAGTCGGTGGCGTCGCCTTCCGGGCACATGCCCCACGGGCCGATCGACACCGGCAGGTGGATTCCTTGCCAGCCGCGTTCTTGCGCGATCCGCCTGCCGCGCGGGATGGATTGGTTCATCGCGTCATAGAACGGCACCGCCAGTTCGACATGATTGGCCGCATACACGCCATAGAAGGGTGCCTGGAAGTTGTAGTTGAGGTGGAAATCCCCGTGCCAGGCCGAGCGGTCGGTGGTGATCCAATTCCCCCACAAGCCCGGAGCCACCTTGCCGGCCCGACTGCACGAAGCCATGATGTACTGTGAGGAATACCAATGTTGTTCGATCACCTTGTCCGGAATCTCGACAAACGAGCGGGCCCAGAAGTCACCCCACCACTGGCGGTGGGCCGTCCGGCGAACGGCGATCCCCTCCGGTGTTAGCATGTCAACCGTTGCCTTGGCCTCGGTCAGCGGGTCCTTGCCCTTGGCATCCAAGTCGCTCAGGATGGCAGTGGCAATGATGGCATTCTTGGCAGGTTCGAGCGTGAATTCGCGGGCACCGGTGCTGCCGATGACGCGGGACGCCACACCGAGCTTGCGCCCGTTCGGATCCGGGGCGTCGGGATCATAAGGAAAGTTGGCACCGGCATCGGCGGCCATTCCGGTGAACTTGAGAACATTGCCGTCCACCCATACGGCCATCTGTTTGCCATCGAAAACTCCCGCCACATGAACCCATTGGTCCAGCGGGACCGGATCGTCGCACTGCACCATGAAATCGCCGACGGCCAAGCGGAGGCGGCCCTTGGAAAGCCCGAGGCTGTAGGCTTGGTTCCACTCGCCCTTGCTGACGATGTAGTCGGCCTCGGGCGAGCGCCGGGACGGCTTGATCCAACCAAGGATCGTCAATGCCTTGGAAATGCCCGGAACCGCCAGCGGGCGCCCGCTCTTGCCGTCGAATGTTAGAACGTCGTTGCGGTCACCTTGGGCGGCGACGACGATTTCCGCGGCCGAGAGCGCGCGGTCAAGCACCTTCACATCCGCCATTTCACCGTTGAAAAACCAGCGACCGCCGCCGTGCTGTTCGCACCCGAGCTTCGCGGGCGTGGCGGTATCGTGAACTTCGGCAGGGAATTGGGAACTGACGAAGCCCTTCAGGTTCTGTAGCGACACCGCCAACGGCTTGGTGCCCTGGTTGGCGAGTTCGATGAAGAACAGGTTGGCGTTGGCATCGACCCAGACACGGGTGGCGAGGGCTGCCTCGCCCTTGGCAAACTCACCGCGCAACTCCGCCCGCCGCAGGTCCTCCTCGGTGCGGAAGGAGGCACCAGCCAGCCCGGGGATGGCCAGCCGCACCTGGCCAACCGCCATCGGCGCCTTCGTTCGGATGCCCCAAAAATCGTTCTTGCCGAGGTAAAATGCCAAGGCGTCGGATGTTCCGGCCTGCACCACGCCGAGGTCGCCGTTTCCTAACAGCGGACCGTCAACCATGCCGTTGGTGGGCACGTCGCCCGCCGGTTCGGTGAACAAGATCGTGTGCGTGGCGGCAATCCGCTCGCCTTCGGAGGCAGCCATGTCCGCCGCCAAGGTGGCACCCGGCGCAAAAACAAAGATGGCGGCAGCCACCGCAGCGGATTCGTACACAGGCAAGCGACGTTTCATGATAGGTCAACCACTCAATCCTCCGGCAGGGTACGGTACCAAGTGAAATACAGCGCCACGGCACAAGTGCCGAAGATCGCGGCGCAAATGCTGCCCTCCGCCGGCCAATGGCCGAGGAAATACACCGGCGCCATGTAGAGGGCAAACGAGGCGACCAGGCCGAGCGCGACATTGAGGACAATCCGTGGCACGGGAATGGCCGTCGCCATTGTTAGACCGGCCAATTCGGCTCTGCGCGCGGCATCCTTCCACAAGCCGAAAGGCCGCACCCGCGCGTAAAATGCCGCCGAAGTTTCCGGCTCGATCGGCGGCGTCAGCAGCGAAACGACGATACACGAGAGGGTGGACGTGGCGAGGGTGGCATAGGTATAATAATTCTCCGGCCAGAGCTTGAGAAAATGCCCTTCCGGCACAAAAGCGCGGACCAACATGGCCAACGACGGCACCAGACTTGCCAGACACCCGGCGGCAAAGCCCCAACCGTTCATGCGTCCCCAACACCAACGGAACGCCAAGGGCACCACGAAACAAGTGAGCAGGCCGCCCAACATCCAGCCCCAGATCTTGTCGAGCGCGCTGCCCTTTTTGTCGAGCTTGCGGAAGTAATCCTCGGCCCTGGCGGGATCCTCGCCGGTGATTGAGCCGGCCTTGAATTCCTCCAGGCTCAGCACCCCGTCGCCGTTGCGGTCGAGTCGGCGGAAGACGTCCTCGACGGACTGGCTGAGGTCGATCCCTCCGCCGGGCTTCACCGGCGCATGGATCCCGGCTTTGAATTCGTCCAGTGTCAGGCGCCCGTCGCCGCGTTGGGATTCCACCATCGCGTAGCCGATGAGAATCGCCAATCCGGCCAGGCCCGCGGTCATCAGGTAACTCACCTTGACCAGCTTGCGGTCGGTGTCCGCCAGCTTGCGGGCGAACAGCGGCTGATAGAGGTCGCGCACGACAATCGAGGCACAGGCGTTGATCTCCGAGCAGAAGCTGGTCATGAAGGAAGCGGACAAGCCCGCGACGACCAATCCCAACAACCCCGGGACCAACAGGCCGGAACGGAGGAATTCCGGCATCACGCATTCCGGGTCGTGGCTGATATCCGAGGTGTAAAGCGCGTAGCCGAAGAAACACAGGCCGGCGGTCATGATCCAGCGGGGGAAACCCAGGAACTGCCAGAGCGCGGCCAGTTTCGCCGCCTCCTTGGTGTTGGTCGCCGCGAGGAACCTTTGCTCGCCATATCGCCCGCCGGCACCGCCGATGCAGCCGATCATGCCGATGATCGAGAAGGCGAGCGTCTTGCCGATGAAGTCCCGCCAATCCTTGTAGTCGCCCGACGCCTCAAACATCCCGATCTTCGGCGTGGCCTCGGGCCACAGGGATTTCCAGTAGTCCTGGGTCACCGCGGCATTGCCAGTACCGTGAGCAACGGCGGCGTGGATTTGCGCGCCGGAATACTGGTTGTAGCATACGAAGCCGATGATGAATGCCACCGCGAACAACACCACCGTTTGCAGGAACTCGCTCAGGATCACGCCCTTGAAGCCGCCGAACACCACATAGACGCTGGTGAGCAACACGATCCCCAGCGCCAGGCCGTGGGCGGATTCGTTCGACAGCCGGAACACCACCGCGAACTTGTGAATGATGATGTAAGACATGCACAACGAAGCCACCGAAAACAGGGTGATCATGAAGGCGAAACTGGTGCGCGCCCACTTCGCGCCCGTTCCGACGCCGAAGCGGATCTTGTTGAGTTCCGCCGAAGTGATTCCGCCGCAACGGCGGATCCAGATGCCCGAATAGGCCATCAGGAACACCGCGTTGGGCATCCACCACACCAGCGTCACCCAAAACGATTTCATCCCCAACACCATCAGGATCGCCAGGTTCCACACCGTGCCGTTCACCGAAAAATTGGTCGAGGCACCCGATGCCGCGAGCATCCACCATTTGTTCTCGGCACCCAGGAAATAGGATTTGGAACTCTCGGCACTCTTGCGCGAAAACATGAATCCCGCGCCGACGACGAAGAAAAAGAACGTGCCTACGATGATCCAGTCGATGGGCTGCATGATTCGGTCAATGTTGGTTAGGGTGGGAAAGCCGGGCGTGGAGACTGCCGGACCCTGCCTGGCGGCCGTGGCTCGTGACCGGCCAGACGAGCGGTGCCTGGCGGAACTTCTCGGCCGCCGCCCGCAAGCCTGTGAAATCGGCCGGCCCGGCAAACGGCAACAGGCCATAGCGCAAGCGCATGCGGCCGGTTTGCACGCGGGGAAAATTGGTGTCCCAATAGTTGTTGACCGGCCACGCCAGCAGCAACGGGTTGCGCGGGCGCGGCAGCACGTCCAGCGGCCGGGAGAAATGGAAGTCGCCGAACTGCACCAGCGGCGCATCGGGCGTGAACAAGGCCACCCCGCCGTGGCCGTCCGCGATGGCAGCCAGCGTCTCGGTGGTCACCCAATTGCGGCAAGCAGGCAGCAGTTCCATTTCCACCTCGAGGCGGATCACCGGGTCGTGCGCGAACAGCGTGATCGTTTGAGTTAGAAAAAGCATCCCCGGTGCCCGGAGTTCGCGGACGAGCGCGATGCGGCCGGGCCCGGCAATGACCTCACAGTGGGTCACGCGGGTGGCATGCTCGCGCACCGGCGACCAATCCTGCCAACACACTTCATCGACCTTTTCCTTGTCGAGGTCGCGTTGATAGAACGCGTAGCGCCGGTCCTCGCTCAAGGCGTCCGTGCGCTCGCGCACAAAGGCGAAAAAGTCCAGCCCGTCCCGCGGCGCAAGCAGCTCGCGGTCCCGCGCCCGGTCAAACAGGGACCAGATCCGCCCGGAATCGGGGTCATAGCGCAGGATGTGGAACGGCGAGGTGATGCGACCCTTGCGCCGCTGGTGGTTGGCAGCCGGGGCGAAGTTGAGTTCGCGCCGGGCGGCCGTGTCCACCTCGATGAGGTGGGCGAGTTCCGGCGTTTCGTCCGGTGGTGGCAAGGCGGCCAAGTCCAGCACCCGCCAGGAGAACGGCGGCATTTCCACCGGACCGAACGCGCGTCCGTTAGCCCCGGGGAACCGCCCGCCCCACGAACGTCCGTCGTAAAACATCCGGCTGGCGCGATAGGTGCGCTCGGTGGCGGCGGTGCGCGCGGCAAACCATGCGGCGGGCAACTCGGGCCGCATGGTCAGGGGCTGCGCGCCCGGATTGACAAGCAGGACCCGCTCGATCCCCCGGTCGGCCGGCGGATTTTGCGCGAGGCGTTCCAGCCCGTCCATCAGCGCGAACGCGGCATGCTCGTGCCCTTCGTGGGCGAGCGCTTGCTTGAGAAGTTCGGTGGTTTGCGCCTGCGGGTGCGCGTGGTCGGAATCGTAGTAACCGCAGGTGTGTTCGTCATACAGATCGACCTTGTCCATCGCCCGGGCCAAGGCCGCGGCATCGCCGTCTAACATAAATGCCGCCTCGATCAGCGGCTTGGCTTGCTGGTTGCGGGCGGTGGCGACCGGACTGGCGGCACAGCCGAAGTTCCAATAATCCGTCCAGTCGCCGCGCAGCACGGGCAGGCAGGCGTCGGCAACCCGCATGGCACGCTGGCGCAAGTCGTCAAAGGTCGCGTAACCCACGCGTGGCAAGGCATTTGCTTCACGGGCCGCGTTCCACCGGCGAATCAAGTCGGGCATGAACGGATTGGGCGGCGCGTTGTCCCACATGACCGGCGAACAGGTGGTGGTGAGATAGACGAAGTCCAGCGGATAGCGGAGCTGCTCCAGCCGCTGTTGGAACACCCGCCACCCTTGTTCCATCCGTGCGACCGAATCGTCCCAGGCCAGCAGCAACTGGTCGAACATCGTGTAATGGTTGCCATTGAAAACCCGCAGCTTGCGGCCCGACGGGGCTTCCCACAGGAACATTCCCGGTCGCGGCCGCACCGCACGCCCGAGGTGGATGTTGATTGCCATGACGAGGAAATCCACCCCCGCGTCTAACAAAACATCCGCCAGCGGCCACGGCACGCCGGTCACGTCGTGTTGGCAGGCGACGGCGATCGGGGCGCCGAGCAGGTTCTCCAGCTCGCGTTTTCCGGCGAGCAGGCGTTGCAGGCCGTCGCGGTTGGCCAAGGGCGTGGTATGCCAGCGCAACGCGGCCATCCCGATGCGTCCCTGCCGGTGCAAAGCCACGAAGCGGGCGATGTCGGAGGCCGGGGCCATGGCCAGCCAGCGGCGCACCGGCTCACTCGCCTCGCAGGTCCACTTCGGCCGCGCGCCATCCGGCAAGTCCGCGGTTTCCTCCAACCAAGCGAGCGCCTGGTGGATGAACTCGCGCTGCAGTTCCCAAAAGACCGGCTGCGAATGAGTGTAGCCCACGTCCAGATGGCTGTGGTGAAGCAACAGGATCTCCTCGATCGGAGCGGATGATTGGGAACTCATGAGTGGGGTCGGCTGCCCGTGACGGGGGCTGTATAGCCACGTCCGGCGGGTTGCACCAGCGAGAGTTTCCACAGGCGCTGCCGCCGAGGGGCCCGCGGAGTTGCCCCTCCGGCGTCTCGATTGCCGGGCACCCGGCTTGCTTGCGCCGCACGAAATGGCGGGCTTGGTTGCCGTCTCTTGACGCGCCAGATCACCGGGGAGAAGTCAGGCCCTTCGCCGGGCGGTCGTTGCGGCACAGAAAACCCGCGCGGTCGAAGACGAGGGTGGCAACCCAGAACATGAGGACGAGCGCCACCAAACCGCCGAGGTCAGTCCCGATGCCATTGACGGCATCGTGGCCGAAAGTCAGGACCAGCAAGGCGACGGCCAAAATGCGCAGGATGTTGGCCAGCCAGGCCAGCACCACCAGGAACGCCAACGGACCGATCAAGCGGGCCGACGGGCCACGGGTGCGGAACAAGGCGAACAGGCCGACGCACAACAGGACTTGCAGCGATTGCAGACCGACCCCGGCGGCATCCGGCGGGATGCTTGCCCCCTTGACAGAGAGGATGGCGCCTTCCCATTTGACGTGCATGCCCGGGAAGCATTCTAACAAAACCGCCGCCGCGACACCGGTGGAGCGGAACATCCAGCCCAGCCAATTGCCATCGACCAGCAACCAGGGAAACGCGCCGGAAGCCAGGGCCAGCAAGCGGGCGCGGCTGCGGAAACAGGCGGGGGCAAGCCACCGGCGAAGCCACGCGCCTAACAACAAAGTCCAAGCCAGCGTGAGCAGGGTCACCGACGCGCACACGCATCCCGCCGCCGCCGCGCATCCGGCGGCCACCAACCAGCCGCCACCCCCGGCCGGCCGCGAGGTGAACACCCACGGTCGCCCGAGCCACCAAACCACCGGCAGACAGAGCAGCAGCAGCGGCGCCTCCGGAGTCAGGTCGGATTGCGCGAAAGCCAACAGCCAAACCGCGGTCCCCGCCACCGCCAACAAGGGAGGAGGCAAAGCCAGTTCGACGAATTGGCGCTTGGCGGTCATGGCAGCATCCCGGTCAGGCAAGCAACATGGCCGGGACTCGCAGGCATGGGCTGGCGGGGGCTCATCGGGAGGAGTACATGGTTGACGGAGGGTGGATGGGATCATTCTTTAGCAATTTTTATGCCAATCAAAACAATCTCGGAAGAAGAACGATTTTCTTCGGATTTCCGTTCTTTTTTCTTGCCATGTTTCCAATACGAGCCAAGATCGAACGCATAACGCATTGCGAAAGCAGTGCCAACAAAGCAAGATCGCAATGCATGTTCTCGTCTTTGCAGATGATCACGACCCCATGCCGAGCCCGTTGAAGCGGCGCCTGCATCGGGCTGGACTGAGTTCGTCGATGGTGAGCCCGGAGGTGCCGATTCCGACCGTGGCGCTGGAAGACGCGGAAATGGTGATGCTGGTGCCGGAGCCCTTGTTGGACGCGCCGGTGTGGGCCGGCTTGCGGGTGCGCCTGGCGCGCTCGGGCCGGTTTTTCGCCGTGGCCGGCGGGGAAATGAGCACCGAACAGGTGGTGCGGGCGACCCAGGACGGGGCGCAGGATGTCTTGGACTGGGACCGCGACGACCTCCTGCGGTGGCAGCGCGGCTTGCAGCGCATGGCGGACTCCCAAGCCTTGTGGTTGAAGGTGTACGGCGCGTTGGCGACCGGCGCAACGTCGGTCGGGTTGTTAGGCGACTCGGAAAGCACGCGCTCGTTGCGGCAGACGATCCGGCGCTTGGGGCCGACGGATGTGAGCGTGATGATCCTGGGAGCGTCGGGGACCGGCAAGGAGCGGGTGGCGCAGTCCTTGCACGAGGCCCGCGGCTTGGGTCCGTTTGTCGCCTTGAACTGCGCGGCCATCCCGCGGGATCTGTTGGAGTCGGAGCTGTTCGGATCGGAGAAGGGTGCCTTTACCGGAGCCTGGCGGGAACGCGCGGGTCTGGTGGAACAAGCGTCGGGCGGCACCCTGTTTCTGGACGAAATCGGCGAGATGGACCCCGCCCTGCAGCCGAAACTGCTGCGTTTTCTCGAAACGCGGACCGCGCGCCGGGTGGGTGGCGCCAAGGACTATCAGGTGCAGTTGCGGGTGATTGCCGCCACCAACCGGAACCTGGAAACCGAAATGGCGGCCGGGCGGTTCCGGCCGGACCTGTACTTTCGCTTGGCCGAGGTGATGATCCAACTGCCGCCCCTGCGGGCGCGACCGGACGACCTGCCGGCCTTGGTGATGGCATTCATCGGTGCCGCCAACGAGCGCTTCGGAAAGACGTTCTTGGGTGTCGAACCGGTGTTGATGGAGCGGTTTCGCGGGTATTCGTGGCCGGGCAACGTGCGGGAACTTCGCAGCGTGATCGACCGCTTGGCGGTGCTGCACGACGGCTCGGTCATGCGCTCCGGATGGTGGGAACCGCCGGTGACCGCCCCCACGCCGCCGTCCCCCGGATCGCACCCGGCTGCGGCGCACGCAACCGGCCATCCGGAAACCGAAGGAACCCTCGGCAGTTCCGCCGGCTTGGGCGGTGCCCCGCTCATGCCACCCCGCCGCCAACGGCAGGAAATCGCCCGCCGGCTGATGGCCGAAGGCCAACTCTCCCAAACCGAGATCGCCGCCCGCCTCGGCGTCCACCCGACCACCCTCTTCCGCTGGCGCAAGGGTTTGCCCTGACCAACAAGTTGCCGAAATAAAACCGTGCCAAACCGGGGCCAATTCGCTACCCGTCTGGAGAACCTGTTCGCCAGAGCCTGATCGATGATCACCAACCAAGAGGAGCCGGAACAGCCGGGCGGCGGGCGTTTCACGCTCGACGGGGACGACGCGTT
>Ga0118677_10013057_pt1 | contig 12040 bp, 20 predicted proteins | sample AliMusrvi5mmetaG_FD_86154 | JGI IMG/M metagenome (GOLD analysis project Ga0118677, IMG submission 86154) | reverse complement strand
GATGATAGGTAAATCCTTCGATACCTGTGGCCCTCTAGGGCCTTGGCTAGTTACACCTGATGAAATTAGTAATCCGCATAACCTGGGAATTAAAACCTGGGTTGATAAAGAATTGAGACAAAATGCCAATACCAATCAAATGATTTTCAATTGCTATGAAATGATCGCTTATTTGTCTCAGGCAATGACACTCGAACCTGGGGATGTAATTACTACTGGCACACCTAGTGGAGTCGGAGTAAAAATGCAGCCACGTGGATATTTAAAAGTCGGACAAACCGTTAAAATTGAAATTGAAGGAATAGGTGAATTAACCAATTCTGTGATTAATGAACCTGATATTTCAGAACTATATTAAGAAAGACACCATGCTTACAGGGCGATATAGCTATTAGTAGAAAATGGACTAAGCTCTTTTCCTCAAATGAAAGAAACTTAGTTTCTTTTGCCATGTTTTGTCAGAGCGAACGCTATGGCTCAGCACCGCCGTTCAGGCGGGCTCAGCCGTTTGTTGGAACAACTCTATTTCTTTTCCGATATTATCCGTTTCGACTCTTCGTCAAACTGTGCAAGATTGTCTGGCGTATGCACAGCCACAGTAATCTCAGTCTTGCAGTCGGACGAACTCACGTGGTGGTGGTGCTTCTTCGGATTGTCTGCAAGATCGTTGGCGGAAAACCCGAGGTCTGACGCTTCGTCAGGTGTTAGAAACAGAGTGACTGAGTTCAGGCACCTTTTCGATTCTGGATCATATATTCTCATGCGCTTGTTCCAACGTTTGGCATGTGCTGTCGCCGCCTTCGTGGTCTGCAACTCCGAATGGCCCAGTGCTGGCGACGATCCCCACCAGTCCTTGGTTGGGGCCATGTTTCGTTACCCTATATGATCCAAGAATGCGAAATAGCCGCCAACGATGGCAAGGATTCCAAACAATGCCAATACAATGATCGTCGTTCCATAGAGTCCGCGTTGCCATCCCTTCAAGTTGTCCCAACGCCGAGCAAGTTCAAAGAAAGGAATGTCGGTTATGACTTCTATAATGCCGACGTAAAGAGGAACAAAAGGGATCGCCAGGCCTACCATGGCAATGGGACCTGGGACAAAGCCCATTCTTTCGATCAATAGTATAATGCCCACAACTGCGGCACATATGCCGATTGCTGCTGCGATCCACCTCATTCCGTGAATTCTTGTCGTAGTCATCATTGTCTTCCGTTGCCCCAAAGTTGCACTTCTCGGTCGGCGCGTCAGCGACGTACCGAGCAAGAGCGTGTTCGTTCGTCATTGTACCTTCTCAAGTACTGGTTCAATTCCCCGTGACTCATGTGACCAGAAGAACACAGTCTCGTCGAGAATCTTCGGATCTTGCTCATTCGGAAGGAGGATCAATTGGTCGCCGCAGCCATTGCTTGCAATGGCCACTGCGGTTTGCGGAAAGCCATCAGCACCACGACTGGTGGCCGTTTCGCGAACGACGTCATTGCATGTCCGCGATAACCTCTTCTTGTCTGATTTGTCCCAGATTGGATACAACTCCCACACGTCACCCATGGCCTCGACATCGCCACCATTGAGGCGGGTCATCCGTTGTCGATACGAGGCCGGCAGTTTCACACCAAGTCTCGATTCGGCATCATCTATCCATTGTTGCTCTACCGGGAATGGCATCTTCTTTTCCCTGACGTTCCCGGCTCACCACCGACGTCGCGGCGGTGGTGGAGCCGTTTGTTGGGTTGTTCCTCTATAGCGTCATCACTTTACTGGCCAACTGTCGAGCCTGCCAGGCAGATTCAGCTCCCATTTCAGATAGAACTCCGCCGCATCCTTTGCCTGCATGAATTCCTTGTGCGATTCTTCGGCAATTGTAAGTAGATCATAGACCGATGGCCTTCGACTGTGGCAAACAAATAGTGTTGGCGATAGTCTCTGTATGACCGTTCCTTCATAAACCAGTTCGCCTGGTTTATGTTCCGGCATTCGCCTCGGAAACCATTCCTCCTGCTGAATGATGGCGACGAGGTGATCGAGCACCTCAGAGTAAAGTAGTGTCTCACTAGGCCATAGACCCTTTGCCTTCCGTTCTTCGACATTCAGGTGTCCGCCCCGAAGGAGCATGGTTAAGAGGTCTTTGGGCATCTTCATGTCATTCAACCCAACGTTTCACGGCTGTTCCGACGGCCTTCCGGCGCCACGGGCCGCTGGTTGGGCAATTCCTTATGCAAATCCGCTCTTTTCCTTCTCTCTCTGTCTTGCTCGAAACTCCGCATACAACTTTCTGTATGGTCTTCCGAGAAGAAAGACGATGACAGCTACGTTGATGGCCGCAACAACTGGTGTCAATGGCACCTTGTGCGACTGCGAGTAGTAGCCGGCTTGCAGACGGGATATAACGACGGCCTGCGAGACTAGGATGTAGGCCAGTAAGAGGGCCACTGTACCGTATCGACCGATGGACTGAAACCGGAAGTTGCTGGCGACAATTGCCAAGGAAGCGATTAGAGTAGCTCCAATGAGACTGGCTGAATTAGCAGGATCTAGGTGCAGCATCGCGAGACCCCATCGCACTGTCATGCTAGTAGCAGCGTGACACCAAGGAATGCACCATATTATCAATCCATAATATATCCACAGTCTTGTTACTTTCATAAATTCATTTGAAGCCCAACGTCAGCGCGCACCCTCGGAAGGCCCAGGCCGCGGGGCCGGAGGTAGCGGTGCCGCGCTTTGTTGGGCAACTCCGTTTGTCGTGAATGGTTCTGGAAAGATACATTTCAACTCCGCCCCTGTGAACCGAGTCTCGGTCGGCAGACCAACGTTCAGGATGACAGTCTGATTGCTCTGTGTCAGTTCAACAAACAGGCGTCTGTCTATGGCCCACACTCGCTTCCCAAGTCCGGCGCCACGGGCTGAAGCATGGAATGCTTCCTTTGACGAGAAGAACGGGACGTAGGACTCCCCGTTTCTAACGTAGTCCTGGACGTCAAGGATGTTGCCTTTCCGGTCGGGTTCCTTGGCCAGGACGATCAGGACTTTGTCCCCGATCATCTCGTGCGCCAGTTCAGCTTTGCTCTTCTTCATACAACCAGTACACAGTCCAGCGCCAAGCATCGCGATCAGGATTGTGAGTCTTCCTATTATGGAATATCTGTTACCCGCTTGCCCAACGTTCATGGTCTGCCGACGCGCCTCCAGGGCATTGCCTTCCCAGACATCAACTTTGCTTCCGTCTGCAAAGTAGTTCCCGGCGAAGTCTTGAGCAAAATGCCATGGATGATACACCCACCCAGATCGACTTGCGTTTGCTGAGTTCCTAATCCACAGGTCCCAGATAGCGATTTCAATCGTATCTGACAACTGATTCTCTTTGACGACGTATTGCCGCCAGTCGCCACAATGCTTGGCGAAGAACGTCGGATGTTTAGCGGAGAAGGCAGAGATGGCGGCAATCGTCTCCGGTGGCAACTTCTTGATTACGTCCACGGCGTACATCTCGAAGAAGAAATCAAGTGGGCGCTCCTGTTGATAATACGGCGCAAGAACCTTCATGACTCCATCATAGTCAACAGGGAAAGGTGGCATCTTCGGTGGGGTGTATGCCGTACCTGGGGCTTTCTCCTGCTCCTTCTTCTTCAGGAATCCAAACATGTGTTTCAATTCCTCTCTGGCTAACGTTTCAAATCACCGCTTCGAGTCCGGTGCGGACGAAGAAGCCGGTGCATTTGTGTGTTCGGCCTTCCTGTAAAGATTTGCCCACTGCCGCAGTGCGTCGTCAGTAACGTTCTCAACAATTGCACCCCTATACCAGTCGGCAAGTATGAGTCCGTATTCCGATGAGATGGAGACGATCATTTTGCGAAAGTCTTGACCTAATGGTCCATTCATGGGCGGTTTGAGTCCAAGATAGACTATTGTACCATCTGACTTTGCCTGTCCGTATAGATAGGCTCCGCTATCATCCTTGACCGAGAATCCCCCTTGTATGCTTTGGTCACCGATAGCCAGAGGGAAAAGGCTTCCGGTTAGTTTCGATGTCGTGATAGACAAGACTTCGACCGTAGGATATGTATCCTTGCGAACAAATACACCTGTAAAGCCCATGCCCTTGCGATGGGCGTTTCTAAAGACAATGAAGTCGGTCATTGTTACCTCAAGTGCTTTGCGGTTTGTTGGAGCGACGAACTCCACTTGTCTCCAGTCGTCCTCGTGCATAACCACAGAATTGCTTGGCACAGGTGTATTCTGTTCTACTGTCGGCAACTCGTCGCACAGTGTGGCAAGAGAGTAGAGCAACTCCGATGGGTTGACAGTTTGCGTCTGAGGTGCCTTCTGAGGCTTGCCGCACCCAAACAGCATTGAGATAAGTCCCATAATGACTCCAATTTGTATTTTGCGTTTCATCTCTATTTCTTTGGCATAACGTTCTGGGTCATGCGCGGAGGACACCCCATCGCATGGACCTATTCGTTAGCCGTTCTGTGTTCACGTTGTCTTTTGATCCTGATCAGGTGATTCAGACGCCGCGCCTCGTGCGACACGTCTTGCCGCTCTCTGCATCTGCCAAATGCTGGGATACCTAAGGCAGTATGCGACGAAAGCACACAGACACAGGACTGCGGTCGCAATGAGCAGAACCATGTTGGCCCACAGCGGCCCGAACATGATGATAATCGCCACGACGATCGCAGCGGTGATCTCCCATATAGTGATTGATCTCATTCTAATAGCGAACGTTATGAAGCATCGTTTAGGCAAGACGCGCAGCGGATTGACAAATACGATGCCTTCAATGTTCGGTCCTATTCAATCAGTTTCCGGTAAGTCTTAGGCAGTTTCTGATCCTTGGGGAAGTCGGGAAAGAATGTCTGCACATTAGCCGTAGTTATCCGCGACCCTTCGACGTATTTCCACTGTGACTCCCCGATCTTTCGGGCTCCGAATTGATAGTTCAGACTTTCAACGCGCTTTCCCTTTGAGAGGAGCACCATCTTGGTTGGAACAAGAACATATTCTGATCCTGAAGTCTGGATGAACACTGGGACAGCCGGGAACTTGAGTTTCTCGATGGCGATGCCTAAAGCGACGATCTGAGAGAGACTGTCTGGTTGTGGCGAGGGCTTTGTCCTTTCCTCCCAACATCGTGATGATCGTGTCGTGGGTGTAGCGCATGACCGTTTCCGCGTCGTTTCCGTACACTCCACGGAGAATCGCGCTGACATCAGCCTGGACCTGTTTGACGTCTGTCGCGTTGGTCGCATCCGCCCATGACGGAGTCTGAGCAAAGAGGCAGAACGACACACCCAGGAAAACGATCAATAGGTTACGCATTAGGTCTCCATTCCTTCTCGGTTATCGACTGACCAAACGTTTAGCATGAACGCCGCAGGTGTTCCATGCGCTTGTTATCCCATCCGCTATTCGTCAACGTAACAATTGTCCCGCATCCGGCGCAACACATGACTGCTGCCGTACAGATAGCAAAGATCCATTTTCTCTTTCGTTTCATCTTCCGCGTTTCCAACGTACAAGATCAGCGGAACCGAGGTTTCCGAGGTGACGCTGAATCTCTTCTTTGTTATGGACTCTTCTCAATATCGTTCTTCTTCGAAAGCATTGTCCCCGTATATTCGAGCTCTTCGCCGTTCTTGAAATCGAAGACACGCACAGGACGCCGTAGGCTTGGATTGCCCCCAGGCAAATTCATGTGTTCGATGTAGTAAACAACATCCTCTTTTTTGAACCAGGTCATGGCAACCAGTTTGTGTGGCGATGAGTCCGTTCGTATAATCGCAAGATGACTTGCAGGCCTGCGATAGAATCCAGAAGGTATCGAGTAACCGTTCGCGGTACAATAATCTTCGATTATCTCGGTATATTTGCCTTTTCTCATTTCTTCCGATCCATGACGTTCAGCATGAGCGCCGAAGGTGCTCCATGCGTTTGTTCTGGCTCCGTGTTTCACGATCCGCCATTGCCGGGAGAGAGCAGCAAAGTCACCTCTCCTGAGTCATCGAGCCATTGAAAGCAACCCATTGAGGGCGAGACAACAAAAGGGTTAATCAATTCCTCGATCTCTCCCCACCTCGACGGGGTAAACTCACACCTAAAATCTGGCATCCTTCCCTTCACGCCGACGTCACGGTTCCCGACAGTGAATGTAAACCTGAGAGCCCCTATGGCATTGACCCCCGGCATATCATGGATGGCAAACGTGTGTGCAGAATCACATGAGAGGTCGTGGATGTGTTCCTTGAGCAAGAGAACTTCACTCGTCGTGAAATCGAATATCCTGATCAACGGGCAATCTGGTGATCCTTCATGTAGATATTCGATCTTCATTTATCTACCCCATGCCCAACATTTCAGGCTCAGCACCGGCGTTGCGACGGTGCTGAAGCCGTGTGTTAGGTGACTTTTCTTTTACTAAGTTCTTCCAATGCCACTTCTGCCACGATCATCTGCTTATCCTTCGTCAACTGCTCAAGCACATAGATCGGTACTTTTCGATGGCGCGCTACAGCCATCCTGACTGATTCGTCGGCATCATGAGAAAGCTGCTCAAGAAGTTCTGGTGTGAGCTTGTTCTTCATGGCAACCGCGTGCCGGACGTACCCATTGCTGTCCTTGGCCAACACATCCAGGATTTCCAGTGGTATAGTCTTGTTGTGAGCGACCCAGACTCTCATATCAGGGTACTTGGCTACAACCTCATGCCACACATCGACGGAGGCAGCTTCATGTGCAGCGCGATGGTATTCTGCCTCAACATTGCTTGTTCTTAATCTGACAAATTCTTCTGCAGTGTCTATCATCTGCATACCTAACGTTCAGCATGAAGCGAGTCGCGGTTTCGCGACGTAGCATTCCATGCGTTTGTTCGCCGCCGCTACTTGTCCTCTCCTCGTGATTCCGTTCCGCCGCTGATTGACTTCAAGGCCATGGCCGCTTCACGCCTTACATCGGACTCCGGATCATTAAGGAGTCTTTTGAGTCCTGGTACTGACGCCCGGGCCTTCGGACCAAATCGCATCAGCCCTTCGGCTGCGCCAAGACGAACGATGTAGTCACTGTCCTTCAGGGCGTCCGTCAAAGCTGCTATCACGCCTACCGCATCGGGGCCCATTTTTATCAGGGCTCCAATGGCTTGTCGGCGTACGTCCGGGTTTGAGTCCTGCAGCGCTGCAGCAAGCACTGGAACGGCAGATATGGCCGCTTGCCCCAAGTCGCCAAGGATCTGTACCGCAAGGGGTTTGCAGGCGAGGACCCGGTCGACAGTGATAACGTCACAGAGCACTGGAATGACATCCTTTATGCCTGGCTGAATTCGAACCAGGGCATGGGATGCGGTGACCCGGACAGACATGTCGGCATCCGTGAGAGATTCCAGGAGTCTCGGCACAGCACCCTTTGCCTTTACGCCAAGCGATCCCAGGGAAGATGCCGCTTCTTCCCGTGTTTTAGCGTCTTCGTCCTTCAATGCCGTGGAGAATGTCGCAACCATGCTCCCATCATCCGCACCGGAACGAAGGAGGGTGGCAAGGGCCATGCGACGCACCGTCGCGTCTTTGTCAGAACTTGCTTCAAGCAGGGCGGGAACGGCCGGAACGGCGGGTATTCCGCACTCACCCATTTCACGTATGCACCCCAAACCCATCAGGCGCACCCGCACATCACCATGCTTTAGAGCTTCTATGAAGACCGGAATGGCCGGCAGCGCCTGCTCGCCGCATTGGCAGAGTACACCGGCGACTCTGAATCTCACGTCGAAATCAGGAGACCGAAGCGCTTCCTGGAGAGGAGGAAAGCAGTCAGGGCCGATGCTCGTTATTGCCTGTCCGAGACGCCAGTTGCCGACGTAGTTCGTATCCGTCAGAAGGCCAATGAGCACAGGCAAGGCAGGCTTAGCGTCTTTTCTAAGTCCGACAAGGGCGTACGCTGATTCCACTCGGACTCTTTCGGAGTTGTGGCGGAGACCGGTGATCAAGGCAGGCACGCTGTCTGGACCGATTGAGACCAATGCTCGGCGTGCGCATCCGCTGACGTCGCCGTCGTCATCATCGAGAGCATCAACAAGGGCTGGAGCGGCGTCTTTCGCCTCTGGCCCCATCCCCATCAATGCCTTGGCCGCTTCCAGGCGCACATCTTTGTCGCTGTCCTTCAGCTTGGCTATGTCTTCGCCGGTAGACTTGCTTTGAGCAGCGTGGACTGGGTGCGAGTGGCAACACATAACCAAACCAACGACCAGAAACATCCGCGTCACTGACATTCTATTCTCCTTCATGAGTCAGCGGTTCTCAATCCATCGGCGAACGTTTCAAATGTCGGAAGGCGAAGCCGTACCGAGCATTTGCTCGTTGGCATTCAGTCCTATTCCGCGTGACAGTGGTTAGTCTTCACATACTGCCATAAGAGTTCATCAACTTTCGTGGCGTCGAACTGGCTACTTAGTTTCTTGAGGGTCTTCATTTTCTCGTCGGAAAGGCCGTCGAGTTGCACCTGACGAGTTCCATCATCAGTTGACGGACCAGCAGCGAAGGTTCCGTTTGCCCTCTCGATGATGGACGCAAGGTCATCCGCACCAATAGCACGGAATGCATCTGGGCATCTGGTCGCATAGCCACCTGAAGAATTGAAGTAGAACTGTTCAAAACCACCGTTGTCGATCTCGCCAACTGTTGACCACACACAAACAAACACTTGTTCTGCCTCTGTTAGTTCGTCAAACCCGACTTGCCCATATCGCGTCCATACGGCATCGCTCACGGCTGATAGGCCAGTGGACTCGTCATTCATGTATGTCTCGCATGCCAACGTTTGCTGTGAACCCCACGCCGCGACCAGCGGCGATGGTTCGACCGCCTTGGTTGGCAGTCATTTTGGCTGTTCGAATCGTTTATTGCTTTGTGGATCGTATAGGGCACAGCCAAGACCATTCGCCACGGCTATAACCTGGTTCATTGTTTCCGGACTATCCAGTAACTTCCACCCGCAAAGAGCGACAATGAGTTTGATGGTTCGTTCGTCGGCATAGGCGAACTCGACGGTGAACCCGCTGCCCGCTCCCTCCCACACCAACTGGTTCCCTTCATCCTGAATCTCAGGAAAGGCCGACTTGAATGCAGTGATTACCGCGTTTCTTGGCCATATCGCGACGCCTTTCTGCGGCCCGTCCTCTTGAAACGACTTCATCATGTCTTGTGGAGTCTTGCCGGCCGGCTTCTCTTCTCGCCAGAAATATAGGTCGTAACTCATTTGTCTTCCTGCCAACGTTCGGCGTATGCCACGAGGGGCACGCTGCGGGCACCGCGTGGCACCACGCCATTGTTGGGACCTTCACTGTTTCGGCTTATCACTGAGAAGCCAAGCGCCAATGTAACCCAAAGTTGCCACAGGCACCATCCACGCGAATTGGGCGAGCCGATTTCCAAAATTCACCAGGAATCCGGTCCAGTCCGGATGGCTGAAGTTGATCATGCCCCAGTGAAGAAGGGTGTAGCCCGTCCACCAGATGATTGCTGTCAAGTCAGCAGAAAGGAAGACCGTTGTTGTCAAAACGATAACCTTTGGAAGGGGAGCTGCAGAACCCCTTCGAGATCGCTGTATCACTCCTGCGATGATCAAGATTGACGCAATCAGGAGAAGCGCCATCGGCAGAAGAGGAATGAACATTCCGACCAACGAGTCTGGTCCGCCGTCGAATACGATCGGCATGATCTGGGTGCCCTCCGCCAGGGATGCGATGTCAGTAGTGTTTGTCATTCTCTCGTCTTGCCCCAACGCCTATGGCTCAAGAACGGCGCTTCGCCGTTCTTGGCGCCGATTGTTATGCACGATCTTCCCAGTGTTCTTTAATCCCTTTGTATTCAAACTCTGCCTGCCCCAGTGCGGCGTCTAGTGTTTCTCGGCACAAATCCGTCATGACTTTCCAACCGGAATCACAGTAGAATAGGTAGTAGTCCTCGTTGTCGTCATACTTGCAGATGGCTAAAGCGCGGATGTTCGTTAAGTCCACTCCATTGACGTGATGCAGGACATTGCCGGTATTTTCGGTGGCGTCCGTAAGAACGGCATGCTTCAGCACTTTTGCCCCATCCAATTCTGGTGGTGGTTTATTCATCACATGCATAACGTCCTGACGCACTTTCGGCGCGGTTAGCCTGGAACGGCTCGTTGGAAACTCCTTCTGTCTTCTTCGTTCCTTTTCGGAGCGCTGTCTTTATTACGGTGTAGGGTAAAACCCCCGTGTCGCACACGAGGCTAAACGGCATGTCGACCAAGGACATGGCATTCAAGAGTGGCAAGTATCGCCGGTCGTAGTCGAAAGCCATGCGATAATCGAATCGAACGCCGCTATAGATCAATCCGTGTTCGGTTCCTTCGTTACCGCTATTCGACAACGTAACAATTGTCCCGCATCCGGCGCAACACATGACTGCTGCCGTACAGAGAGCAAAGATCCATTTTCTCTTTCGTTTCATCTTCCGCGTTTCCAACGTCACGCGTGAGGGGACTTGGACCCCGCATCACGCAAATCTGTTTTAATCCCCCAAGCCAATCGCGGGGTCCAAGTACCCTCGACGCGCTTGTTCGGTGTCGTTCCGTCTGTCATCTGTCAGTGCCCCAGAACCATGTTGATGCATAGGCCTTTTCCCCGTCTTTGTTGATATAGACGTGTTGCCAACGGAGTTCTGGTTTTGTCGCCGTTGCGTCAGCATGCAGTGTCAACCATGTCCCGGAACGCTTCCAGTTGTGTTGCATATGGTATGACTCATTATCCCATTCGGCAAAATAGTTGTCTATGGTCAGTTGGCTGAGTCGCATGCAGGTAGCTATGGTGAGAACGATAAGGGCAAGCACACTTGCTATGAATGGCAATCGCTTCTTCATTCTTTCCTGCACCGAACGAATAGCGTTTTATGCTCTGTCAGGCGAGTATATACCCGAGGGCAGCGTGAACAAGTGTGAATCGAGCCTGATAGAGTATAAAACGTAGTTGGACGAAGCCGCTTCAGCCTGGAGAAAGACCTATGGGATTTGAATGGGGGTTTCCTGCGTTTGAGACATCGCAAAGGAGGAGAGCACAGCTTGCGACAGTGTCAGTGCGAGGTGGGGAGACTATTTGGGACTGCCATGACATGTGTGTTTTTCCGGGTGAGGACAGATCCCGGCATACACCGGTTCTTCGTCCGGAATCAGAGAATGATGAATAGGCCGATATAATCATGGTGGTGCCCTGGCTAGTGATGGTGCAATGCTTCCTAGATAGACCAGGATTCCTGTGCGGCAGCAGGGACAGGTTTTGACATTGATGCCGGTGAGACGGAGGATCCGTTCGGCGGTGGTCTCTTCAGCAGGCGGCGGCGGTGCGGCGACACCGAGTGCTGCGCGGATGGCTGCGAGGTTCACCGGACAGCTCACCCGCGAGGGGTTCGCCGTCCGGTGAGGCGACTTCGGAACCCGCGCCAAGAGCTGCTTCCTCACCGCCTCAGGGCTAACGTTGCGCGGAAAATAGATATGGACTAAGTTCGCAAGTAATGCATATGATGTATGCACGATGTTGGACTAGTCTGCATATACGGAGGAAAGCAATGAGAACGACACTTGATCTGCCTGAAGCGCTGATGCAAGACGCGATGAAGGTTTGCCACCATAAGACGAAGACGGCAGTAATCATCGCTGCTTTGCAGGACTTTGTCTGCAAGAGTCGGCTTCAGGAGTTGCGACAATTCAAAGGCCGGGTGAATGTGAACTTGGACCTCGATCTCGTCCGGAAACGCGTATGAAGGTTCTTGTCGACAGTTCAGTGTGGGTGGCCTACTTTCGCGGAACGGCCTCTCTCACGTCACTTGACTTGATGATTGAAGAGGGCATGGTTGTTACCAACGATCTCATTCTTGCAGAACTGACGCCGGCGCTTCTTGTGCGTGGAGAGCACAAACTCGCGGGGCTCTTGCGCGAAATGGAGTGTTTTCCGCTGACGATTGATTGGGAAGACATTATTCGGATGCAGGTGACATGCCTGCGCAACGGCATAAACAAGGTG
>Ga0118677_10013056_pt1 | contig 12042 bp, 7 predicted proteins | sample AliMusrvi5mmetaG_FD_86154 | JGI IMG/M metagenome (GOLD analysis project Ga0118677, IMG submission 86154) | reverse complement strand
CAGAGTTTGTAGAACTGTTCCCAATCCGTGCGCGGCGGCGTGCCGACGAGCAGGTCGTTGGCGAGTTTGTTGTTGGTGATTTGTTTGGTGGCGCGGTCGAATTTGAGTTGGACGTTGAGGCGTTGGGCGATCACGCCGAGCACCATGACCTGGCTGAGCGGGCCGGCCACCGCGAACGACGAGCGGCATTGTTCCTCGCCCTTGCAGGCAAGGAGAAAATTGGCATAGTGATTGGACGGGCTCTGCGGCACTGCGGGGAGTTTGGACGCCATGTCCTTGGCTTTCGACTCGGGGATGATTTGCAGGGTCGCGCCGTGGGTGCCCCCCTTGAAGGTAAGGCCCTCGCCGTAGATCACCTTGCCCTGCGCCATCTTCTTGGTGTCGATCTTGCCGGAACTGGGCGGCGGAATGTGAGGATCGATCACGGCATCGCCGAAATCGTCAGGAAGCGGCGGCAGGTTTTTCACGCCGTCATACCATGTGAGTTCCACCGGCGGCAGGTTTTCCCGTTTCGGGAACTTGAAGCACAACGTCGAGGCTTGCGGGAAAATGAAATCGCTATGGCCGTCGCACCTGACGGAATGGATTTCCTCAGGCAGGCCCAGATGGAGGAACTCATGGGCGGTGTCGAAGATATGCGCGCCCCAGTCACCCAGCGCGCCGTTGCCGAAATCAAACCACGAGCGCCAATCGCCCATGGTATATTTCAAGTTATATTCATGGAATTGTGCGGTTGCCAGCCAGGTATCCCAGTCGAGCGATCCGGGGATGTCTTGTTTGGTCAGGTATCCGGACACCGTCATGCCGTGCCAGCGGCGGCCGCTGTTCATGAAGGCGGTGATCTTGCTGACATTCTTGATGATGCCGGCCTCGGTCCATGCCTTGAACTGGAAATAGTTCGCTTCGGAATGCCCCTGGTTGCCCATCTGCGCGGCCACCTTGTATTTCTTTTCGGCGGCCATCATCAATTCCACTTCCCGGAACGTGTGGGCCATCGGCTTCTCCACAAACACATGCTTGCCCATCGACATCGCCAGCATCGCAATCGGGAAATGCGCGAAATCCGGCACACCGACGCTCACCGCGTCGATGCCCTTGCCCATTTTGTCGAGCATTTTCCGGAAATCCTGGAACTGCGGGACATTCGGGAATTTGTTCAGGACGCCCTGGGTATGGGGCGCGCCCATGTCGGTATCGCAGAGCGCGACGATTTCGCAATGGCCGGTGTTGAACAACGAATTGACATCGCTGCCGCCCTGGTTGCCGATGCCGCAGCAGGCGAGCCTGACCTTGTCACCCGTGGCCTTGCCGCCCTTGGCCGCCTTGGCGAACAAGGGACTCGAGGCGGCCGCAGTGAACACCCCCGCCTCGATCATGCCCTTGAGAAACGACCGGCGGCGGATGGCTGACTCAATGATGGACGGGTGGTCTGGCGGATTCATTGGGTTTATGTTAGATATATGTTGGGTCTCAATGTTTGTTGGATTTGAGAAGGGTATCCACCAACTTGCCGAATTCCTCGTTGACCAGCTTGTCCACGCTCGTCTTGCGTTCGGCGGCGAGTTTTTCGAGTTGTTTGGCCTGGCGGCCGGTGAGATCCATTTTGGCGGCCACGGTGGTGGCGTTGGGGATATCGAGCCAAGCGTTGGTGGCTTTGGTGAGTTCGGCGGCATTGAGGCCGAAGCCCTTGAGCACGCCCACGGCCATCATCTGGTTGCCGGCGAAATTCATGTGCACGCCATCGGCGGTGAGGTGGTTGCCATTGCCCGAATTGGGTTGCGCCTTCGCCATCTCGGCCAGCATGTTTTGCATCTCGGCATTGAGGTCGGCGAGCAGGCATTTCTTGTCCTTCGCCATGGTGCGGAGGAAATCGTTGTAGGCGACGAGCTTCTGGTTGTTAGGATTCGGCTGGTCCTCGCCGATCATGGTGGAGGTGAGGATGACGACCTTGACTCCGGCCGCCTGGGCCTTGTCCACGATGCTGGTGATATTTTTCTTATAGTCTTCGAGCGGCACGCCATTGGCGCCGTGCCAGACGTCGTTGACGCCGCAGCTCAGGGTCATCCACTGCGGTTTCTTGTCGAGCACATCGCGGTCCAGGCGTGCCAGCATGTCGTTGGATTTGTGGCCGCTGATGCCAGCGCCGATGAGTTCGCTTTTCACGCCATTGGCGGCCAGACCGCTGATGACGAGTTGGCAGTAGCCGCTCGGGCTGCCCTGGCCGCCCTGGGTGATTGAGTCGCCGAGGAATGCCACCTTGTCACCCGGTTTGACGGGGATTTCGGCTAGCGAGAATTGGCTGGCGGCGATGAGTGCGGCGAAAACAGCGGTGGTGGTGGGGAATTTCATGTTTTTCTTATGGTTGGTGGTGTCGTGGAAACCTGATACGGCGGGATCGGGCGCAGGTTTTCAGGAGATTTGGAAAATGTGTCCGGGGCGGCGGACGGACTTGTCAGTCCCGCCGGCACCGTTCTTCGGCTGCGCATCGGCAGTGGTGCGCCACGCCCACCCTGCCGCGGTCTGAGATTGGTCAGGGCAGAACGACTGCCACCCGTCCGAACAGGCGCAGGGCCAACGGCGACCCGAGCGATTGCTGGTAAACGACGCGCTCCCAGCCTGCATTGATCGGGAAAATCTCCGGGGTGGCCGTCATCGGCTGCCATGACCCGGGAAGCAACGAGGTGCTTGTCATCGGGGTATAAATCAGTCCCGCGCCGATCCGGCGCGGAAACTCCAACCGGAAAACACCCGCGCCACCACCCGGGCATGGCAGACCGGAAGTGCCGGTCCCGGCCGTGAGCACCCGGCAATCGGCGGTGAATCCGTCCATATTGAATGCATACTTCAGCAGGTTGCAAACCCCGTCATCAAAGGGAATGGCCAACGAGTCGGCGGCGGCTCCATAAAGACCCGCTGACCTCGCCCATAACTGATAGGCCGTCCATCCCGTCTCGACGTAGCCGGTCAATATGAGATCAAACGGGTTCTCGTTGGCGTCATTGCTGGCAAGGTGAAGGGTGGCACTCCTCCACCCCGGGATGCCGGACACGAACTCAAGCGTAAGGCTGGTCATGCCGTTGTGAGCGACGGGTGCGACCGGACTGCTGGTCACTCTGAACTCGGCGGCAGCCGGTCCATCCTTGGTGATCTCCAACCCTGTTAGTGGCGTTCCACCGACATTCCGGATGACAAAGGAAAGGCTCTGCCGGCTCCCCGCCGGCAGAGCGCCGAAGTCGCTGGATCCGCCGTCCGTCAGAATGAATCCCAATGGCTGCTCGACTTGAATCGCGCCCTGCAAATCAGCCGTCACCAGGGCCGAATCCACCCAGCCGTTGCCGCCCTCCTGCCGACTGTCGCCAAAAAGGGGTGAAGTTACGTTAGAGCATTCGGCCAGCAGGGTGAACCCGTCGCCGTCCGTGTCCGAACTTCCGCCGTTTGACAAGGTGCCGTAATAGCGTTGTTCATAAGCGTCAGGCACACCGTCGCCATCGTTGTCGGCGTTGATGAGATGGGCCTCCGCTGTGCGGTTCGTCGCGGCCATGGTGAAAGAGAAGGAGGACAATGCCCGCCCCCAGGCGTCCTGTTGGCGCACGCCATCCAGCGTCCACCAGGCGAAGTTGGCATTTCCCGCCAAATCGGGTACGGTAACCACGGTTCCCGGAGCGGCCACGCCGGATTGGTTCACGATGCCTGGAGGCAAACTGCGGATGGTATAGGTGGGATAAGCCGCCAGATTGCAGGTAACCATGCCCGAGTCCACCCATGTCACGTCGCCTTCCTGGCGGCTGTCGGCATAGACCGGCGAACTGCCGTTAGAATATTCCGCCAGCAATGTGATCCCGTCGCCGTCCGTGTCCGAACCGGCGTTATGTGACAGAGTGCCGTAATAGCGCTGCTCATAGGCGTCCGGCACGCCGTCGTTGTCGCTGTCGCCTGTTGTTAGCCAGGCCACCGCCTCGCGGTTCGCCGTGGCCATGGTGAAGGGAAAGGTGGACCAGGCGCGCCCCCAGGCGTCCTGCTGGCGCACACCATCCAGTGTCCAATAGGAGAAATCAGCGTTTCCGGCCAAATCGGGCACGGTGACCACGGTGTCTGGCGCGACCGGGCCGGATTGATTGACCGTCCCCGCCGGCACGCTGCGCAGGGTATAGGTGGGATAAGCGGCCAGATTGCATGTCACCATGCCAGAGTCCGCCCAAGGCACGTCCCCTTGCTGTCGGCTGTTGGCATGGAGCGGCGAGGTATTGGCCGCGAATTCATCTATCAATGAGATCCCGTCGCCGTCGCTGTCATCGCTGGCGGCATGTGATAGATTGCCGAAATACTCGATTCCATACCAATCCGGAACGCTGTCGCCATCCGTGTCGCGAGTGCTTGGCAGATAGTGGGCCGTGGCGGTGGCGGCGGTTTGCACAACTAACGAAGCGGGATTGAGCGCACGCCCCCATGGGTCGCGGCACGTTTGGCCGGGATCGCCGCTGTAGGTCCAATGGGTGAAACGGAAGCCCCCTGCCGTGATGGGAGCCGTAACGGTGGTGTGGGTGCTACCGATTTCCACATACCCGCTCGTGGCAACCGCATCAAGGGTCGAACCATCCGCATCATTCACGGAGGTCTCGATGATGTTTACCTGCGCGGCATGCGTCACCGCGCCTAGCAACAGGGAAAACAGGATGGGAAAAAGCAATCTCATGACAGCGATGGACACACACTCAGGCCGGAAACAGCCGGAATTTCCATTTTTTATGATAGATAAGGGTTTCCGTCCGGACCTCCACGGGAGGGACGTGCGACGGGTGAATGAGTCTTCATGGGCGTTGGGATCGGAAGTTCATTAGGCGGTCTGTCAGAGTGACTTGGGTCTGAGCGCCATGCTTTGGCTGGCGCCTGCGGCGATGGCCTGTATTCCGGTCATGCCCGCCGGCACCGTGGTTTGGCCAAAGTTGTTTTTGCCCCAGGCGACCACGGTGCCGTCGCTTTTCAAGGCCATGCTGTGATCATACCCTGCGGAGATGGCGATCACTCCGCTCAAGCCGGGGGGAACGGCACATCGCCCATCTGCATTGCTGCCCCAGGCAACCACCGTGCCATCGCTCTTCAGCGCTAGGGAATGGATCCAACCGGCGGAGATGGCCGTCACCCCGCTCAGGCCCGAGGGCACCGCATATTGACCGGTCGAGTTGACGCCCCAGGCGACCACCGTGCCGTTATTCTTAAGCGCCAAGCTGTGCGCCCAACCGCCGGCGACGGCGATCACGCCGGACAGACCTGCGGGGATGTTGAGTTGTTGGTTGTTGCTGTATCCCCAGCCCACGACTGTGCCGTCGTTTTTCGCAGCCAGGCCATGCGCCCATCCGCCGGCAATGGAGATGACTCCGCTCAAGTCCACAGGAACCGAGAGTTGGTAGTACGAGTTGTTACCCCAGGCAACCACCGTGCCATCGTTCTTGAGCGCCAGACAGAATTCCGCTCCCGTGGCGATGGCCGTGACTCCGCTCAAACCCGCGGGCATGCCCGAAGTCCAATCCCCCCATGACAAGACCGTGCCGTCGTTTTTGAGAACCATAGCCACCGTTTGCCCCATGGCGATGGCCATCACCTCGGGGGTTCCCGCACAGGGAATATTGATGAGGCCGTTGGAGGTGGCTCCCCAACCCGCGACACAGGAGATTCCACCGTATGGCCGGTTGGCCGCATGCCAGCTTGTGGTATTGAGCAAGCTGGCACGGGCGGTGATCTGGGCGTAATTGACCTCGCTGGATGACGCGGGATCCAGGTTCATCTTGCGCATGATGAATGGCACGGCGTAGCCCAGTGGGGTGCTGCCGTTGGCAAGGTTCACCCCGTTGAAGACACCACTGGCGGCATTGCCGGTGAGTATCCCATTGGCGACACTCAGGCCGGATGCTCCCTCGGCATACAGTTCGAAGAACGCGTCCAATACTTTATTGGATGAAGGGGTGTCCTTGCTGATGGTGAGTGCCGGTTGCCCCCCGGCGGCAGGGATGGAGATCCAGTCGAGTTGGAGCAGGCCGCGCTGGTCGCGGCAGAGGATCTCGAACTTGACCTGGCCGACGTCGGTCTTCCAATCCGCCGCGACATCCCAAGCGAGCGTGTGCGGGGCGTTGGTGGGAATGGAGGTGCCGAGGTTGGCGGCGGTGCCTTCGACGAAGGTCGCCGGTCGGAGGATCTTGGCGAACGAGCGCGTGCCATCGATGAAAGCGAGCGCCCGCACCGTAACGGTCGCGTCATCCGGATCATCGACCCGATAGACCACATCCATCAGGGTGGTGCCCGGGCGCATCGCGGCCGAGACGATCACCGGCGTGGGGGCGATGTTCGCGGTGGCGGCCAATGGCCAAAGGCACAGCGTGAAAGGAACATGTTTGGCTGTCATGATCCTTTTTTACAAGAAATCGGGCTCGGTGGATAGGAAATATTCGCGTAGGGAAAACCGGCCGTTATGGCCGGTGGTCTCGAATATGAACTCCCAACTCCCGCCGCGGGTTTATTGATAAACCAAACCCAAATCCCGGCAGAGGGTTTCCAGCGCTTCCTGATCCACCGTGTCGAAGATTTCCGGCAGGTCGGAATCGATGTCGAGCACCGCGCGCACCACGCCGCCGGCATCCAGCACCGGCACGACGATCTCCGATCGGGTGGTGCCCGAACAGGCAATATGATAGGGAAGCCGAGTGACATCACCGACCCGTTGGGTGGCCTTTTCACGGGCGCAAAGCCCGCACACCCCGCGCTCAAAGGGAATGGTCAGACAACCGTGACCTCCCTGATAGGGCCCCACCTTGAGCAACCCGGGCCTCACCACCCGGTAAAACCCAACCCAATCGAAGTGCCCGAACGCCTGGCGCAACTCCGCCACCACCGTGGCCATCACCGCAATCTCATCGCTCTCTCCGGCGATCAGGGCGCGGATGCGGTTGCAAGTTTCCTGATAGATCCGGGTCTTGTCCGACTCTTTCTCCATCTGACGCGTTCCTTTGCATTTCGGATAGCCGGTGCAGCCCCAGAATGGCTGTCCCGCGTGCGGACCTTTGCTGGCGGTTCGCTGGCGCATCACGCTGCCGCACACCGGGCAGAGCGGACCACCTGGTTCAGCAGCGGCTCTGGCCTGCACGCGCGCCGCATAAAGCCGCTCGGTGAAACCTCCTTGTTCCACGAAATCACGAGACTGACACTCGATCTGACGGCGCAGCAGGTAGCACGCCTGGTTCACGGCACAAAGCATGGCATTGGCGGCCAACTCCGGTGTGGCATTCGCCACGAAATCCGATAGGCCCGCCAAGCCGGTTAGAACCACTTTCCTTTCAGTCTGGGATGGGAGTTCCGGTGCGATATCGTGTTGCAGACGTTCACGCATTGTCCGGGCCTCGGGAGCGTCCTTGTTCCAAACACGCAGGCCGCGCTGGATGAGGAAACTCTTGTAGTCCTTGGCCAGTTCATCGGACAGGCTGGCGCGGGCCACGTTGGTCAGTTTGATTTCGGTCTTGCGTGAGGTTGCGGCGGCCCCGCTGCCCTCGCTGATATTGCGGACTCCGCTGCGCGCCGCCTGCACCATCTGATCATGAGTGCGCGAGCGTTTCTCGATGAAGCGATCACAGAAAACCACCGTGGCATCATAAACCGCCTCGGCCACCTTGTAACTGCGCAGGTGTTCGTAGCCGCCATGAGGCAACAAGACTCCGTCTGGATCGTTCATGACGGTTGGCAGTCTGACATGCCTGACCCGTCTGACAAGTCCGACTTCGTCCGACCCGTCCGACTAGTCCGACCCGTCCGACTTCTTCTGCTCCAAAACATGAACGGCATGCTCCAGGATGCGCTGGAGATAGCCGGCAGTTTGCACCTTGCGCATGGCAGGCAGTGCCGGACGGGCCATTTCGCCCAGTCGGTCGAGCACGTTGGCCGCCTGGAGTGCGAACCACGGGTTGGTGGTGTTCGCCAACCATTTTTCCAACACCGGCAACGCGGCCACCGCTTTCCCCTGCCGGGCGAGCGCCTCGGCTGCGGCGACTTGGACCGCGCCGGAAGGATCCTCAAGGCATTTTTTCAAGGTCTCGGCGGCTGGGGCGGCCTTGTCGCCCAGGATCGTGCATCCCTGCGCACCCCACCAGCGGACCGGTTCGCTGGAATCGCCCAGCGCCGCAGTCAGCTTTGATAGATTCGCCGGGTTGCGTTCGGACGCGAGGTTGGCGAGATCGAACACGCGCTCCAGCGGCCAGGCGCCGGGCTTCCGCGACTCCTCAAAACCTTCCAGCGGCGAGCCTTCCGGCACAAACCCGTTATCGACGATTTCGAGCGTGTGATTTTTGAGGGCGGCACGCATGCGTTCGAGCGTCTCGCGGTGCGCGGGGTCGGTGGCGAGGTTTTTCACGCTGTCCGGATCCGTGGCCATTTCATATAACTCTTCGCTGGGTTTCTGGCCCCAGAACATCGTGGTGGCCGGCGTGAGTTTGCCCTCGCGGGCAACCCGTGCCCACGATTGATAGCCGCGCGCCTTGAACATATAATCGAGCGGCTGCACGAACGGCAAATCGGGGCGGTAGTTGCGGATATAAAGCCAGCGTGAGTCCATCACCGAGCGCATCATGTCATAGCGTTCGTCCATGCGGTCGCGGGTGCAGAAGACGAATTCGTTAGGCACCGCCTTGGGACCGGCGAAGGCATGGCCTTGCATGTAGTCCGGGATTTTGACACCGGCCAGCGAGAGCACGGTGGGCGCGAAATCCACGAAGCAAACGGGATCTTTGATACGGCTGCCGGGAGCGGCGGGCGCGAGGTGCCGCCATTTGGGCGGGAAATAAACGATGAGCGGAACATGGGTGCCGCTTTCCTCAAGAAACCGCTTGCTGCGTGGCAACACGCCGCCGTTGTCCGCATAATAGAAAACGATGGTGTTGTCAGCCAGTCCCGCCTGTTCGAGATCCTTCAGCTTGGCGGCGATCTGTTGGTCCAACAATGTCAGGTGATCGTAGTAGCGGGCCCAGTCGGCGCGGATCTCGGGGGTATCCGGCTGATAGGGCGGGATGCGGACCTTGGCGGGATCCGTAGGGGCGAAATTCAGCGCCGCTTCCTTCACCGGAAACAGGCAGCTTTCATGGGTGACCTCGTGGTTGAAAACACTGAAGAACGGCTGCTTCGGATCGGACCGCTTGCGGTAGTGGGCCTTGTTGCCGCACTCGTCCCACGTTTGTTTCGGTTGGATCGGCGCGTTGTAATCGGTCTTGGCGTTGTTGGTGGTATAATAACCGGCATCCTTCAACAATACCGGAAAGCCCTTGAGCCATGAAGGGATTTTCCCCTGGGCACGCATGTGGTTGGCCGGCCCCGAGGAAACCGCATGGGTCCCGGTGATCAGCGCGAAACGCGACGGCGCACACACCGGCTGCGCAAAACAACGCTCGAAATACACCCCGTCGCGCGCCAACTTGTCCAGCGTGGGCGTGCGGGCCGTAGAATCGCCGCAACAACCTAACAAAATGGTATTATCCTCGCTGACCAGCCACAGGATGTTGGGCATGTCTGCGGCGGCGAGCGTCTGCAACGCCACCGGCAGCATGGCGGCAAGCGCCGTAATGAGCGGACATTTCATGAGCTCGGGTTTATTCCGTAGCGGGCGGGCGGCGCAAGGATTTTTTCACGGACAGGATGCGTTTATCGGCGATCGAGCGTTGTTTGGAGCGCTGCGAGCGGCGGCGTTTCTGACGGCGCAGTTTTTCAATGGCCTGGGACTTGGCGCTGGCCTTGCCGTCACGGAGGGTTTCGAGCTGATCACATAACTCGCGGCGGGCCAGGAAGCGGTTCAGCTCGCGCGACCGGTCCAACTGACACTTGACGCACAGCCCGCTCGGCAGGTGCTTGAGAAACACGCAACTCGAAGTCTTGTTGATCTTCTGCCCGCCGGACCCCGAACCGCGCACGAATTTTTCCAATAAATCGTTCTCGGCCAGGCCGAGTTCGGCCATCCGCACCCCCAGGGCGGCAGTCTTTTCGGCGGTGAGCGGGGTTTGCATGAGGCGTTGGAATATGATAGCCCCGCCTCTCAGCAATGAAAAGCCTTTCTTAAGGCACTCTAACAGCCTTGAGCGCGAGGAAGAGCGGGAATTCGCGGGCAGCTAGGTGTTCGGCCTTGCTGAAGGGACCGGTGGCCTGGGAGCGGCGGTGGCTGTAGAGTTCCTCGCAGGCGGTGACGGCCAGGCCGGTTTGGCCGAGGGCCATCAGCAATTCCGCTAGAGGCCGGTGATGGAACTGTGTGAGTTCGCCGGTGGCCTTGCCCGGGTGGGTGGTGATGGGGATTTGCTGTGGCGAGGCATAACTGTCGATGCGGCGGAACTGGATTTTCTGGTCGGCGTCCCAGCCCCAGTGGGTTTGGCGCGGGATGCGGAAACACGGGTGCATCATCACCAGCACCGCACGCCCACCGGGTTTGAGGGCCTGCGAAATGTTGGAAAACATCGCTGCCACATCCGCCACATCATGCACCGCCATCAAACAAGCCGCCGCATCGTGACTCGCATCCGCCCATGCCCCGCGCTGGCACACATCGGCCAACACCCAGGCAATGCGCGGGTCCTTGCCATGACGCGATTTCGCCGCCTCCAGCAACCGCGGGCTGGCATCCACCCCGGTGAAGCGGGTTATCCCCGAATCTAACAAAAGCTTGGCGAGCACGCCCTGGCCGCAACAGACATCGATGACGGACTCCCCGGGCCGCGGATCTAACAAACGCAGCGCGGCCGGCAGGATCAGGTGGCGGTGGTAATCCGAGCCGGATTCGCCGACGAGTTTGTCATACCACGCGGCCACCGGATCCCAGCCACGGTCGGGCGCCGCTTGTTTGTTAGGTGGCGGCGATCCGGGTTTGCGTCCCTGCGGGCGGCGTGGCGGAGGCATGGAAATGAGCGTTCACAGTTGTTTGCGGATGCGCCAGATTTCGACGATTTGGTTGGCCTCCGGGGTGCGTTTGCCGAAGCGGTCGGTCTGACCGAGATAGACGGCCTGAACGAGTTGGGCGGGGCGTTTGGCGGTGGAATAACATTCCGCCACGGCGGTGGCGCGATCCGAGGACAGCGTGCGGTTTTTATCGAAGTTGCCGGTTTCCGAGGCATAACCGATGGCCAGGACGAGATCGCCGTCGGGCATTTGTGTGACGAGGTTGCGGATGGATTCCTGGTCGGCGGGGGGCAATTCGCTGGAGCCGGTGGCGAATTTGAAGGTCTGGAGGACATTGGCGCCGAGTTTCACGGCGAGGCTGCCGTAGGCGGCGGAAACCTCGCCTTCGGGAAGGTTTTCCAATTTCCGGAGGCTGCGGAACAATTCGACGGCGGCGGGCAGCAATTCGTTTTCCGAGGCCGCGAACAACTTCGCCTGGACTTGGGACACCTGGCCTTCGAGTTGATGCACCCTGGCTTCGAAGAACTCCTTGGCCTTCGTGGTTTCCGCCAAGCTGCGTTTGAGATCGTCCACATCGTCCTCGGATACTCCCTTGGGTTTGGCGGAGAGTTCCTGCTTGATGGACTCGAGTTGGGCGGCCAGGGCGTCGCGCTGGGATTTCATCGCGGCGAGGTCACGACGTAACAGATCGGCCGACGAGCCATCGACGAGGGCGTGCTGCAACTCGCCACTGAGGCGCTGGCTTTCGGCGGCGAGGCTTTGGCGGGTTTGCTCGGACTTCAGGAGTTCCGACTTTTTGCCGGTGAGTTCGGTGTCTCTTTCGGCGAGCATCGCTTGCAGGCTGCCAACCGCGGCCACCATCGAATCAGCATCGTTTTTCAAGCGTTTCGCCACCTCCTCGATCGGCTCGGAGCCGCCTTCAAGCGGTGACAGGCCGAGCGCCATGCGCTGGCGGTTCAATTCCCCGCGTCTGGCGTTGACTTCCGCCTTCAGCTCTTTCAGGTCCGCGCTGGCATCGGCGGATCCCGCAACGGCCTTGGGCGGGTTGCCACGTTTCACCAGCACGATGAGGACTCCTAACAAAACAATGATGACCAATCCCAAGATGACAGCGGGCGGAATGGCGGGTTT
>Ga0118677_10013055_pt1 | contig 12042 bp, 10 predicted proteins | sample AliMusrvi5mmetaG_FD_86154 | JGI IMG/M metagenome (GOLD analysis project Ga0118677, IMG submission 86154) | reverse complement strand
CCGAAATACTTCATCCGCCACCCGTTGGGGATGCCCCGCCCTTCGCTGTCGAGCTTGTTCTTGTCGATTACGACCGGTTCCGGCTGCGGGGCGTGGCAGAACGGACATTCCTTCGCGTCGGCGCGGATCGGATACAGGCAGTCCACGCACCGGACGCGGCGCTCGGGAACGAACAAGCCGACACCGGAGTCGGGCTGGCGCAGGGTCTGCGGGAAGTGCAGATTGCGCTGAGCCGCCTCGTAGGGTCCGGTCGACAGGGGCGCCAGTGTCTCGTGCTTCGGCCGCATGCCGGCCACGTCCGCCTGATACCGGTCTTTCCGTTCCCGGCTTTCCGCGGCCGAGCGAGCCAGGACAAAGAGGGAAACCAACAGGGCAGCCAAGACCACCACAGCGATGGCTTTGTCGTAATGACGGATCAGCAAAAAGCTGAAGCCTCGTTTTTGTGCCACGGGCTACACTCCCTCAAAGGTGTACACGTCCACTTGCATCTGTGTCTTCAGCAGCGGCGCAATCTCGGGACCGGAAACCACGCGCTGGGCAGGCGCCGCGGCAGCCGCGGGCTTGCCCTTGTCGGCCTCAGCCGGCGACTTCTCCGGGCGGGGCTGCAGCCCGCGGTCCTCCCGGTCAATCCGCAGGTCCGCAACCATCACGAACATCGGCATCTTGGCCAATCGGACGAGAACCGTTGCCAGGGATCGTTCGTCCGAAACAAACGTGAAAGTGAAGTGCTGGCACGGATATCTGGCGTCGGCCACAGGCGCCGCTGCGGCCGCTGGAGCCGGTCGGCGGGACCGGCCGCTCGTAACCGGCGCCTCGCCGGACTCGCCCTCGAAAACCTCGCGGCCGATCTGCGAGATCGCGTTCACGTGGCTGTCGAGAATCTCCCGCGTAACCGCGTCCACCATGGCGAGCTGGAGCGCCAGACGCTTGACGTTCTCGGACTTGGGCATTTCGCTCGTACCGCCCAGATAGCGTTCAAATCCGAAGGCAAATTCGTCAGCCAGCACCTTGCCGCCCTCGGCAGCCGCCTTCCTGTGCAATTCGGCGCTGACGTTCTGGAGCTTCTGGATGAATCCGCCCGGCGTCGGGGATTCGCTCGGCGCGGCGGCCGCGCGCAATTCGTCCGCCAGCGTCCGGTGCCAGCCAGACAGCCAGGCCGTCTCGCGCTGGAGCAGCGCCACGTTGTTCGTGCTGGGGAACGGATCCGCGTCGTAGATTTTCTTGAGCGTGTTGTACGTGCCGTCCAGCTTGCTTCGGACCTTGCTGGACTTGGCATACGAATCGTAGGCAAACCAGACCCCCGCCGCACACAGGAGAAAGACACCTCCTGCGCTGGCCATCAGCACGATGTCGCGAGTTTTCATGTGAAAATTCGTCCGTCCGTCTTAACGCAGGCTTTCCGTAAGCGTCACTTCAATCGTGAATTCGTGCAGGTACGTCTCCCGGGTCGAATAGCGGTCGTTCCGGATCGTCACCTTGCGGAACAGGTCCGGCTGGCTCAAGATGCGGTCCCGCAGCAGTTCGCCGGGCGTCGTCGGCCGGCTCGGCCCGCTAGCCGCGGCCAGCGCCTGGTCAAGCTCGTCCTTGAAGCCGAACCCGGTCATCACGATCTTTGTCCGCCCCTCAGCAGGAGCCAGGGAGGTCAGCCACATGCCGTCCACCAGACAGTCGCGCACGCCATTGAGGACGCGGATCCAGTCGGTGCGATGCGCCGTCAGGTCCTTCAGGTCGTCAGCCTTCTGCTGCACGGCGTCGCGCGCTGTCACGGCCGCCCGCAGCTCCTTCTCCGCGCTCTGCAACTTGCCGACCCTCTTGCCGACATAGGCGTTCTGATCCTGGTAGTCCTTTTGCGCCCGATAATAATAGAGCGCCCAGACGGCCATGGTCAGGATCAGCCCCAGGGCCGCCAACCCGAAAAATGGAAGACGGCCGCGAAAATTCTTGGCCTGCGCCAGCCGCGGCGGCATGAGATTGATCTCGACGGGGCACGCCAGCGAACGCCGCAGCGCCAATCCCACGACCTCGCCCAGACAGGCCACGTCCTTGGCGACCTGCTGCGGATTCAACGTGGCGGCGGCCGGCACATGGATGAATGGGTTCAGCACTTCCACGTCCATCTGGAGCTTTTCCCGGAAGAACGTGTCCATGTGCGGGATCACCGACGAACCGCCCGTCAGCAGGATCCGCGTGGGGGCGCTTCCGCCCTGCTGGCTGCGGTAGAAGTTGATCGAGCGGCTGATCTCGGCGTGCAGGCGCGTGACAACGTTGCGCACGATCTTGGAAATCCGGTCCGCCACCTCATTCTCGGCGCCGGCGAACACGCCGCCCAGGGCCACGAACGCGTGCTGGCGCTTGAGCGACTCGGCTTCCGCGAAGCTGACCTGAAAGCTCTTGGCGATCTCTTGCGTGATGGCATTGCCCGCCACAGCGATCGTGCGGCTGAAGACGCGCCCCTGCTCGATGAAAACCAGATTGGTGGAGCGTGCGCCGATGTCCAGCACCATGGCGCAGCCCGACAGGTCCGGATAGTTGTAGCGGACGCAGTTGTACAGCGCCAGGGGCGCGACATCCACCAGATCCGGCTCCAGCCCTGCGGCAGCGACGCATTCCGCGGCGGCAGCGATGTTCTCGGTCTTGACCGCCACGATCATGGCGTGCTGCTCGCCTTCGCTCGCATCGCCGATGAGCTGGTAGTCCCAGACCACTTCGTCAATCGGGAACGGCACGTTCTGCTCGGCCTCGTAGCGGATCATCTCCACGATCTTGTCGCGGGCCACAGGCGGCAGCTTCACGAACCGGGGAAACACCACCTGGCCGGAGAGGGCCATCAGCAGCGGCGCCGGGCGGATGTTCCGCTCGCGCAGAAGATCCCGCAGCGCCACGACAATGTACGGCGAGGCGTCTGTCTCGTTGTCCGGCTCCACCCCCAAGGCGCCAATGCCGTAGTTCAGCAACTCGGGCGCGCGTCCGGGCCGCACCCCGAACTCGGCCAGCACCAGCTTGCCGGCGCCCACGTTCAGCGCGAGGATTCGATCTTGCGCAAACACTACTTTACTACCTCATAGTCGTCGATATTGATCAGACCAAAGGGAGACTTGGAACGATCCATCAGGCCGCCGCGCTTGGTCACGGCCTTGCTCTCCGTCACTTCCGGTTTCTTCCACCAGTCGGGCGGCAGGACCATTCCGGGCGTCGACGCGATTTCCGTGTGCGTGGCCAGCAGCGTGCCGTCGGCAGCGGTAATTTCGACCGCAAACCCGATCACCGGGTCCGCGTACCGATGCAGGGTGCCGGGCGCCAACACCACGGCGGCGTTGTGGTCGCCACGCGCGATGTCCGCATAGCGCACAGTTGTCTGGAAAAAGGAATACCGGGGGCCGGCTTCCGTGGTCCGTCGCTCCGCCATGACGGAATAGGTCACCACGATCTCGTCGAGCCACTCGGGCATCGTCCGAAAGTTCACCTCGAAGACGCCCCATTCGCGCGGCTGCGCACTGGACCCCATGGACGCCGAGGTGTTGAAAATGGGCGTAGTCTGCTTGACCCGGTTCAGGCTGGTCAGATGCTGAATGGTCAGGACGTTCCGATAGACGACCGGCGGCACCGGCCGCGCACCCTGCGCCCAGCCCATGCCCGCGAGCGCACAAACCAGCAATCCGACGATTCCCGCCGCAACCCAGACACTCATCCGTTTCATGGCTGCGCCTCCTGTTACCAGTCCTAGAAGAGAAATATGGCCAGTGTTGTTATTCAGTGTAAACGAGCGTCCGCCCATTTGCCAAACGAAATGTTGGGAAGAGTGTAAGGTGAAAAGCCGCAGGTATAAAGGGAAGCGCTCCCTGCCAAGGCCCGCCAACCTCTGTGGTTCTTGTCAAAGGACCCAACAGGGGAAAGGAACCAAGACATGGAACAGAGGCACTGTACGAAAACGAGCCGGAAAGGCAAGCATCTGCCGCACCGTGAAAAAGCTGCGCTCTGCGGGCAAGATCTTGCGGGACGAGTTGATGTCTCCCGCCGATGTCACAACCGCCAAGACCTACCCGCGGCTCCTGCGCCTGGCCATGGCACGCAGCCAAGTGGGTTAAGACCGACCTCGGCGAGTTGCTGCGTTGCTATGGAACAACCGGTGTTCCCCATCGACCCGTTCCTTCCGCAAGAGAGCCGTTCCTGCCAGGATTCGAAGCCGCTTCCTGTTCGCTTGTGGGACAGTACGGATTGAAAACAGGTATGCCGTACACCTTGTCCCATGATTGCATGGCCGCCTTGCGTATTGCTTCTTCGGCGTCTCCCTGTAGGCACAAGAGCGTGTCGCACATGTCGTCCGCCGAAAAATTACCAAGCGCATGCGTGGCGGCTGCGCGAACCTCGACATTTGTTGTCCTCGTGCCGTCCGCCAACGAAATCAGCATCTCCCGCCCGTCGGAATTCTGACAGAGGGCTAAGGCCCCCAGATAAAATTCGCGGATGTCGCTTGCCCCCACCCCATCGATCCGGCTGGTCAACGCAGCAATTGCCTCCGGTGTCCCCATCTGTGCAATCGCGTCAACAGCCGCTGCCGCGAGGTCCTCCTTGTTTTCTGCGCCACGCGTCGCATCGACAATCGCCTCCATGTCGGCCAGACAGGCCGGATCCTTGACCAGCCGCAAGACGTCCGCGAGCCCGCTTGCGGCCAGCGTGGAGTCGGCGGAAAGATACCGGGCGGCCAGTTGCTGCAACACCTCGGGTGTCATGGAACTTGCCAGCGCCCGCGAAACGACAAACCTCGTCTGCGCGTTCGAACTGGTTGCCAGCACATCGAGAAACAGCACGGCTTTTTCCGGATGGCGCCCGTTCTCCAGGCGGAATTCGATCTGTTGCCGGGCCTCATCGTCCGGAATCGTCTCCAGACAAGCCAACAACAGCCGCAACGCCTCTTCCGTGTTGCTCTCAATCAACCGGTTGCCCGCAGAGAGAATCGCCTCCGGCGATCCGCTCCTGAGCTGGCGGGCCAGTCCGTCCAGCGAGAATGGCTGCGCCACCGGAACGGCATCTGCCAACGGCAAGGGGCGCCGGCGAACGGCACGATTGGTCTTCCCAGACCCGTGCCCTACTTCCACCGAGGCAGATGTCGGCTGCCCGGTCTCCTGCCGTGAAGGCGCCGCACTCCGATAGCCGCCGAAATCGACGCAAAACCAACCGATGGCGCCAAAGGCAACCAATCCGGCAACTAAAGTCGCTATGAACGCCTGACGCATACAAGCAGCAAGGCAAGCGCCGATCCGTGCTCGACGCTTGCCTTACCCCCAGGAGCGTATGCCACGCCCTAATTCAGAATCGTGCACGTGTAAACGAGGAAATTGTTGCCGTAATTCACTTCCCACGCACTGTTAACCTGCCAAAATGTCGGCGCCAAACCCGCGCTGATCGCTTGCGCCCGGACCAGATAAAATGTTTCCATGCCCGGGGGAAGGCCGGGTGAAATGGCCACTGTAAAAAATGGGCCGCCGAGGGATCCAATAAGCGAATATTGTTGACTCATCCTGGTCCCGATATTCTTGACATACACCTGAAACATATATTGGTGCCCGACTCTGGGCGCTGACGGAAGCACGACGCGCGAGACAATCAAATCTGGACCAATGGGCACATACGTCGTTTTGTAGATGTTGTTACTCTTATTCAATTCCGAAACCGCGCCCTTTGAATCGACAAAGGCACTAAAGGTTCGCGTAGTGTTCGTCGCAAAATTAATCACGTTGGACACAATTAAACCGCTGATCGGCAGGGTAATTGTGGCACCAACCGGCAACGCCGGTACGGACGTGTACTGGTCGCCGACTTGTCCCACGAGATTCGAGAACGTCCCGTTGGCCTTGACATCGAGCCGGCAAACCTTGCTGAGGGCCTTGCCTTTATTCATTACCGTGACATAGGCGGTAAAGGTTTTGCCGAGTTCCGGGTCCGGCCTGAACTTCGCATCAGTCACCACCAGATCGGGCAACTGTTGCGCATACAGCAGGTTCGCCACCAGAATCGCTCCCAGTACTGTCCACGAAAACGATATGGGCCTCATGACTAACCACCTTTTTTGACGGGACATTATCCCTAGTCCATTCTTTGTTTACCACGTTCCGCCATTCCCTGTCAACTGGGTTGCGAATCCGCCGAATAGGTGCTAGTTTACGTCCCGACGTCCGCCTTGCGAACCCGGACGTGGGAGTGTCTCGCGCATGTACCGTAATTTTCTGTCCGTCCGCTCTGCGGACGCGCTGCGAACCTTTCTCGTCCTGCTGGCGCTGGCCGCAGCGACCGCCGGGTGCCGCAGCGTGCAACACGCCCGCGAGGTGCAGGATCCGGCCAGTCCGCTGCCCGGCGAGCGGTCCGTCAGCCTCGCGGAGATTCTCCCCGATGGCCGCACGGCGCTGACGGTTGACGAAGCGGTCCGGCTGGCGATCTCCAACAGCCCCGCCGTGTTTCAGGCGCGCGCCAGCCTGGTTGTGGCCGAGAGCCAGCTGCAGATCACGCGCGCCACTTACCTGCCGCAGCTCTCGGGAGCCGCCGGCTACAGCCGCGCCAAGAGCTACAGCCACCCAGCCAAGGACGCCGCGGACAGCTATAACGCAGGACTGTCGCTGGGCCTGGACCTGCTCTCCTTCGGCCGCAACATCGCCGCGCTCGCGCAGGCCCGCGCCCAGTACGATGCCGCCACCGCGCAGCTTGCATCCGCGATCAACACAGCCGCCTATAACGCCCGACACGACTTTTTCGGCCTTGTGCTCGCCCAGGACCTCCTGGTCGTGGCCGTCGAAAACGTCCGCGATTTTTCCTCCCACCTCGAACAAGTGCGCGTCATGGCAGAGCTCGGCACGCGCATCCGCTACGACATCACCACCGCCGCGATAATCATGGCCAGTGACCAGTACGATTTCACGACCGAAGACCGCCAGGCGCTCTACGCCCGCGCACGCCGCGGCAATCCCGACCTCGCGGCCCTGCAATGCCAGGTCGACGCCGCCAGTGCCGCGGTCGACTACGCCGTGGCCGACCTGCGCCCTGACCTCTCGCTCGGCGCCAGCCTCGCCTGGAGCGGCGCCACCTTCCCGCTCGCCCGGAAATGGTCGCTCGGCCCCTCGCTCGACTGGACCCTGTTCGACAGCGGACACAAGGTTGGCGTCATCGACGCCGCTGCCGCAAACCTGCAGGCCAGCCGGTCCCGCATGGCAGACCGCGAACAGCGCCTGTTTCAGGACCTGATCACGGCCCTGATCCAGCTGCAGACGGCGCGCGCGCAGTCCGCCGTGGCCGAGGTCGTTGTCCGCGCGGCGCGCGAAACCCTCGACCTGGTGACCTCGCGCTACCGCCTCGGCCTGGCCACCTCCTTGGAGCTGACCGACGCGGAGCTAGCCGTGGCACAGGCCCGCTCGCAGCAGGCGCAGGCGCGGCACGACGAGCTCGCCGCGCAGGCGCTGATCCTGCTCAACACCGGCGACGTGCCGCCAACAGCAAGGACATCCCTGTGAAACACTGGATTCTCGTGCTTCTCCTCGTGGCTGCGGCTGCGGCCGCCGGCTGGTTCGCCTGGCACAAGTGGGGAGGCTCCCGCATCAAGCCCGCCACGTATCGCACCGTCCGGGTCGAGCGCGGCGACGTGATCCAGATCGTGCGCGCCACCGGCACTGTCCAGCCGGTCAAGCTCGTTCAGGTCGGCACGCAGGTCAACGGCAAGGTGCTCAAGCTAAACGCGGATTTCAACAGCCGCGTCAAAGCCGGCGACGTAGTCGCACAGATCGACCCGGCCGTCTACCAGGCCAACCTCTCGCAGGCCGAGGCCAACCTGACCCACAGCCACGCGTCCGTGGACGAGGCGCGCGCCAACCTGCTCAAGGCCAGCAACGACCTCGGCCGGGCCAGCGCCCTGGCCAAACGCGACCTGCTTTCGCAGTCGGACCTCGACACGTCCGTGGACAATGCCGCCGCTGCCGAGGCGCAGCTGAAGGTCGCGCAGGCGCAGGTGCAGATGAACGCCGCTGCTCTGGAACTGGCTCAGGCCAACCTCAGCTACACGACCATCGCCTCGCCGGTGGACGGCACCGTTGTCTCGCGCAACGTGGACGAGGGCCAGACCGTCGTCGCCAGCATGAGCGCGCAGACCATCTTCACCATCGCCACGGACCTGCGCACTGTATTGATCAGCGCCAGTGTCCCCGAGGCGGACGTCGGCCCGGTCCGCGCCGGCCAGAAGGTCACCTTCAACGTGGATGCCTATCCCACCGCCTTCACCGGCTCCGTGAACCAGGTCCGCATCGCAGCCAGCACCGTGCAGAACGTAGTCACCTACCCTGTCATGGTCTGCGCCGCCAACCCGGGGGAGAAGCTCTTCCCCGGCATGACCGCCAACATCTCCTGCATCATTGCCGAGCGCACCAACGTGCTGCGGGTCGCGAACGCCGCCCTGCGGTTCAAGCCCGAGAAACGCAAGACCGCAGACAAGCCCGGCGCTGCGCCGACCGATGACCGGGCAAAAGCCTCCGGCAGGCAGCCGAAGCTTCACATCCTGCTGCCGGACGGCGCCCTGCGCGCCATTCCCGTCATTGTCGGCATCACGGACGGCACCTGGACCGAAGTTTCCGGCGAGGGGCTGACCGAGGGGACGGACGTCGTTACCGGCGTGCTGGAGGGCGAGGCCAAGGTCGAAGTCGTCAACCCCTTCCTGCCTGCGCCTGCGTCAGCCAGCCGTCCGAGCCGCCCGCGCATGTAACCTCCGGAGCTTGTTCATGGCCGAACCCAAACTGGTCGTGTCGCTCCGCGACATCCGCAAGGTCTACCACCTGGGCGGCGAGGACATCGCTGCCGTGGACGGCGTCTCGCTGGACATCGCCGGCGGCGATTTCGTCGCCATCATGGGCGCCTCCGGCTCCGGCAAGAGCACCCTGCTGAACATCCTCGGCTGCCTCGACCAGCCCACCAGCGGCGCGTACGTGCTCGACGGCGAGGATGTCGCGCAGTTCGACAAGAACCGCCTGGCCCGCGTGCGCAACCGGCGCATCGGCTTCGTGTTCCAGAACTTCAGCCTGCTGTCGCGCACCTCCTCCCTCGAAAACGTCGAGATGCCCCTCTATTACGGCCCGCACCGTCCCGCGGAGGAACGCCATCGCCGCGCCATTGCCCTGCTGCAGCGCGTCGGCCTTGGCGACCGCCTGCACCACACCCCCGGCCAACTTTCCGGCGGGCAGATGCAGCGCGTGGCCATTGCCCGCGCGCTGGTCAACGAGCCCGCCATCCTGCTGGCAGACGAACCCACCGGCAATCTCGACAGCCGCTCCGGCGCGGAGATCATGACGCTGTTCCACGAGTTGAGTGCAGAGGGGATCACGCTGATCATGGTCACGCATGCCGAGGACATCGCCCGGCAGGCCAAGCGCACCATCCACATGCGCGACGGGAGGGTCGTCGCGTGAATCCACTCCTCCTCCTGCGCGTGGCGTTCCGCGCCCTCTGGCGCGCCAAGGTGCGCTCCCTGCTCACCTCGCTCGGCATCATCGTCGGCATCGCCGCCGTCATCGCCATGATGGCCATCGGCAACGGCGCCACCTCCATGATCAAGGAGCAGATGAGCAGCCTCGGCGAGAACCTGCTCATGATCTTCCCCGGCAGCCAGAACACTTCCGGCGTGCGCGGCGGCATGGGCACCCAGCAGACGATGACCGACGGCGACGCCGATGCGCTCGCCAAGGAGTGTTCCCACGTGCGCTTCGTCTGCCCCATCGTCGTTGCCGGCGCCCAATCCATTTTTGGGGCCAACAACTGGTGGACGCGTGTCTCCGGCGTCACGCCCAATTTTCTGGAGATCCGCAACTGGCCCGTCGAGCAGGGCAGCTTCTTCTCCGAGGCTGACCAGCGCAGCGGCACGCATGTCTGCGTGCTGGGCGCCACGGTCGCCGAGAATCTCTTCGGCGAGGATCCTGTTCTGGTCGACAACACCTTCATCCGCCTGCGCAACATCCCGTTCCGCGTGCTCGGCATCCTCGCCAAGAAGGGCACATCCGCCTGGGGGCAGGATCAGGACGACCTCATCCTCACACCGCTGACCACCTGCCGCCGCGTGCTCCAGCGCAACTCCTTCGACAACGTCAACCAGATCATGCTCAGCCTCGACAACATGTCGAACCTGGAGATCTCCCGCACGGAGATCGTCACCACCCTGCGCGAGCGTCACCACCTCGCGCCGTCCGCCGACGACGACTTCACCATCCGCGACATGACCGAGGTCACCAAGATGGTAACGCAGGTGGCCTCCCTGATGACCATCCTGCTGACCATCATTGCGGCCGTCTCACTCCTCGTCGGCGGCATCGGCATCATGAACATCATGCTGGTGTCGGTGACGGAGCGCACCCGCGAGATCGGCCTGCGCATGGCCGTCGGCGCGCGCCAGCACGACATCCTCACACAGTTCCTCGTCGAGGCCATCATCCTGGCCGGCGTGGGCGGTGTGCTCGGCGTGGGCCTGGGCATCGGCTTCGCGCGGACCCTCGCACACATCTACCACTGGCCTGTGCTGATCGCGCCCGTAACCATCCTGGTGGCCCTCGGTTTTTCCGCCGCCATCGGCATCTTCTTCGGCTTCTACCCTGCCTGGCGCGCCTCGCGCCTCAACCCCATCGACGCACTGCGGTACGAATAAGCGCCTCTGCGACGCCGGCTACAGCGGCAGAGGCGAACGGCGCGCAAGAGGTCAGAAGCCAGTAATCAGAGGTCAGCAATCTGAAAGCATGCAAAATGAATGCAGGGAGTCGGGATACACGCCGGTTGTCGGCGATGTCACGAAGAGGGAGTCGGCGATTCAAACCTCTGGCCTCTGCCGCCTGATGTCTGACCTCTGACTTCTTCCCATTACCACCCATTTTGCGCTAGGGTTGCCACATGCGCCTGCTTGTCACTGCCGGCCCCACCCGCGAACACCTTGATCCCGTCCGGTTCCTCAGTAACCGGTCCACGGGCAAGATGGGATTTGCCCTCGCGCAGTGCGCGGCCGTCCGCGGACACACCGTGACGCTGCTCGCCGGCCCGGTCGCGCTCCCCACACCGCCCGGCGTGCAGCGGGTGGACGTGGTCAGCGCCCGCGACCTGCTGTTTGCCGTGGAAGCGAACCTCGACGCCTGCGATGCGCTGGTGATGTGCGCCGCCGTGGCGGACTGGCGGCCGAAGCAGGCCAGCGCCGCCAAGCTCAAGAAGCGCGACATGTCGCCCAGCCTGGCGCTCGAGCCCAACCCGGACATCCTTGCGACCATCCGCAGCCGGAAAGGCGGACGGATCTTTGTCGGCTTCGCGGCCGAAACCGGCGACCCGCGGCCGGAGGGGCGGCGCAAGCTGGCGGATAAGGGGCTCGACCTGCTAGTCGCCAACGACGTCTCGCAGCCGGATGCCGGCTTCGCAGCTGACACCAACCGCGTCACGCTCATCCCGCGGAACGGCGCGGAAGAAACGCTGCCGCTGCTCTCCAAGCTAGAAGTCGCGGAGCGCATCGTGGCCTGGGTGGAGAAGACGGCGCGCGCCCAGACACACTGACGCGGCCGGCCCACGCCGGCGACGTATGCAAAGAAGAGGCCGCCCGGCAGAACCGGACGGCCTTTTTCGCGCACAGAGGAGCGCAGGCGGGAACGCCTAGCGGACCTTGTTCTCCTTGCGGCGCTTCTCCATGATCGCCTCCGCCAGGTTGAAGGGCACGGCCTCGTAGTGCTCGAAGTGCATGGTGAACGAGCCGCGCCCCTGCGTGGCGGTGCGGATGGCGCTGGAGTAGCCGAACATCTCGCCCAGCGGCACAAAGCCGCGGACCAGCTTCACGCCGCCCTTATCCTCCATCCCCTCCACGCGCCCGCGGCGCTGGCAGATGGAACCGGTGGCCGCGCCCATGTAATCCTCGGGCACCGTGACTTCCACGTCCATGATCGGCTCGAGCAGCTCCGGATTCCCCTTGAGGAACAGGTTGCGGAAACAGACGCGCGCCGCCTCGATAAAGGCGAACTCATTCGAGTCCACCTCGTGGTACGAGCCGTCGTAGAC
>Ga0118677_10013054_pt1 | contig 12042 bp, 13 predicted proteins | sample AliMusrvi5mmetaG_FD_86154 | JGI IMG/M metagenome (GOLD analysis project Ga0118677, IMG submission 86154) | reverse complement strand
GGGAGTGGATCTCGAAAAGGCGCAGGCAATTCATGAATCGGCAAAAACAGAGCACGAAAAGCTAGCCTCAGTCCAATAAGGAGAAGGCGATGAAAGGTTTGATAGAATTTAATGGCAACGAGAGCGACAACATCCAAGACAACGGCAAAGACCCGCAATCCCGTAAGGGGAGAAGGAACGTCTACGTCGAAAACCGCTGCAAATAAAAAAACCGCCCTACCAAAAGTCATGGAAGAAAACCCAGAAGCATCCGTAGCCCCCAAGGTGCCAATGGAAACTCTTTCTCTCATTGATAAAGTTGATAAACCGACTCGTCGACGTATCTTGGCAACTGCCTCTTCTGTTCTTCCACCCATCTCCAAAATTTTGGCACGGGAGGAACCTTCCAAAGCTGAATCCGGCGAAGAAGCCGTTGTTTCAGAACCCCTCGAGAAAGCCGTGACTGAAGGGGATGCAGCGCAACCAGAAGTCATCGCTCAGGAGACCATCACTGAAACCAAGTCGGATGAAAAAGTCATTCACATCAAGCCGCCGATCATCGTCAAGGATCTGGCCGCCCAACTCGGGCTCAAGCCCTTCCAGCTCATCTCCGACTTGATGGAGATGAACATTTTTGCGGCCATCAACCACACGATCACCCCGGAAGTGGCGACTGCGGTTTGCAAGCGGCACGGATTTGTTTTTGAACGGGAAAAGCGCACCCACGATGGCTTCCACAAGCCGAAGGTCGTGGTGGAGGCGCCCAAACCCCCGCCCCCTCCCAAGAAGGACGAACTCAAGCTGCGCGCCCCGATCGTCACGTTCATGGGACACGTCGATCACGGCAAGACCTCGCTGATGGATTACATCCGCAAGGCGCGCGTGGCGGCAGGAGAAGCGGGCGGGATCACCCAGCACATCGGCGCCTACACCGTCGAGTTCAACGGTCACCCGATTACCTTTCTGGACACGCCGGGCCACGCCGCATTCACCGCGATGCGGGCGCGCGGGGCGAACGTCACCGATGTGGTGGTACTCGTCGTCGCCGCCGATGACGGCATCATGCCGCAGACCATCGAGGCGCTCAACCATGCCAAGGCGGCCAAGGTGCCCATCATCGTGGCCATCAACAAGATCGACATGGCCTCAGCCAACGTGGACCGGGTCAAAGGCCAGCTCCAGGAGCGCGGCCTCCAGCCCGAGGACTGGGGCGGCGAAACCATCGTGTGCCCGGTATCCGCCACCAAGGGAACCGGCATCGATCACCTGCTGGAAATGATCCTGCTCCAGGCGGAAATCCTGGAACTCAAAGCCAGCCCCACCGTCGATCCCCGCGGCACCGTCATCGAGGCCAAGGTGGAACCCGGTCGCGGCCCCACCGCCACGGTTCTCGTCCGCATGGGCACCCTTATAGTCGGGCAGGCGTTTATCTGCGGGAGCTACTCCGGCAAGGTCAAATCCCTCATCAACGACAAGGGCCAAAACGTCAAGGAAGCCGGCCCCTCCACTCCGGTGCAGGTGCTCGGGTTTGCAGGTCTGCCCAACGCCGGCGACGAACTGCTGGTGATGGAAAGCGACAAGGCAGCCAAAGCCTTGAGCGAAGAACGCCTGGCCAAGGACCGCAAGGAAAAACTCGCCACGCCGCGCGGACGCGCCACGCTGGAGAACCTCTTTGCGAGCCTCGCGGCGGACGCCAGAAAGGTGTTGCGCGTTGTGATAAAGGCCGACGTGCAGGGGTCGCACGAGGCGCTCATCGCCTCGCTCAACCAGATTCAATCCAAAAAAGTCGATCTCGAAATCATCCACGCCGCCGTGGGGCCGGTCTCCGAATCTGACGTGCTGCTGGCCACCGCTTCGGACGCCGTCATCATCGGCTTCGGCGTGAAGGTGGAGAACACCGCCGCCGCCGCCGCCAAGCGCGAGACCGTCCAGATCAAGCTCTACTCGATCATCTACGAGTTGCTTGACCAGGTGAAGGAAGCCATGGCAGGGCTGCTCGATCCCGAGCTGCGCGAAGCCGTTATTGGCCACGCTGAAGTCAAGCAGGTGTTTGAGCTTACCAAGGGCATCGTCGCCGGGTGTTCCGTCACCGACGGCCGCATCTCGCGCACGGCCCGCGCCCGCGTTTTGCGCCGCCGCCAGGCGGTATACGACGGCAACATCGCCACGCTGCGCCGCTTCCAAGACGACGTGAAAGAAGTCCGCACCGGACTGGAATGCGGCATCAAACTGGGCGACTACACCGAATACGAACCGGGAGACATTATCGAGTGCTACACGCTCGAAAAATTCACCCAAACCTTGTAATAGAAGCCGGGGGGCCTTTTCCCGAAGAGACCCGCATCCGGGTCTCTTCCCATTTATTCCCATGAAGAACCGTCTCGTCCGAGTCAGAGAACTCATCAAGCGCGAACTCGGCGACTTGATCGTCCGCCAGTTGACGTTTACGCAGCTTGTGACCATTCAGGATGTCGATATCACGCCTGACCTCAAGCAAGCCCATGTCTATGTGAGCGTGCTGGGGGACGACCCCCATTCCGTGCTGGCGCAGCTTCACGACCACCGCAAGGAGTTGCAATCGCTGCTTGCCCGCCGGGTCATCTTGAAGTTCACCCCGCAGCTCCACTTCAAGCTCGACAGCACCGTGGTGCGCGGTTCGCGCGTGATCGACATCCTCACCAGCCTCGATATTCCCGAGGACAAGCCCGGGGAGAACGAAGACGCGAAATCCCCGGACGACAAACACTAAAATCTGCGGACCCCGGTCATGAGCACCAACTGCACCTTCGCCCAGATCGCCGAGGCGCTCCGCGCGCACCAGCGTTTCGTCGTCATCAGCCACCAGCGCCCCGACGGAGACGCCGTGGGCTGCGCGGTGGCTCTGGCGCTTTGCCTGCGGGAAATGGGCAAGGAAGTCGTTGTTTGGAACCACGACGGCCCGTTTGAAAAACTGCGCTTCCTGCCCGGCTCGGAGCTGATCCAGAAACCGCCGACGCAACCGGCGGACTTCGACGTGGCCATCGCCGTGGACACCTCCACGCAACCTCGCCTGGGGGACTGCCTCGCCGCCGTTCGCAGCGCCCGGCTCTGGATCAACCTCGACCACCACATCTCCAATACCGGCTACGGCGACCTTGTTTACATCGACAGCGACGCGCCCGCCGCGGGCCAGATCGTTTTCGAGTTGATCCGCGCCGCCGCATTGCCCTTTACCCCGGCCATCGCTGAGAATCTGTGGGCGGCCATCGCCACAGACACCGGTTCCTTCCAATATTCCAACACCACCGCGCGCACGTTTGAGATCGGCGCGGAACTCATCCGGGCTGGCGTCAACGTCGGCAAAATATCCAAACACCTTTACCAGACCCAGCCAAGGCGCAGGCTGGAGCTCCTGCGGGCGTTGCTCAACACGATGCGATTCACGTGCGAAGGGCGCGTGGCCAGCTTCGCGCTGACACAAGCCATCGCCGCCGAGGTGGGCGCCGGGCCGGAGGATACCGAAGGGCTCATCGACACCCTGCGCGGCACCGAGGGCGTCCTGGTCGCCATATTTTTCGAGGAACTTGACGGCGGGCGCGTCCGCGTTTCCATGCGCTCCAAAGACCCGCGTTACGACGTGTGCAAAATCTGCGCGCAGTTCGGCGGCGGCGGCCACGTGCTCGCCGCGGGAGCGCGCATCGAAGGCGATCTCGCCACCGTCCAAGCCAACATCTTACAAGCCATCTGCCATGCAATCCAACAACCTTGACGGCGTTCTCATCGTCGATAAAGCCCCCGGCATGACCTCGCACGACGTGGTCGCCATCGTCCGCCGCGCTCTCGACACCAAAAAAGTGGGCCACTGCGGCACGCTCGACCCGCTGGCCACCGGGCTGCTCCTCGTCGTGATCGGGCGCGGCACAAAAATCCAGGACTTGCTCATGAGCGAGGACAAGGAATACGTCGGCACGCTCAAGCTGGGCGAGATGACCGACAGCCAGGACGCCGACGGCGAAATCACCGAGACCCGCCCCGTGCCGGAACTCAGCCGCGAGCGGATCGAAGAGGCGTTCGCCAAGTTCGACGGCGATTTCTACCAGATGCCGCCGATGGTCTCGGCGATCAAGAAGGACGGCGTGCCGCTCTACAAGCTCGCCCGCCAGGGCAAGACCATCGAGCGCGAGCCGCGCTTCGTCCACATTTTCGCCCACGAGATCAAGAACATCGCACTGCCGGAAGTGGAGTTCCGCGTGGTGTGCAGCAAGGGCTTTTACGTGCGCACCTACGCCTTTGACATCGGCAACGACCTCGGCTGCGGCGCGCATCTGAAAGCGCTCCGGCGCACCAAGAGCGGCAAGTTCACCCTCGAACACGCCGTCACCGTCGAGGACCTCAAGACCAAGCCCCGGGCGGAAATCGCGGCAAAAATCCTCAGCCTGCCCACCGTCTCGCGCATGCGCGGGGCGTAGGAGTAGAGATTCCAGAAATGACGCACGCAAAGACGCAAAGGCGCAAAAGAGGGACATTCTTTTCTTCGCGCCTTCGTGCCTTCGTGTGAGCATCAAAAGCCATGCGGATTCACACCTCCATTGCCGAGTTCGCCGCCGTTCCCGGGCCGGTGTGCCTGGCCATCGGCGTCTTCGACGGCGTCCACCTGGGCCACCAGGCAGTGATCCGGCGCGCGCTGGCAGATGCAAAAACGGCGGGCGGCACGGCGGTCGTCGTCACATTTGACCCCCACCCGATGCGCGTGATGCGCCCGGCGCAAGCCCCGCGCCTGCTCACCTCCACGCGGCACAAGGCGCAGCTCATCGAGCGGCTCGGCGTGGGCGAACTGCTCGTCGTCCCCTTCACGCCGGACTTCGCGGCGATGGAGCCCGAAGCGTTCGTGCTCGCGTTGCACGCGGCCTGCCGTCCGCTGCGCGAGATATGCGTGGGTCACACCTGGTCCTTCGGGCGCAACCGCGCGGGAAATCTCGCGCTGCTTCAGGCGATGGGGGACCGGCTCGGCTTTGAAGAAATCGGCCTGCCCGCCGTGGAGATGGACGGCGAAGTCGTCAGCAGCACCGCCATCCGCGCCTTTGTGGAAGCGGGCGAGCTGGAACGCGCCGCCCGGCTGCTCGGGCGCGAGTTCACCGTCCTCGGCACCGTCATGCACGGAGACCACCTCGGGCGCACCATCGGTTTTCCCACCGCCAACCTGAGCGCCCACAACGAGCAGTTCCCGCCCAATGGCGTGTATGCCGTGGAAGCCCTCTGGAACGGGCGCGCGCTCCCCGGCGTCGTCAACATCGGCGTGCGCCCCACCATCGAAAGCGCCAGCGGCGAGCGCGTTCTGGAACTCCACTTGTTCGATTTTGACGCCGATCTCTACGGGCAGGATGTGGAAGTCGCCTTCCGGCGGTTCCTGCGCCCGGAAAGAAAATTCGCCGGGCTCGACGCGCTCAAAGCCCAGATCGCCTGCGACGTGGCCGAAGCGCGCCGCGCACTGGGGATTTAGTGGCCAAAGGGAAGGGGACGAATGGGACATATGGGACCAATACGTTGCATCCGTCTCATTTGTCCCATTTGTCCCATTTGTCCCGGTCCCCCCTCCTTTTTTCTTTGCGGCGGCGCGCGGGCTGATTTTTAATAGCTCCCGTGTTCCACATCACCATCCTTGGCAGCGGCAGCGCGGGCAATTGTGCCCTGCTCGAATCGGGCGGCTGCCGCGTGCTCATCGACGGCGGGCTGAGCGCAAAACAGATCACCACCCGGCTCGCCACCCTGAACGTAGAGCCATCAATGCTCGACGGCATCCTGCTCACGCACGAACACATCGACCACGTCAGCGGCCTGCGCGTGCTCTGCAAAAAAACGCCCATCCCGATCTATTGCACGCGGCTCACGGCGGAGATCCTCCGCAAGGAGGAGCTGGCCACCCACCCGGATGTCCGGCAGTTCCAGGCCGGGGCGGAATTCGCCATCAAAGACATCAGCGTGCAGTCCTTTTCGGTGCCGCACGACGCTGTTGATCCCGTCGGGTTCACCTTTTGCCACGGCGGCGAGTCCCTTGGGTTTTTGACCGACCTGGGCAAATGCACCAACCTCGCCCGTGAACGGGTGCGCGGGGTGAGCACGCTGGTCATCGAAACCAACCACGACGAAAAGACGTTGCAAAACGACCCGCACCGCCCCTGGTCCCTCAAGCAGCGCATCATGTCCATCCATGGGCACCTTTCCAACACCGCCGCCGCCGCCGAGCTGGCCGGTCTGCTCGAACACGGCCTCAACCGGGCCATCCTCTGCCACTTGAGCCGGGACTGCAACTCGCCGGAGCTCGCCCTTGGCGAGGTGCGCGCGCGGCTCGCCGCCTCGGGGGCCGACGAACGCGTGGAAGTCTACTGCGCCCACCAAAAGGAGGTCAGCCCGCGGTTCGCCATCCGCTCAGTTCACACCTCTGGCGTGTTCTGAGTATGCGGTTCCTCCGCACCTTGGAGAGGCCCGGCATCGACCGCGGGCTCGGCGGCAACTGTCGGCGCGAGGGGCTCGAAATATTGCTCGTTCATGATCCGGTCGATCTCCTGCAAGCGATGCAGCGCGTTGGCCGCCTCCCGCGTTTCCGGCATGTCTTCGGCGATCTTGATGAGAATGGCCCGCGCCCGTATCCCATCGCGCATGTGCAGCCAGAGCACATCCACCAGCCGGTTGGAAAGAAAGGCGTCGTCTTCCGGCGAACGGTCAGAAAGGGAATGCGCCTCCACCAAAAAAGCCATCGCGGACTCGGGATCATTGAGCTTTTCGCAATAAATGCGGGCGATTTCCGTTGCCGCAAGAAGATCGTCCTGATTGTCATCGTATACCGCCCGGTATTCCTCAACAGCACCAGCAAAATCCCCCGCGGCGATTTTTGACAGGGCCTCCGCATGCGGGTTGCGTTCGATCCGTTCGTTCGGCGTGAAAACAAAATTCCCCAGGAACTCCCCCAAAAGAGGGAGAAACGAGACGCAGAAAACAAAAGCCGTCACCGCCCCCAAGCCGAGAATGGCAAAATAATACGTGACCAACTGCGAGCGTGCGATGGTTTCCGCCTCCTCCATTCCGCGAACATGCTTGATGAGCAGGAACATCGCAGTGAGCATCAACACGACAGCGAGCACGCGGGGGATAATGCGCATAACTGGATTTTACGCGACTTTTGGGAAAAGCCCAGCGCAAACTTCGCTTGCAACCCGCCGCACTTTGAATTATTTAGAAAACCGTCGCCGTGGTCATCCAAAGCCGGGTGCTTGAGGCATCATGCGGGTATAGCTTAGTGGTAAAGCTCCATCCTTCCAAGTTGGCTATGCGGGTTCGATTCCCGCTACCCGCTCCAACTCCTGATTCTATCAGTGTTTCAGGGCGAAAAAGACCGGTAAGACAAGAAAGCAAGACAAATTCGCTGATTTTCCGGGGTTGTTCGTGGCGGGGCGTGAATGTTTGAACTTCGCGCATGCGCGTACTAGTACGATAAATTCCCTCGGCAGGGCTTCCAGTAGAACTTCCCATCTTTTACCATGTATGGACGCTTGATGGGTATCAGGAGCAGCATGCCGCTCTAAATCTAAATCAGCAGGATGCAGCAGGCGGGAATACGTTCCGGTGGCATGGCCGACACCAGCCACCGGGATATGAAAAAGCCCCCGCACCTGCGAACAGCGGGCGCAGCCTGTCTCAGTGTAGCTTGACCCGGATGCCCTCGGAAGAAAGGCCCTCGGACTTGGCGATGCCTTTTTCATCAACCACCTCGACAACAATCTTGCGGGCCGGGATTTCCATGCGCCCCTCCTTCTTCGCCACGCGCACCACGATGTCTCCGCCTTCCTTCGTTGCCACGTAGTGCGTGAGCGACATCGGAATGGACTGAGTCAGAATAGTCATGGTGTCCGTGTTGTCGCCGGTCCAAGTGGCGGCGTAGCGCTGGCCGCCGAGATGATTCGAGCGCGTGAGTACAAATGGGCGCACCTCCGGATGCGCCGCTTTTGGTGCTGGCCTGTGTTGCTGTCGGTCGCAGAGCGCAAGGCTATGCTCCCTCCTCGCGCCTTGGCCACCACCAAAATCAGACGCAACGCGCCCGGCCACCGCTTTTTTCACAAGCTCTCAGGCAACTGCGTTCTTTTCTTTCCCGCGCTTTTGTGCGGAATTTCCCCTCATGCCTGCCGCCCACACGCCTCCGCCTTCCCTCGTCCTCTCCGTTGCCGGCCTTTCCCTGCGGCGCGATGGCATCCGCATTTTGGACGGGATCGACTGGCAGGTCGCCCAAGGCGAACATTGGGCGATCCTCGGCGCCAACGGCTCCGGGAAGACTTCGCTGTTGAGCGCGTTGACGGGTTATGCGACGGCGACCGGCGGTGAAATCGCCCTCCTTGACCAGCGCTACGGAGAGGCAAACTGGCCGGAGCTGCGCAAACAGATCGGTCTGGTCAGTTCCTCCGTGCGCCAACAGATGGCCGACGCCGAACCGGCGCTCCTGAGCGTGGTCAGCGGCAAATACGCGATGATTGATTACTGGGGCCGGGTGAAAGCCGCCGACCGGCGGGAGGCGTTGGACATTCTGGAGCAAATCAACTGTCTGCACCTTGCCGGGCGTCCCTGGCGCGTCCTCTCCCAAGGGGAACGGCAGCGCGTGCTCATCGGGCGGGCGCTCATGGCGCAGCCCCGTCTGCTGATCCTGGACGAACCGTGTGCCGGGCTCGACCCCGTGGCGCGCGAACATTTCCTGCAATTCATCGACCGGCTCACGGCCCGGCCTGCCGGAGGTGCCTGGCCGACGCTGTTGCTGGTGACCCATCATGTCGAGGAGATCGTCCCGGGATTCACCCACGTGCTCGCCCTCAAGGCCGGGCGCGTACTGGCGGCTGGAAAACGCGCCGCCGTGTTAAAAAGCCCTGTACTTTCCGATGTTTTTGGCGAACCCGTCCGGCTGGTGCGCCGCAACGGGCGAGCCGTATTGCTGGTGGAAAAACCGGCAAGCCGGGTTTTTCAGGCAGGGAAAAAATCCGCCCCCGGCCGCGCGCGCAAATAGAAAAACGGCCCGCCCTTAAAACACCTGCGGCAGGCCCTCGCTCATCACCACGATGCGGTCTTCGATGCCGCCGCTTTTGGCCGCCTTGAGCAGGCGCTGGAGCGGCTCCTCGGGCGGCTCGAAACTGAGCCGGAAGGAGCCGTAGTGCATCGGCACCATGCGTTGTGCACCCAGGTCGAGGAAGGCTTGAAGCGCTTCCTCAGGGGTCATGTGGACGTCCCGTCCGCTCGGCGGGTCATAGGCGCCGATGGGCAGGAGGGCGATGTCGATCTTGAAGCGCTTGCCGATTTCCTTGAACCCCTCGAAATACGCGGTGTCCCCGCAGTGGTAAATGGTGCGTCCGCCCACCTCGATGATGTAGCCGCCGAAACCGCGATGCGAATCATGAAGGAACCGCGCGCCCCAGTGGTGGCAGGGCGTCAGGGTGATCCGCGCGGGCCCGTGCTCGAAGCTCCCCCAGTAGTCGAGCTCGTGGACCCCCCGGAACCCGAGCCCATGCACGAGGTTGCCCACCTCGAAGGGGACGACAATGGGCTGGTCTTCCGCCACGCGGCGCAAGGTGCGCCGGTCAAGGTGGTCAAAGTGGGCGTGCGTGACCAGCACGAGGTCGATCGAGGGCAGATCGTGGATATCCAATCCGGGGTGGCGGATGCGCTTGATGATCTTAAGCCACTTGGCCCAGTTCGGGTCCACCAGCAGGTTGGTGTCGGCGGTTTGCACCAAAAACGAGGCGTGGCCGATCCACGTCAGGCCGATTTCGCGCGGCTGGAGCTTGGGAAAGAGCGGCGCCGCCTTTTTTCCGGCACGCCGGGTGAAGAGAGAGGGAATGAGCACCTCCGTGAGGAAATTCCGCTTGTGCCAGCCCTCGGCCGGCTTGAGCCCCACCTGTTTGGCACCGCCAGCCGCCTTGCGCGCGGTGTGATCTTTGCGGGCGGGCTTGGGGCGGCTTTTGGCCGGTTTGCGAGAAAGTGAGGAAGGATTGTCCACGTGCCGCGAAGTTTAAGCCGGGAACGCGCGGGAATCAAAGAAACGATGCGATATTCTCCGCGCGCTTGTGAAAAAAGGGGAATTTGCGCCTGCCGTTTTTTGAACAAGCGCGGATTTCGCCTTGCCCAGAAGCGCCCCGCCTCAGATACTCCCCGCTTTCTTATGATCGTCACCACCGCCCAACTCTCCAAACACGCCTACGGAAAATACGCCGTGGGTGCGTACAACATCAACAACATCGAGCAAACGATGGGCCTCTTCCGCGGCTGTCTCGACAGCCAGGCCCCCTTCATTATCCAGCTCTCCAAAGGCGCCCGCCAATATTCGGACAAGCGCATGATCGAGGCCGTCATCCGCGCTGCCGACGAGATTTTCCCGGAGGCCATCTACGCCGTCCATCTCGACCACGGCGACGAAGCCACCTGCTACGACTGCATCGACTCCGGGTTCTACAGCTCGGTCATGATCGACGCCTCGCACTCGCCCTTTGAAGAGAACATCGCCATCACCAAGCGCGTGGTGGACCGCGCCCACGCCAAGGGCCTCACGGTGGAAGCCGAACTCGGCCAGCTCGGCGGCGTGGAGGAAGACGTGATCGTGGACGAAGGCAACGCCTGCCTGACCAACCCCGCCGAAGCGGTGGAATTCATCCAGCGCACCGGATGCGACGCCCTGGCAGCCGCCATCGGCACCAGCCACGGCGCCTTCAAATTCAAGGGCCAGCAGAGCCTGCACTTTGAGGTGATCGAAGCGATCGCCAAGAATGTCGCCGAAGCCGGTATGGCTCCCGTGCCCATCGTCATGCATGGCAGCAGCAGCGTCCCGCAGGACGAAGTGCGCCGCATCAACGCCGCCGGGGGCGCCATCCAGGACTCCTGTGGCGTCAACGAAGACGAATACCTGCCCGCCGCCAAACTCGGCGTCACCAAGATCAACATCGACACCGACGGCCGCCTCGTCTGGACCCGCGTCCACCGCGAATACTTCCGCGACAACCCCGGCCAGTTCGACTTCCGTCCTCCGGGCAAGATCTTCATGGATGAATACGCCAAGTTCATCGCTGCGAAGAACGTCAAGCTCGGCAGCGCCGGTCAGCTCGCTTCCCTGCGCGCTTTCCTAGGCAAATAAGACCCTGTTCGCACTTTTCCATGGAAGGGACGGCACTCTGTGCCGTCCCTTTTTGGTTCTTCTCTCCTTCCTGATCCCCTGAGTTCCTGCTAGAGTGAGCCGCGTGCTCCTCTCTTCGCCTCAACCGATGCAGACTCCTCCCGTCGCCCTTTCCATCGCCGGTTCCGACAACAGCGCAGGAGCGGGCGCGCAGGCGGATTTGAAGACATTCACCGCTCTCGGCGTGTATGGGCTCACGGCCATCACCTGCGTGGTGGCCGAGGTGCCGGACCGCGTAAGCGCCATCGCCCCCGTGCCGCCGGAAATCGTCGCCGAACAGGTGCGCCTCTCGCTGGAGGCCTATCCCGTGGCGGCGGTGAAAACCGGGATGCTCCATTCGCGGGCGGTGGTTGAGGCTGTTTGCGGCGCGCTCGAAGGAGCTCGACTCCCTTTGGTGATCGACCCCGTCCTGATCGCTACCAGCGGCGCACGGCTTTTGGAAGAGGAGGGGATCGCCGCCTATCGCAACCTATTGTTCCCGCTGGCAACCCTCGTCACACCCAATCTGGACGAAGCCGCCGTGCTCTGGGGACGCCCGATTTCCAGCCTCGCCGAAATGCGTGAGGCGGGCCGCGCGCTCTGCGGGCAGTTCGGCTGCGGGTTCCTGCTCAAAGGTGGCCACCTCAAGGGCGAAGCCGTGGATCTGCTCGTGACGCCGGACGGGGCGGAGGCGGAGTTCACCGCGCCGCGCGTGCCCGGAGTGGCGACCCACGGCACCGGCTGCGCGCTTTCCGCTGCCATCACCGCCGGGCTGGCGGGCGGCATGCCGCTGGCGGAAGCCGTCGCGTGCGCCAAGCAGTTCGTCACGCGCGCCATCGCCCAGCACTACCGCTGGAGCGGCCCCACCGGAGAAACCCACGCGCTCAATCACCAGGCTCACTAAAAAG
>Ga0118677_10013052_pt1 | contig 12044 bp, 7 predicted proteins | sample AliMusrvi5mmetaG_FD_86154 | JGI IMG/M metagenome (GOLD analysis project Ga0118677, IMG submission 86154) | reverse complement strand
TAGTTCATATGAACAAGCAGAGTAAATAGAAATACCTATTCTGTCTGCTTCCGGAATAGTTTTATTTTGAATTCTCCATCCGATACAGGCAGGCGTTCGCCGTTCTGTGACTTTAGTATACCTTGAAAGGTACCGGTGACAACATCATCGGTAATGTCTGTTATGGAGATGCATTCACCGTATCCACTGATATTGCCAATTTTGGACCAGGGGATTTCCATGGGACTTTCTGTGCTGCAATTTTTGATACAAGCTTTACCTTTATCGATTTTGTCGACAGCATTCCCAATGCTACCGTGGATTCAAGCTATTATCTTCCGATGACCTTCAGCTATCCAGGCAGCTTTACAATGTTGCCCGGAACGTATTACATTGCGACCTATTATAAAGCAACAGGCGGAAACTGGATGCTGGTGGGTAATTACTCCAGTTATTACAATTTTCTCCAGATCCAGGTTGTCAATGCAAACAACATCGAGATGTATGCTCCTATGAGTGTGACACCCGGAACAACAGTGACGGCAGGACAACAGGTATCCGTTCACCTGGATGTGGCTAATGTCGGGATCGTTAACTTTAGCGGTACTTTCGACCTTTCCCTCTATGACATGGATGGCTATGCTGTGGGGACAATACAGCAATTAACAGGGATGAGCCTCCAGGCAGGATATCATTATACAAATGGGCTTACGTTCACCACGTCCAATCTGAATGCCCCCCCGGGAACCTATCTGTTGGCCCTGCAGTATCTCCCCCTCGGCAGTCCGTCCTGGCAGCTTACCGGCTCTACGAACTTCCAGAACCCCATCTTTGTTGTCGTTAAACAGGCAAACCTGGCTCCAGATCAATATGAACCAAACGGTACTCCCGGCCTGGCTTCTGCTCTTGCCGTGACCTTCAACGGAAACACTGCATCTGTCAGCACGCCTGCGGCGAACTGCAGCACGGGAACAGATTATGATTTCTACTCGATCACCCTGCCCCAGGGATTTTCTTATTCAATATCCGCACGGGTCGATGACGCAAGTCATAATGCTGTCCTGGGAAACTATACACTGAATGCAATCTGGACCGATTCGGTCAGTGGCAGTCCAAGATCCCCGGTATACAAAGGTGCAGCTCCTGATAATATCCAGCTCGCGAACGGGGGAACCGTAGTTTTCGAAGTCGGCCCTGAATTTACCGGCTTAACAGGAACTTATAACCTCGTGCTGAACATTCAAAAGAGCCCGTTGGGCATTGCTGAGTCCGGCCAGAATTTATTTAAAGTTTATCCGAACCCTGCAACCGATTACGTAAATATTGCACCTGCTGATCAACAACACTTCCCTTCTCTGATCAGGATAACCACAACTGACGGGAGAACCGTAATGAATATGGAGCCGGATCAGCAACTGGATAAAATCAGCATCCCGGTCGGCAATCTTGCAAACGGGATCTACTTCATGCGTGCAATCACCCCTGATGGTGTCATCTCAAAACGAATTGTGATCAGGAAATAGGTCCAACTGACAATATCCCTGCCAAATCGTATTACTTTTGGTGTTTAATTAACTAAACACCTATGAAAAAATTTCTTTCAGGAATTTGCATACTCGTTGTTATGCTTTCCTTCAAAATAGATAATGCTGTGCATTCTGAGGATAATGGAACACTGTCTGTTGTTGCATCAGTAAGGGACGCATACACGTCAATGGTTCAGGCGGATGCGGGATGTGAAATATATGCCGTAAACGAATCTGATCTCAAAGCAGATAAAAATGGTGACCTTAAAATGGTGATTGAAAGGTTCCAGGGATACAAATACGATTATCTGGTGTCAACCCATAATTTAATTGATGCTGCGGTAAACAGTTCAATGCGTGACAATTTTGATACGTTATGCGCTTTTACCGGCAAATACATTAGTGGTTTCAGGAAATTACCAGGCATTGTGAGGGTTGTGACAAACGGGTCGGGCCATGCTGAATTAAATTTACGCCCCGGCAAATATTACCTCCTGGTGATTTCAGGGACCGTAAAAAGCAATAACACTGCCGAATTAAGAGGTAATATCGGATATAAGATTGTGGAGATAAAAACCGCACTGGAGACCATTCAAAATGTCTGTTTCCAGAAATATGAAATGACCGGGATCATGATGGCGAGAAATCTTTCGGGTTGCTGAGGGCAATTGTGATGTCTGATGTCTGATGTCTGTGATCAGCGGTCTAAAATGTGAAATTTTATATTTGTACTATAATTCAATGGAAAAATAATGTACGCTAAAATGCAAAAACGCAAACTGGGAAAGAGTGGGCTCGAAGTTTCAGCCCTTGGGCTTGGCTGTATGGGGATGAGTTTTTCCTATGGGCCGATACCTGATAAAAAGGAAATGATCTCTGTTCTCCGGTTGGCTGTGGACCGCGGCATCACCTTTTTCGATACCGCAGAAGTTTACGGCCCGTATACAAATGAAGAACTGGTGGGAGAAGGCCTGGCACCTGTTCGCGACCAGGTGGTGATCGCCACAAAATTCGGCTTCGCACCTGATCCCAATGGTGGAACGAGATGGTCTGGTTTGAACAGCCGCCCTGAACATATCAGACAAGTGGCAGAAGATTCGCTCAAACGCCTCAGGACAGATGTTATCGATCTATTCTATCAGCACCGTGTAGATCCTGAAGTACCTATCGAGGATGTTGCCGGTACTGTGAAAGATCTTATTAAAGAAGGAAAAGTCAGGCATTTTGGCCTTTCGGAAGCAGGTGTGCAGACAATTCGCAGGGCACACGCGATACAGCCGGTTACCGCCCTGCAAAGTGAATATTCGTTGTGGTGGAGGGAACCGGAAACTGAAGTTTTCCCGGTCCTTGAGGAACTTGGAATCGGGTTCGTTCCATTTAGTCCTCTTGGCAGGGGTTTCCTTACGGGGAAAATGACTGAAAACACCACCTTCGACAAAACGGACTTTCGTAGTACGCTTCCGCGCTTTACCCAGGAGAACAGAAAAGCAAATCTTGCCCTGGTTGAATTACTCAAACAGATTGCAAAACAGAAAAACTCTACACCGGCCCAGATTGCACTAGCCTGGCTGATCGCAAAAAAAACATGGGTTGTGCCAATTCCGGGTACTACAAAGCTTGAACGTCTGGATGAGAACATGGGTGCAACCGAACTGAATCTCACCTCGGAGGATCTGCTGGAAATTGAAACGGCAGCTTCCAAAATCACAATTCATGGGGCCCGGTACCCGGAAAGCACAGCAAAAATGATTAACCGTTGATCTTCCTGCAACAAGCTGATATCAGCCATCTATCCACGTAAACCAAACAACCAACATAAACCATCATAATCATCATGAAAAACAACCAGCGGAAATCCATGACCTCTTTACCCGTTATTTGCAGAATCCTGTTTGCACTGTATCTGTACTTCGCAATGACCCCCGGGACTTTGTACGCACAATGGAACACCAATACTTCAGTAAACCTTCTGATATCAACACTTTCAACAGCCGATATGCAGGGAGCCCCGACTACTGACGGAAAGACCTGGATCGCTTTCTATGTTCAGAACGGCAGCAATTATGATATGAGGGCGCAGTTAATTGATGCAAACGGTTATAAACTCCTGGGATCGGATGGGATCCTGGTTGATAACGAGACTTCAGGTTCTGCCACCTATGTCTATAATGTTTGTGTGGATGCTTCCAACAATTTCATCATCGCATACCAGGACGAACGGTCCGGGTCGCTGCAGTCAGTGGTGTATAAAATCTCCGAGGCGGGAACCCAGCTTTGGGGACAGCATGGCATTGTTCTTGGGGGTGGACTCGCGCCCTACCCTGCTGCCCTGAGCAACGGCGAAGTCATTGTGGCCTGGAGCGGTGACGCGGGGAATACACTGAACCTGCAAAAGATCACAACCACCGGCACCCCGGCATGGTCAACACCTATCCAGGTAAAAGTCGGGGCAGCCTCAACCTCCCGCGGACAGGTGATTGCAAATTCGGGTGGGAACTTCACCATGGTGTACCAGAAAGGCAACATGTACACGACCTTGTATGCACAGCGATTCAGCAATTCGGGCACTGCACTCTATCAGCCCTTGCAGATATGCAGCCAGACCACCGCCTCCTACCGGTATTATTCAGTCATCGCCGAAGCCGATACAACCTATGTCGGATACTATAGCTCCGTAGGCAACCGCTTCAATTCTTTTCTTCAACGTGTGAATCCGGACGGAACCATCCCCTGGGGGATGAACGGATCTGCCTTCAACACCTCTGTCGGCACCAATGACAGTTACCAGGGAGAGACCAGCATCAACATGACCCCGGGGTCAAATTACGTTTGGTCTGTCTGTAATTTCAGCAATCCGAATCAGACGGTCTACGGTGTGTATGTTCAGAAATTCCTCAAGACCTCCGGCGCCCGCCAGTTTACCGACCAGGCGAAAGTTGTGTATGGCATCAGTTCCAGCACCGATCAGCGGTGCGGCGACCTTGCCGTGATTTCTGACAACCCGATGTTCACGAGCTACAACTCGACTGAGAAAATATTCGCAACAAGGCTTGATGCTGATGGCAATTTCGTTTGGCCGGGGAACAGGATTGAAGTAAGTTCTACCACAGCCTCTGCCGCCGTGCCTAAAATGCGCTATGTGTTCACACCTGACGGACCCAACCGCTGCGCCTGTACATGGACAGAGGACAGGGGTTCGGGCTACATGGGATTTGCGCAGGGCGTTTCTGTCGGTGGCCTGGTCGGACTTAAGGTTTCAACCCAGGGGAGCGTTCCCGCAACGATTACTACGAATGCAGGTACTCTTCAGATGGTTGCCACTGTTTTTCCGTCCACGGCAAACCAGAGCGTGAACTGGAGCATCGTTCATGGAACCGGCATGGCGACCATCAATTCAACCGGCCTGGTGACAGGTGTCTCAAACGGCACAGTTTACGCAAAAGCCACAGCTGTCCAGGATTCCACGGTCGCTGATTCACTTTTGATCACCCTCAGCTCCCAGACGGCCCAGCCGCCTTCTGTGATCACCATGGCCGCAACGGACCTCACCACAACAGGCGCTACGCTTAACGGAACTGTCAATGCAAATGATCTCGCCACTGCTGCATCCTTCGACTGGGGTCTTACTCCTGCATATGGGAACACCCTGAATGCAAGCCCGGCAAGCGTATCCGGATCAACCGTCACACCGGTTGCTGCAACGCTGACAGGCCTCACCTCGAATACAACCTACCATTTCAGGGTAAGAGGCAGCAGCGCAGCAGGGCCTTCAACCGGATCAGATCTCACTTTCACCACCAGCTTTGGTGTTGGGCTAAGCGAAAAAAACTCACTTAAAGTGGATATCTACCCGATTCCGAATAACGGACAGTTCACAGTTTCCGTAAGCAACGGGTATTCGGGATTGTTGACACTTGATGCCTATGATAATCTTGGATCAAGAGTTCAGACTAACAGGAACATCAGCATAAAAAGCGGTACCGCGGTGGTGGACTTCAGGTCTGTACCTGCAGGATTTTATACAATCGTACTGACCGGCGATGGGATAAAATTCACCAGGAAGATGCTCATCAAAAAGTAGCATAGTCTTTACACTCCACACTTCGCACTTCAGACTTGTTTTTACCGGTCAGTTCTTTTTGGTCTGGATCCCGAAGGTGTACCCGGCATTCACCCGCTCTATCAGTTCGGGCAGAATATCCTGGTATTCGCCGACAATTCCGAAATCGGCATGATGGAAAATGGGCGCTTTCGGATTATGGTCGATGGCAATGATTTTCCCGGATTCTTTCATTCCCGCAATATGTTGAATGGCCCCGGAAACACCTACAGCAATATAAATTTTAGGACGGATGGTTTTCCCCGTCTGGCCCACCTGGCGTGCATATTCGGCAACGCCTTCATCAACGACAGGGCGGCTGCTCGACCATTCAGCATTAATACCCTGTTTTTTCAAGGCTTCCGCCAATGCCTTCACTAAACCTAAATTATCGACCGTGGTGCCTCTTCCCCCGGAAATGACAATATCAGCATCGAAAAGATTCTGTAAACCGCCTTCACCCCTTTCGGTTTTTAATATTTCAGCAACAAAATCCTGGTCCGTTAGCAGCGGTTTAAAGGTGGAAATGATACCTTTCCTTCCGGCCACAGGTTTAGGCACTTCAAAGGTGCCGGCACGTGCTGTTGAGATCTGGGGACAAACGAAGCCAAGGATCGTGGCCAGCTTGCTCTCGCCATAAGTAGGCCTCCGTGATTCAAGAATGGGGGTATAGATCACTTTCTCCTTTTTGTCAACATACTCCCCTATCTCGAGTCCCGTACAGTCAGCGGTTACCCCGCTGTCTGTTTTCATCCCGATCCTGGGCGCTAATTCACGACCTGAAGTTGTTGCGGCAAAAAGAGCGATCTCAGGCTTTCTTTCCTTAATGACCTGGGCAAAAATGGACGAAAACGGCAGAACAAGATATTCCTCAAGCCGCTCGCTTTCCACAACGATAACCTCATCAGAACCATGGTCAATCAGCGTCTGGGCCAAATGCCTTATTTTGTTACCAATCAGTAGCGTCATCACTTTTGTGTCGTTGCCTAACTGCTTGGCCAAATTACGTGCAGGCGTGAGCAACTCGAGGGAAGGCCTGGATATCTTGCCATTCGTCACTTCAGCCCAGGTCATGATTCCCCTGGCGCCCTCACGGGGATCCTTGTCAGGAAAATCCGGGCGTTCGGCCTCTTTTTTACCTTCTTCGTGCTTTTGCCCCAGGACATTTCCGCCTTTTTCCAGGTTGGCGATCAGGCTATCAACGAGGGATGCTTCATTGTGCCCTTCAGACATAGTTATCGGTGGACGATCGCTTTCAATATTCACAACCTTCACAACAATTGTGGGGGATCCGTTGATCCCTATCTTTTCGGTTCCCAGCCCGATATCGTCAATACCAAACGTAGTAATCTTCCGGGTCCGGGCCCTGACGGCACCGCTTAGTGAGGGTTTACGGGGAGGGATCCCGGTTGGTGTCAATGAAATGACACAGGGGATGGGAAGTTTCATGATCTGATACCCGCCTTCGATAATCCTTTTCGCAATAAGATGAGTACCCTCAGCTTTTACACTCTCCACAAATGTGGCCTGCGGAATTCCGATGCGTTCTGCTACCTGTGAAGGAACGTGGGCAGTATCCCCGTCGCTGGTTTGCCGCCCCGCAAGGATAATGAACGGTTCCTTTGAATCTTTTGTGAAACCCAGATGTTTCAGCATGGTTGAAACCGCGAGGCCGGTGGCATAGGTATCGCTGCCCCCCAGTTTCCGGTCCGATAAAAGGAAGGCTTCGTCATATCCCATGGAAATGGCTGTCCGGAGTGAAGCTTCAAACGAACCCGGTCCCATCGAGCAGACAATAAGCCTTGATCCCGGATGTTGTTTCCTGAGCTGCAACCCTGCCTCCAGTCCAAACTGGCAGTCAATATTGATGATCGATTTTGCCTTTGTCCTGTCCATCAGGCCGTCTTCCCCCATCCTCATTTCACTCGGGAGCGGAACCTGCTTTATCAAACTTATGATCGTCAAACCCATCTTCCATTTCTTTTAACAGTTACATATTCTGAAATTCCGGACCGTTCCCGCCATTGGGCACTAACCAGGTAATCCCCTTTCCAAGGGATTTTATATCGCAGGTTTTGCAATGCATGCAATTTTCGGCATGGATCCTGAGTTCTTTGCTGCCCGCTTTATTCGTGTGGATCTCATAGACCTCCGATGAACAAAAATATTGTTCCGCGGCCTCATACTGGTCAATGTTCACCGCGTTAAAATTGTCAGGATCGTTAATCTGAAGATGCACTACTTGTTGCTCATCATGATGGACTCCCGAATAATAAATGTCCGTTGCTTTATCGAAAGTAAGCACCTTGTCGAACTCAAGTTTCCCTTTAAACCGTTCTTTAAAAGGCTTCGTCTTAAGTTCACTCAGTTTCAGGGTGGTCTGATTGTCGGGATGCGACTTCAGCCTCCCGAAAAACCCGGCGCCCCCGGTGATCAGCTGTGTTCCAAAAGAGAGCCCTCCAAGGATCAGCCCCTTTGCAAATCCCTGCCTGAAATTCCGGACCGGGTATAATTCGTTGCGGATCCAGCTGTCGTTAATGAGTGTCTCATATTGCTGAAGCCTTTTTTCCGAAGTGTCGTTTTTTGATAAGGCATCTGCTACTATTTTTGCTGCCAGCATTCCCGATTTGATGGCCAGGTGGACTCCCTTTAGAGCGGGCATGGCAAGCAACCCGGCACTGTCGCCAACGATCAGCGCATTGTCAACATAGAGTTTCGGGATAGCATAATAGCCACCTTCCGGAAGGGTCTTAGCCCCATATTCCAATAATTTACCACCTTTTAATATCCTTGAAACAAACGGGGTGGTTTTCCATATCTGCATGGCATCATGAACATCAAAGGTGGGGTCTTTGTAATCGAGTCCCACAACTATTCCGACTGCCACTTTCTGATCGTTCAGGCCGTAAATGAAACCTCCGCCAAATTCATCGTTGTTTAGTGGATAGCCCATGGTATGGTATATCTCTCCCGGGGTGATGTTGCCTTTTGGGACGAACCATAATTCCTTACATCCCAATGAGTACACCTGTTCATTTTTCCCTTTGGCCAGGTCGAACCGGTTGATCAGCATTTTGGCCAGGCTACCCCGCGTTCCTTCGGCAAAAATGGTAATTCTGGCTTCAACACGCGTCCCCGGCTGGAAGTTCTCCAGTTGATTCCCGTGATGGTCTATTCCGGTATCCTTGGTTTTTGCACCCATAACTTTTCCGTCCCTGTACAGAATCTCATCCATAGCAAAGCCGGTATAGATTTCCACTCCTTTTTCCTGTGCTTTGACTGCCAGAAACCTGCAGATCTGACCCAATGAGGCAGTATAGTTGCCTTTGTTATTCATATACGGGATATGAAAGGGAAGCACAATACTTCCCTTTTTACCCAGCAATACAGTTTTATCTTTTTTTACTTTAGCATTAAACGGGATTTCCGAAAAAGCCACACCGGGCAACAATTCTTTAAAAACAGCGGGTTTAATCACCGCACCCGACAAAATGTGGCTTCCGATTGAACTTCCTTTCTCAATCAGCAATATCCTATGGCTCAGGCCTTTTTTCTTTAGCCTGTCCGCCAGATGAATTGCAGTTGCCAAACCGGATGGTCCGCCACCGATTATCAGCACATCCGTTTTTTCCACATCCGAACTACTCATATTCCTTTCTTTCCTGTATAGCGCAAGGTTTCTTTTTATATTGTCCTGGATCCAGGTAATTTTGGTATTACACCTTCCGGTTTAATTTACCGGATAAAAAAAATCAAAAAATTTCTCTTACCAAGGCAACTATTCAAAAAAACAGCGTTATTGATAAAAGAAAAAGTGTTTCAAACACGGATAAACCCATACGATACGCTTATGTGTGAGAATCAGGAGTGATCTCCGCACATATACACACTCCCGGTCTGGTTCAAGGCATTCCGGGCCGGTGGAAAAGCGAGACAGCGAAAGCTGTTTCGCTTTTTTGTTTTAGTATGAAATATTTATTAATTGGCTTTCAATGAGCCACCCCGTATTAGTTATTCGGAGTGCCACTGTCGATCCAGCAGACGACTTTGTTTTTCTGTGCACTTGTTAGCGTACTCCCTCTTGGCATATTTCCACTTGCAATATTGCTCCGGATGCCGGCTTTGTCAGCCACGACCTGGGCATAAGAACTGAAATTGGAATGGCACCCGACACAGGCGCTTTGCAAAACAGGCAATACGTCAGTACTGAAGGATTTGGCGGGGCCACTGCAGTCAGGGGTATAATCAGGTGTAGTGGAACTTTTGCTGCAACTCAGGAGCAAGGCAGTTCCTATGATTAGAAAAGGTGCTATTCTGTTCATGGGGTTTCAGGAAATTGGATTTGTGAATATTAACGGGATATTACGGATTAAAGTATCTGAAGAAAGGGGTGGTCACTTCGGCTTCGCTCAGTGAGCGGTTTTGGATAAGGGTCACTGGATAATGTCAATGGTCACTGAGCGGAGTCGCGATCACTGAGCGGAGTCGCGATCACTGAGCGGAGTCGCGATCACTGAGCGGAGTCGTGGTCACTGAGCGGAGTCGAAGTGACCGACATGATCCCGCGCAAGCGGATATCCCTGGAGGAGCCCCCGATCATGATCCTGAAATCACCGGGCTCGACCACCCATTCCATTTTATCATTCAGCATTTTCAGGAGATCGGGTGTGATGGTAAATGACAGCTCCCTTTCTTCGCCCGCTTTAAGGTGGAGCCGTTGAAACCCTTTGAGTTCTTTAACGGGCCTTGCTACGGAGGAAAGCAGATCGCGGATGTAGAGCTGCACCACTTCATCGCCATCTAATATGCTGGCATTTCTCACCTTAAAATGAACGATTGCAGAATCCGGCATGGCAAGATGTTTTTTATCAATCTGCAGATCGCTGTATTCAAAATCTGAATAACTGAGCCCATAACCAAATGGGAAAAGCGGCATGCCCCTCAGATCCCCGTAGTCTTCATTACGCCCTGTTGGTTTATGGTTGTAAACCAGCGGAAGCTGTCCCCCGGAACGTGGGAAGGTGATGGGAAGACGTCCTGCCGGGTTGTAATCACCAAAGAGAACATCGGCTATAGCATTGCCGCCTTCCTCGCCGGGATACCATGCATCAATTATTCCGGCTGTGTTATTCATCCAGTTGGTCATGGTGACGGCGCTGCCGGCAATGAGGACTACAATGACAGGCTTCCCTGTTGCAGCCATCCGGTTGATCATTTCTTCCTGGTGCCCGGGTAAATTCAGATCTGAACGGTCATATCCTTCGCCTTCAGTGATACCCGCCACGACAAGGATCACATCCGACTTCTTGCCGACAGTCACTGCATCTTCAATTTTCTGCTGCCAGTCATCTGTTATTCCGAGGTTCCATACCAGGTTTAACATTACACTGCCCGCGGATTCTGAAAATTCAATTTTCAGATCATATTCCTTATTTTTTTCAAAGTAGTGTTCCTGCAACATGGCAGAAGAAGATTGTTTCTTCCGGCTGTCGATCAACAACTTTCCATCCAGGTAAAGGCGGTAACCCTCATTGCCGTTAAGTCCGATCTTAAACGTACCGGTTTCCGGCGCTTTCAGTTTCCCCGTCCACCTTACTGAGAAAAAATCGTAATTGATTTTCGGATCCGGGGAATAGAGGGTCCAGTTGAAGTTAAGTTCCGGATCCGTCCTGGTCAACCCGGGAACCCCCGACAAATCAATATTATTGAAATATTCTCCCTTTAACCCATTCAATGATTGCCCGTTACTGTTCGTTGTCAGGGCAGATGAAGGGATCGTGGCCCATTCTGTTGATGTTCTGCCACAACCCGGGGAATAAAGTACTTCGCATTGATCACCCAGTTTCCTTTTGATGCCATCGAGGATGGCTGTCTTCCCGTTTCCGGGACCGCTGTAACCGCCAAGCCTTGCTTCCACAGCATCGGTACCGATAACCGCCAGGGTTTTTATCGTTTTCTTCAGGGGCAGTGCATTAGCTTCGTTTTTCAGCAGCACCATTGATTCAAGCGCCGCCTCTTTTGCCAGCATCTTGTGTTCCGGGTTACCGTTCCAGAAGTCACCTTTATTTTCATCAGCATAGGGATGATCAAAGAGGTTCATCCTGAATTTTACCCTGAGGACCCTTGCCACTGCTTCATCAATTGTTTTGGGGTCAATGCTCCCATCCAGGAAAGGAGGAATGAAGAGTTTATAGTGATCGTATTCCGTTTGCAGGATCACATCCAGTCCTTTGTTGATAGCCTTTGCAGATGCATCCGGATAGCCGGAGGCTGTATAATGCAATACATTGGCGCCACCCACTGCACAGGCATCCGATATACAGAATCCCCCGAAATGCATTTCCTGTTTGAGCTTTTTATTCAGCAGCCAGTCGCTGGCTGTACACGGGCTTCCGTTCAGCGAATTGTATGAGCTCATGACAGAACGGGAACCACCTTTA
>Ga0118677_10013051_pt1 | contig 12047 bp, 5 predicted proteins | sample AliMusrvi5mmetaG_FD_86154 | JGI IMG/M metagenome (GOLD analysis project Ga0118677, IMG submission 86154) | reverse complement strand
TCATGGTGTGGGACGAATTCATGCCGCAGCCGCCATCCGTCGGCCTCAGCAAAAAGGCCATCTCCAATGCCTACGCGATTCTGTATCGCGAACTGAAAAATGGCCGGCCCTCGGCAGCGGCGGCGGCCGATCTGGTCAAGGTGGGCGGGCTGACGCCGGAGACGTCGGTGAAGATCGCCGGGATGGTGGCCGGCAAGGCTGAGTTCCAGCAAATCATCAATCTGGTTGACGATGATTTTCGCGCGGCGGAAGCGGCCCAGCGCAAGTCGTTAGGCGTGGTGGAAGCTGACGGCTATGCCAAAGGCACGTCCCGCGAATCACGCATCTACTATGCGAATGCGATCGAGAAGATCAAACAGCTCCGCAACCATCCATCCATCGCGCTGTGGTGTGTGATGAATGATGTCCAGATGGATCTGATGCTGCAGGAACCACTGCGCGACATCATCAGAACTTATGATGGCTATGACCGCAACTCCCAGCCATGTGGCATCAGGGGCTATGCCGCCGGGTCCGCATCATGGGCGGACCTCGACCTGAAAAATTGTTTCAGCGGGGTGGAAATTAAGGCAGGTGAGGACCAGTTCCGCAGCGTGAGCGGAATCCCGACATTCACCACTATTGACAGCCTGAAGAAGTTCATGCGCCCACAAGAGTTGTGGCCGGATAATTCGGCCTGGGGCAATCACTTGTTTCCGGCGGATGCCAAAAGCAAACCCGGTGACGGCAAGGATAGTGGTTACGCGGCAGCCATCACCCAACGCTACGGCGAACCGACCGGCATCGAGGATTTCTGCCGCAAAGCGCAGTTGCTCAACCTTGAATCGATGAAAGCGCTGTTTGAAGGCTGGCTGGATCACAGCGACCGCGATGCTTTCGGACTGGTCCTGTGGATGAGCAACCCCGCTTATCCCGCGCTGGCCTGGCAAACGTATGATTACTATTATGACACCACTGGATCATACTGGGGTGCCAAAACCGCCTGCGAACCATTGCATATCTATTGGAATGCCAGTGATGACCGCATCCGGGTGGTCAATACTACCGGCAAGTCGGTGGACAACCTTAAGGCGGATTTGTGGATCCATAATTTGGATGGCAAGGAAATGTCGCGTCAAACCGCTGTTGTGAGTTCACCCTGTAATGCGGTGGCAGATTGTTTCAAACTGGTGGTGCCGGGCGATCTCTCACCAACCCACTTTGTAAAACTCCGACTGACCGACGCCGCCGGCAAGGTGGTTTCCGAGAACATTTATTGGCGCGGCACGAAGTATCTCGATTATACCGCGCTGGACAGCCTGAAACCGGTCAAGTTGGAGGTTTCCACGCCAACCTCTAAGGTGCTGGCAAATGGCATGACACAGCTCGCGCTCGACATCACCAACCCCGCCAATTCGGGTGCGGTCGCCTTGGCCATCCGGCCGAAACCGGTCAAACCAGGCACCGGCGAGCAAGTCCTGCCGGTCTTCATGAATGACGGCTATTTCTCACTGGTTCCCGGCGAAACCAAACACCTCACGATCGAATACAACCCGGCCAATGCCGGTGGTGGAAAACCCAGGGTCGAAGTCGAGTGCTGGAATCATTCCCATAAGTGATCTGATGAAAACACTCACAACCCGCTTCTTTCTCCATCCGCTTGTTGTTATCGCTTTCGCTTCCAGCGTTCAGGCGGCGGTGGTCATGCCACCGGTTTTCGGCACCAACATGGTGGTGCAAAAAGAGGAACCGCTCAACTTCTGGGGCTGGGCCGATGCCGGCGAGAAGGTCACTATCAAACTCGGCGGCGTGGTCGTGGCGACTACCGCGGGAGAGGGGAAAGACAAGGCGTGGAAAGTGAAACTTCCCGCGCAGAAGATGGGGCCGGTGCCGGACATTGAAATTGCCGGATCGAATACGATCACGCTGACGAACATTCTAGCAGGAGAAGTCTGGCTCTGCACCGGGCAGTCGAACATGGTGATGACGCTCCTCAAAGGCTACACTCCGGTATTGAACGGGGAGGCGGAAGCCGCCGCCGCCGCGGATGACCAGATCCGGTTCTATCAGGGGGGCGGAAATAACAGCAAACCGCAAACCATCACCAAAGACACTTGGGCGGTTTGCTCTCCGGAATCCGCCGCCAGGTTTTCCGCGGTCGGCTTTTTCTTTGCGAAAAAGCTGCGATCCCAACAGAAAGTACCGGTGGGGTTGATCTGCCTCGCTGCCGGGGGTAGACCCGCCGAGTGGTTCGTCCCGGAGCGGATGATGGAGAAGGATGCGGATTTCCAAGCCCAAAAAGCCTGCGCACTGGCATTGAAAGATCAACTGGGCGCAAAAGCCGCCGCCGACAAAGAGGCCGCCGGTGAGTATCGCAAAGTTCTCACGGAAGCCCGCAGCAAGGGGACCAAGGCTCCGCCCAGGTCGCCCGACCAGTTGACCAAGGAAGAGGCGGCAAAGCTGAACGAGGCCGGTCTCTATCTGGATTTTGGTTTCCTCTATCGGCGCGACATGCAGGCTCTCAATCCAGTGCCACTCGCCGGGTTTATTTGGTATCAGGGAGAATCCAATGCAACGCGTGGCGAGCAGTATGCCGCGCTGATGACCAAGCTCATTCAGGGGTGGCGGGAAGATTGGGGCGGCAAGCCGATGCCTCTAATCATGGTGGCACTTGCCGGTTATCAGTGTGGGGTGCCGACGCCAACGGTCATGACGGACAAGGGAGTAAGCTGGCCATTAGTGCGCGAGGCGATGATCAAGGTGTCGGAGACCGTGCCCAATGTCGGCGTGGTTTCCGCAGTGGATGTGGGAGACCCCACCAATATCCATCCCCCCAACAAGAAGCCGGTAGGCGAACGCGCGGCGCTGTGGGCGCTCAACCATGTCTATGGACACAAGGTGATCTCGGAGGGACCGAAGTTCGGCAAGATTGACCTTTCTTCCGGGAAGGCTGTCGTCGCCTTTGCTGCAAATGCGGAGGGTTTGATGCTGAAGAGTTCGGGCGGGTTCGAACTCGCGGGCGAAGACCGGAAATTTGTCCCGGCCAAGGCCGAATTGAAGGGGGCCACGCTGGAAGTCAGCACACCCGCCGTGAGCAACCCCGTGGCGTTGCGCTACGCTTTCCTTAACTTCCCCGAATGCACGGTTTACAACGGCGCGGGCCTCCCGGCGCTGCCCTTCCGCACTGATATGGAAACGGTCGGTCCCCCTCCGCCTTGCAACATTCCAGCAGCAGTGAAACCTTGAAGATAAATGATCATGTTGACCCATCCATTACCACGCGTGTTCCTGTCATTCGTCCTGGCCAGTGGCGTCTGGCCCCAGGCGGTGGCTGCGCCCAAGGCGCAAAGCGGGTGGGCGCATCTGGACACTCATGGCAAACTCATCTATCAAACATTGCCTGGTGGCGACCGCATCATGGATTTTTCGCATGCCGGCTATGGTGGCGGTGGCGTTAAACTTCCGGTTGTGCCCGTTCGAAAAACGATTGCACCGTCCACCGACGATGATTCGGCAACCATTCAGGCGGCCGTCGACGCGGTGGCCGCCATGCCGGTGCAAGATGGATTTCGCGGCGCGGTCCTGCTAGGTGCCGGAACTTTCCATTGCGCCAAGCCGATCACCCTTTCCCGGGATGGCATCGTTTTGCGCGGCTCAGGCGCAGCCACCAATGGCACCGTCATCGAAATGACCGGTGCCCCGCATACTTGCCTCGTCATCGAGGGCGACCGGCTGAAGTTCCCCAAGGAAAATCCGGCCGCCACGTTCCCGATCACCGACGCTTATGTTCCGTCGGCGGCTATCAGTTTGTCCGTGGAGGATGCGACCGGACTCGTGGCGGGCGATGCCATTCTCATTCGCTGGCTGCGGACAGCCAAGTGGATTCACTTCATGGGCATGGACCATCTGGTGCGGGATGGCAAACCACAGACTTGGATGAAAAACGATGCGCCGGTCACCTTCGAACGGACTGTCCGCTCGATCCAGGGCAAGCGCCTGACGCTGGATGTACCGCTCAGCGATGCGATCGATGCCAGGTTCCTTGCTGCTAACACGGCTGTGGTGATCAAAACCACGCCGCCCAAGCGCCTGAGACAATGCGGACTTGAGTCGCTGCAAATCCATTCACCGCCCCCCACCGGTACTCTTGCCGCGGCGAACAACACCGCCGTCGCTCTCAATAACTGTGAGGACTGCTGGGTCAGGGATATTGCCACACACGACACCCTTGATATCGTCAAGGTGTTAGGGGGCGCGCGGCGCATCACCATTGAAGCCGTTCATGCCGCCCATAGCGCCAGCGTGGCCAAGGGTGCGGGCTATCCGTCGGATTTCACCCTTGTGGGTTCCCAGGTGCTGATTGACCGCTGCTCATCGTCGGGTGACGGGGCGTTCTATGTAGCCACCTTGAATTCACAGGCAGTGTTGAATGTGGCCTTGAATTGCACCTTCGAGGGCAATGGCGGCATCCAGCCCCACATGCATTGGTCCACCGGACTTCTGATAGACAGTTGTCGTCTGGCCGCTGGTAGGATCGATTTCATCAACCGCAATACCGCGGGTTCCGGCCATGGTTGGGCCATCGGCTGGGCGGTGGCCTGGAATTGTCTGGCCAAGAGTCTAGACGTTCAGCAGCCGCCCGGCGCCACGAACTGGTGCATCGGCTGCAAAGGTGAAGTGAGCCAGGGGAAATTGAAAATGGGCGAAGAGCCGCCACCCATTGGCCCATGGCTTTCGTCGCACGGAACACCGGTGGAACCCGCCAGTCTTTACCTGGCGCAACTGCGTGAACGCCTCGGTCCACAGGCATTGACCCATATCGGCTATTGATCACCTCATTATTATGAACATCACATCATCACTCGTTATTGTGATCCTGTGCGCTCTGTTTTCGGGGGCGCGAGCCGCGGTCGCTTCCACGACGGACAAGGACGGCGACTTTATGTCCCCTGCCAACTGGGGCGGGGTGGATCCCAAGTCCAAGCCGGATGAGACTTTCACCATTACACCCGGGCACAAGTTGGAGTTCAAGAGTTTTGGCCGGAGCGCGGCATTCCCGGTCAAGGTGTTGGTGGTCGGCAAGGGGGCGGTGCTGCGCATGTCAAACGCCACCGTGTTCGATTGCTCCGGCAAAACGCTGGTTTTGGATGGCGGGGAACTGGAAATGGGAGGCGGAGCGTTAAAGCAACTGACTATGGAAATCCGTTCGGACTCCACCGTGCGCCTGGGTGGTGCCGGTTTTGGCGGTGGCCACGTGATTGGCAAAGGCGTTCTGGAGTTTGTCCGTGGGCAAGGAAAAAAGGTAATGTCCGCCGACCTCAACGACCTCGATTTTACCAGATATGCGGGAAAAATCCTGATTGGCAAGAGGATGGAAGGTCCCGGCACCATCACCATCTCCGGGAAAAGCCGCAACATGGGCACGGTCCCGATTGAGCTCAACCCGCACGCGCGGTGTTCCTGTACCCTAAATCTACCAGATGGCATCAACATGGCTGGACCCATTCATATTGGCGGGTGGGCCAGTTTGAAGCTGGGCAATACATCCTGCACATTGGGGGATGGTTCAACATTCCCGGGCATCATTAAAAATGACCAGATACCGTCTGGAGTATATACCCCGGCGGCAACGTCCAACTATACTCAAATCCCGACCCTCAAGGGCAGGAGTTATAATCTCCAAGCGATCCTTGATCCATCATCCATCGAAGGATCCAGCGTCATTATTCTTCCTCCAGCTGCAAAGATACCGGCCAACCGCATTGATGCCGGAGCCACGTTCACCCTCAAGGAGGCAATCACGAATTTCGCGCCACCTGGATCGGAACTGTACCTGAACGGCGGGATTCTCAGGGCATTTGGTCCGCGCACCATCAACGGTTCCATCCAGGTGCTGAATCACTCGGTTTTGGATGTCGATGTTCCCCTAAGCAATCTTCAATCCGCGCTTTGTTTTGCCAAGGGGTGTCTAACAGGGTCTGGCAATGTGATTCTCAGCGGCAAAGGCGGCAGGATCGTCTTTGATAAGGATTTCAAGATGCAGGATTATGATGGAAAAATCACGACCGAGGACCTGCAGGGTGCTGCGGAATTGGTCTTTGGCAGTGGCGGCTGGGGCGCTGCCACGTTGGTGCTCAATAGCAAAGTGCCGGTTATTGTGAGTGGCGGCGGAACGCCCCTGCAAACATTGGGCACTTTTATCCTGGATAGCGACAAGGCGCGACTTGATATGAAGAAGAGCGCAGTCACCATCGGTGCCGGGAGCCAGGTCGGTGACAAGGAAATCAGCCCCGGAGTCTATACCGCAGCCAACAGCAGCGGATTCAAGGCGGTGCCCGCCACCTGGCTGGAGAGTGTCAGCAAAAGCAAAGGCAGGATCCTCCGCGTGGGAACCGTCGATCTGAGCCAATTCCTGGTGAACAGCGATGCGGCGACGCTGGCCGTGGTGGATTTCAAAAGAGTCAAATCAACAGCGAAAACAGGCAACATCACCACCCCCGGCACCTGGGGTGGAATCAATCCCAACCAGCTTACGGCAGCCCAGTATGAAATTGCTGCGGGGCATGTCTTGAGCACGGGCCCAGAAAAATGGGAGGCCCGTGAGCTGGCGATCGGGAAAGGTGGCGTGCTGTCGCTGGATGGTGGCAACTTGGACCTTTGCGGACGGAATCTGTTTTTCCACCAAGGCACATTAAGTCAGGACATACAGGTGCCACGGGTGATCAACGGCAATCTGGTGGTATTTGACGACTCCTATTTGAAAGATGAATACAGTGGCACCATGCTGCTGAATGGCGGCGACCTAACAGTCATGGGGGCGGTTGTCGGGTCGCGCAACAGACAATCGACGCTGGCGATTCACCGCAGCAAGCCCGGCTCGGTAAAACTCATCATTGACGGACAGATGGGCTCGGTTCCGCCGACCGGCACCGGCTACGACATCGCGGTCAATGACTTTGCGGGCAACCTGGACTTTGTCTGGAGTCAAGGGTTGCTCAATGAGGGTTACATTGAGTTTGCGCCGAAGTCCGGCACGATCAGCTCCGCGAAGGGATTCAATTCGCCGCGTGGCACGCTGCGTTTGCCGGCCAATCCACAGGTCAAGCTGGACCTGAAGAATGCCGTCAACACCCTGATGATCGGGACCACCATTGGCGGCGTGTTCATCGAACGCGGCAACTGGACCGAGGAGAAGACAGCCGGCTTCACCAAGGTGCCGGAGTGCTATACCAGCCGCATCGTGGATCTATCACCATTTCTCCTCAATACCAAGGGCGCCTCCCTCAGGATCAGTAATCCGGGTGTCGGCGTGGATGGTGTGGAGGAGTTTGATAGTGACCAGATCTATGCTCCCGAAACCGTCTTTAATCCGGAAACACTCAAGCAGTTGAGGGATCACACGGAAAAATGGGTGGCTCCATTCCGCACCGCCCTGGAAACAAAAACCAGCTACCATAAGGTTACCGGCGAGAAATTCACCCACGCGGACTACATGTGGGGGGCACTTCCCAAGACGGTGTTCAGTCTGTTTACCGCTTACAAGATTCTTGGAGATGATCCCGAGGTGCTCGCGAAGATGATGATCGTGGCTGACTACTTCCAGCAACTCATCACGATGGATCCGCTGGCAACTGGCTCAATATACGAACAGCAAGGCGCGGAACCCTGTCCTGCCGAAGCCGCCACCTGCGCCAGCTATATGAGCCTGACGCTCTCCGCCATGCAGATCTGGAAGAAAGAATATGAACATCCAGGATCAGTGGATAAAAAACTGCTAGCCAAAGCGGATGCGTATCTCGACTTCGCATGGAATCAGAATGCCCCGGCCAATCCCAAGGTCGGTCTGAAAAAGTGGATTTGCCCAGATGGCAAGGTGGATCCCGCCACCGGCGTGCCGTTGTTTGCCCTCAACCGTGGCAAATTCACCTGGAACTCCGATTCCGGAATCTGGCAAGCGCAAGCGCCCATGTTGGAAGCCATCCGCTTGCGCAAGCTCGCAACCGGCAAGACCGACTGGGATCAAGTCTATGATGCGGCGGCCAAGGGCTTGACCTGGTATATGGATTTCTTTTTCCGGGACAGTTCCTGCGGGGAGATCGACGGCAAGAAGTACGTCTGGTGGACCTACAACGTGATTCCTCCCGGAGGACCGGGGTTCCAAGGCACCGGCCCGGGCTGGAAAGATGGCCTTTACAAGGGGATGAAAATCATCCTCGGCGGTGAAGATTCCGGCCACATCGGGGCCGACCTGCTCGGCTTCAGTTGGATCTGGTCGATGCGCCGCAACGCATACGGGCTTACCGACGAGCGCATGGAGCGCATTGCCAACGGCGCCTTTTACGGCATTGGCAATTCACAGTTTGGCGGGCTTGGCGGAATGTTCAATCCTTACCGGATCGAGCTGGGCGACTCTGTTCCGCAAGGAGGCGCACCCAATACCAATCCGAATTATGCCAAACTCACAGTCTTCAAGATCCCCCGGTCCTACCGGAACATCGTCTTGAATCGTGTGAGTGGTCCCATGGGTCTTTCGCCCGACTGGCTGTGGCTCAAGTGGATCTATCAGAATCGTGATGCGGTCGGGACCGACAAGGCGAAATAGTATTTTCCTGAAAGTATAAACACATCCCTAACATCAATACCCATGCTCACACGACGCAAATATCTAACTGGATCAGCGACGGCAACGCTGAGTCTGATGTTTACCCGTTTTCAGGCCATGGCCGGACCATTCTCGCGTGAGGATTTTGAGCAGCTTGTGCCCGCCGATAAAAAATTATCGGCGGATTGGCTTAAATCGCTGTTTGCACGCGGCACGCCGGAAGTTCTGCGCGGCCGGGAACTCACCTATGTCGGCATGCCCGTCGGCGGCATTGGTGCGGGGCAGTTGTATCTGGGTGGTGATGGCCGGCTGTGGCATTGGGATATCTTCAACGAAGTAATGAATAGCGGAACAACCGGTCCTCACTATGCCAAGCCGCTGACGCCTGCTTCACGGCTGGCACAAAAATTCACGCTGCAAATTGGCGGTAAGACACACACGCTTGATCGCGACGGTTTTGCGAATGTAGGTTTTCGCGGCGAATATCCCATCGGCATGGTGGAATACGCCGATCCCGCCGTGCCGGTGACGGTGAAACTGGAGGCATATTCACCATTTGTGCCACTGCAGACCGATGATTCCAGTCTGCCTGCCACGATCATGCGATTCACCGTGCATAATGTATCGGCGCTGCCGGTCGAGGCGACGCTGGCCGGTGAATTGGAAAATGCCGTTTGTATCAACAATCGCAAACAAGCCGGCATTTTGCGGAATCGTGTCATTTGGGAAAAGAATCATACCCAATTGTTATTCTCAGCTGAGAATTCAACGGACAACCCGGTGGTGGCTGAGACCGATCCAAGCAAAAGCAAACCCCCGCTCAAAGAACTGCGTGATTTCGGCACGATGGCGCTGGCCTTGCTGGGAGAACCGGCGGATCAAGCCAGCCCTGACGCAACCGCGCCGTTCACTCAAAAGCTGACCGGCGTATTAGGCCGCAAACTCAAACTCGCACCCGGCGCATCGGCCACGGTGACGTTTGTGATCGCGTGGCATTTCCCGAATCTTTCGCTGGGCGGCTCGGGCTGGAATCCGGCGACGAATACGCGTGTCGGGCCGTTGGTAGATGCCGGGCGCTATTATGCCACCAGGTTTTCTTCCGCACACGCCGTCGTGCAACACATCGCGGACAATTTCGACCGGCTCGCGACGCAGACGAAATTGTGGCGCGACACCTGGTATGACTCAACTCTGCCGTTGTGGTTTCTCGACCGGACGATGCTCAATACCTCCATTCTTGCGACCTCTACCTGTTATCGTTTTGCAAACGGCCGGTTCTACGGGTGGGAAGGCGTGGGCTGCTGCGCCGGAACGTGCGGCCATGTTTATCATTACGCTCAGGCGGCGGCGCGCTTGTTCCCGGAGCTGGAACGCGACACCCGCGAGCGCGTGGATTTCGGTCTGGCACAGCAGCGCGACGGTGCGATTTATTTTCGCGCCGAGTTCAACAAGATGCCCGCCGTGGACGGTCAGGCGGGAACCATTTTGCGGGCGCTGCGCGAACACCAGATGACTGCGGATGCACAATTCCTCAAACGCAATTGGCCGAAAATCAAGCTGGCCACGCAATGGCTCATTGCCAAGGACGCCAACAACGACGGCCTGATCGAAAGCAGCCAGCCCAACACCCTCGACGCTGACTGGTTTGGCAAGGTGTCGTGGCTGAGTGGATTGTATCTCGCGGCGTTACTTGCGGCGGCGCAAATGGCGGATGAGGTGGGCGACGCGGAATTTGCCCGTCAGTGCCGTGGAATCCTTGAAGTGGGACGCAAGAACCTTGTCGAGCAACTTTTCGACGGCGAATATTTCATCAACAAGGTGGACGAGAAAAAGTTGAATACTATCAACTCCGGCACGGGTTGCGAAATTGACCAGGTATTCGGCCAGAGTTGGGCGATGCAGGTCGGCCTGCCGCGCGTGTTGCCGCGGAAGGAAACATTGTCCGCGTTGAAATCGCTGTGGAAATATAACTTTTCCCCGGATGCCGGCGACTATCGCAACAAAATGGGTTCGGGCCGCTGGTATGCGATGCCCGGTGAGGCCGGCTTGCTGATGTGCACCTTCCCGCGCAAGGATTGGGATTTTCTGAAAGCATGCGGCGTGGGCAACAAAAAGCGCGATTTGTCGGGTTACTTCAACGAGTGCATGAACGGCTTTGAGCATCAGGTCGCCAGTCACATGATTTGGGAAGGCATGGTGATGGAAGGCCTGGCGGTCGAACGCGCGGTGCATGACCGCTACCACGCGTCGCGCCGCAATCCGTGGAACGAAATCGAATGCGGTGATCACTATGCCCGCAGCATGGCGAGTTATGGGGTGTATCTGGCGGCCTGCGGATTCGAATATAACGGACCGCAGCAGCACATCGGCTTCGCACCAAAACTAACACCGGAGAATTACAAATGTGCATTCACCGCAGCCGAAGGCTGGGGCAGCTATAGCCAAAAGATCGAAAACGGCAAACTAACCGCCACAATCGCCATGCGCTGGGGCAAGCTGAAATTGAAAACCATCACGCTGGAAAACACGGCGGCAGGTTTGGTCCAAGTCGTGCTTGCTGGAAAGTCTGCGCCGGCCAAGCTGACTCGTGACGGTCGGCGTGCTTTGATCACCTTGAACCAACCGGTTGAAATCGCCACCAACGCAACCTTGAAGTTAATTCTCAGCTAAAATTGCACGCACCAAATGAATAGTTTCACCTATCACCCCCCCGCTGGAATGCGCGAAACGCTGGGGCTAGACATGTCAAAAGGCCTCAAAGCAGGCCATGTCTGGCTAAATGGCCATAACCTTGGCGAATGCCCGCAAAAGGTTCCGCTCTACATGCCTGAGTGCTGGCTCAAAGACGGTGAGAACGACCTCGTGGTTTTCGACCAAATGGGCAATAAGCCCGACCAAATACAAATCATCAGATACGAGATCTTCTCCATCGCCAAGACACCAGCTCCATAACCTGGAACCTGAAATTCCAATGAACATCAAATCGTCGATAATCGCCTTTGCACTCTGTGCTTTGTCGCAAATCGGGTTCGCCGCCGCGGAAACGGGCAACACGACGACCGCACCCGGCGTGCCCGACTGGGGCATTGGGCCGTTCACCCGCCCGGCGGACGCCCAACCGGTCATCAAGCCAGACCCGGCATCGGTTTTCAATTGCCCCATGCGCAAGGAGCCGGTGCACTGGGAAGCCACGCACACGTTCAATCCTGCGGCGATCGTCAAGGATGGCAAAGTGTATGTTCTTTACCGTGCCGAGGATGACAGTGGAGCTGGGATCGGCCAATTTACCTCCCGTCTGGGTCTGGCGGTGAGCGAGGATGGAATCCATTTCAAGAAGATGCCTGAGCCGGTGTTATTCCCGGCGGAGGATGACCAGAGGAAGAACGAGTGGAAAGGCGGTTGCGAAGACCCCCGTCTGGTCGAAACCGAGGACGGCACATACATGCTGCTCTACACGGAATTCAAG
>Ga0118677_10013050_pt1 | contig 12047 bp, 4 predicted proteins | sample AliMusrvi5mmetaG_FD_86154 | JGI IMG/M metagenome (GOLD analysis project Ga0118677, IMG submission 86154) | reverse complement strand
CCCAAAGCCTGGAAGCCGGCGAGTTCCGGCGTGGCAATCTGTTGTTCCAACTCCTGTTTGTATAACAACAGTTGGAATTGTGCGGATGATTTCCGGAATGAATCGGCCATGTCTGAAAGACCGTGTTTTGCCATGGCGGCACGGAACGCCTCCAGGTTGCGCGGCTTCATGGAACCGGTGTATTTGGCAATTTCCTGCGGATTGAAAAACATGCTGAATTGACCGATCTCATGGGCCACCAACGGCCGGTCCACCGGCGTAGCGCCCGCCGTGAACGTGCCATCAAATCCGGGCCGGCCGGACGCCGCAGCGGACGCCCCGCGTACCAAGCCGCCCGGAGTGTAGGCGGCATCGAAATAGTCGTCCGACGAACTGCGAAAAGCCGGATGGGTCGTGCTGGTATAAAAGATGCGCGGGTCGGCTTGCTTCAACTCACGCACGAGATTCATCAGCCACGGATCGTCGCCCTTCGATGACTCGAGTTCGTTGCCCATGGACATCAGCCGGAAGCTGGGGTGATTGCCGTAAGTTTCGATGATGCGATGGGCTTCCTCGCGCAACCACACGCAGCGCTTGGGATCGCTGGCGATGTTGCCGTATCCGTCCCACAGCGGCAGCTCGACGTGAAAGATGACGCCCGCCTCGTCCGCCGCCACGAACGCGGCCTCTGGAGGACACCACGAATGGAAGCGCAGATGATTCATCCCATGCTCCTTGAGCGTGGCCATGAGTTTCCGCCAGCCGCCATCGGGTGTCATGGGCGGGTGACCAGTGAGCGGCCAACTGGCGTTTTCCAGGTTGCCCCGCAACTGGATCGGCCGTCCGTTTAACTCGAACTGCCGCCGCCCCTTCTTGAAATCAAACACGCCGAATCGGACCGTCCGCGTGTCCGTCGGCATTTTCGGTGCGGTGAGCGATATTCCCAGATCCTGCAGCACCGGAGAAAACTCATCCCAGCGTGCCGCATCCTGACGCAGGGGAAATTCCACCACATGGGTGCTGATGCCCGGAGCCGCAGTGGCGGCAAGTTTCCCTGCGCCGCCACCTCCGGGCCGCACTTCGCCGGTTAACGTGAAGGCCGCCGGCTGCCCGGTCCGGTTGTTGACGCGCACGGTAGCGCGCGCCGCGGTTGCGCCCGGCAGCGTGGCCACCTGGATTTGCTCCAACGCCAACAATGGAGCGACCCGCAGTTCGAAGCGACCGATGACGCCATTCCAGTTGCCCTGCGTTTCGTCGGTGATCGCATGGGTGAACTGCCACGTTCCAAGGCTGTGGTGAATGACATATTTCATGCGGTTATCAATGCGCAGCGTGAGCCGGTGACGACCCGCCGTGAGTAAGCCTGTTAGGTCGTGGCAATGCGGCGTGCTCAGGCTGTCCTGCATGGCGGCGGGCTTGCCGTCCACCCACACGCGCGACTCCCATTGGACGCGCTCCATCTCCAGGGTCACGGCCTGTCCGGCCCATGCCGACGGGATGTCAATTTCACGCTCAAACCAGACCGCGCCACGGTATTTGTATGCACGCGTGAGGTGAAACTCGCTGGCTTCCGGGTTGGCCGGTCCGATGCCGCGGGTGTCGGTGGTGCCGGGCAATTCCGTTTCTCCATCGGCGATCAGCGGTGGTGCCACGCCTTCCACCGGATTTTTGTCCTCGGGATCGATGCGGTAGGCCCACTGGCCATCCAACTTCATCGGCGTGTCTTTAAGACCCGCGCTGCCTCTGTCACCGGTCTCATGGGATTGCGGCTTCAGCGCGGCTGCCGCAGGGTTGCTTTGCGCGAAAACACCATTTGCCCCGGCAGTGGCAAACAGGACGAGACCAACAAATTGAATATTTATGTGCACGGAAAAATCATTGTTGTCATCTTTGTACCGGCGGCACGAGCGGAAGTTTCAGCCACGCCAACCCGACATCGCGTTTCATGTGCCACATGTCCTTGGGATCGGATTGGCCATCGTAACAAATCGCAAGTCGTTCGCCAACCTTGATCACTGAAGGCAGGCCGATGAGATTTTTGGACCATTTGCAATTATTCGCGTCGAGCACCACCGCCTTGTCCTCGGCATTCCAATGGTCCAAATCTTTGGTCCAATAGACCCAGATGGCATCGGTGCCACTGTTGATGTGGTTGGTGAACAGCCACCACGTCTTGTCGGATGCCTCGTAATAAATCGAAGTGTTCTCGATCCGATTTGCGGCTGACAGGATGGCGTCCTTGTCCAACTGCCAAACCGCATCCAAATCATGCGTCCGGGCAGTGCCGATGTAGCCACATCCGCTGAAAAACATCCGGTATTCATCACCCGTGCGGATAATCTGCCCGGGCGAGGCATTGCCCGTGTGTGACGAGTTGGGCGGCAGCACCACAAGATTCTTCTTGATCCATGGCCCGTATGGTGAAGGAGCCTCGGCTTTCATCGTTAGATAAGGGCCCATCGGCACGCGATCAGGTGCCGGCGAGGCGTTGATAGATCCCAGATAAAACATATGCCACTTGTGGCCGTCGAAATAGGTAGAGCCATAGGATGCGGTGGCGGAATCAGAAGATCCCGGCTCACCCAAGCCCAGCACCGGGCCGTGTTTTTCCCAGTCCACCAGATTTTTGCTGGTGGCCAAACAGACGAGCCAGCCTTTGGGACCAGCGCCATCATAGTGCATGAAATATTTTCCTTCGTATTCCCAAATCCAAACATCTCGCGCGCCGAGTTCGTCGCAATGGTCCGGACCGTTGCCATAATGCATCACCACGCCAGCATCCTCCGCATCCAACCGGTATTTCGGCTGGCTCCAACCCGCCGGATAGACCGTGATGTTTGCGGATTCGATCACCTGAGAGCCCGCGGGTGGCGGAGCGGCATTCACATCCAACCTTGCGGCAATGAGCGCCAGAAGAAGGAGCGTTAGTAGTTTGCTTGCTTTCATGATTTCAGTTCTCTCCTTCGGTTCTAAAGCTAGTTCCATGATCGGCTTCATGGTGATGGGATGATGGCATTCCAACCTCCATCGGTAAGTATAGAGTTGGAATTTCGCGGATTCATTTCGACATGGACAGCTCGGGATTCATCAAGCTGACGCCCATCAACCCGACCACGACCTCCTGCGACAATGCCTCCAGGGTGACTTCCTTGAGTTTCACATCCTCGCGCAGGCGCCAGCCGTAAAGCATCGCCCGGCAGTTGCTGCCCAGATCCACCATCAAGGGCGGAGTGTCCCCCAACGCAAACGCATCAAATTCCTGATTGTAGTCAGCTCCGCCCCACGGGCAAAGCATGCGGAAGTTCAACGGCGGAACCATTTCGAGCCGCTCGTCCACGCCGTCGGCGTAACGAAAATGCACCACCGAGTTGGCGATCCGCCCCTGCAAGGGCTGGGTGGAGCCGGCTATTAGCAACCATACGGCGGCCGCACGTTGATCCACGGGCACCGTCACCCGGGCAGGCCAGTTGTCCCACAACGAGGTAAAGGCCACGTTGCGCGCTGCCGTCGGGGCCACAAAGGGCACGCCTTGCGGAGTCACCACTTGACCGTCGCGCAGCAGGCTTACCGGCTTGCTTGCGGGCGCTTCACTGCGTTTCACCAAAACCTGTTGGCCAACGGCCGACGCCACTTCGGCGGCGTTCTGGTCCTTTAGGGCCCACTCGGCATCGGCTTGTCGGGCGGGGTTCGGCTTGCCATCATCCGCGGCCACTTCCGCGTCGGTGAGCGCGCGCGGGATGAGCACCACCCGCTGGAATTCGCCTTGGAAGCGGTTGCCGCCGAGAGCGTCCGCGCCGATAAACACGGCCTGCTCCGCCACGGAAAGCTGCGGGAACGCACCGTCATTGCCGCTGACAATGAGTTTGCCATTCTTATAGAGCTTCGCGATTCGCTTGCTCGCGCTATACACGGCCGTCACCCGTACAGGATCGCCGGGAGTCAACACATTCGTCGCGGTCAGCATTCCATTCGCGGTCAGCAGGCGCAGGCTGTTAGCCGGATAGGTGTCCAGAAGGTACCCGGTGTACGTCCCCATGATCGAGCGATCCACGATGCGTCCGCCGTGTTCTGGCATGGCATCGGGAACCAGCCAGGCGTCGATGGTCACTTCATCACGGTAGCCAAAGGCTTTGGGATCCTTGACCATCCAACCCTGTTGCAGGGCAGAAGACTTCAGGACGTTTTCCAACCCGATCGCGGGCGGGTTCTTGTTCCAGTATGTCATGGTCCATGCCCGGTAGCCGTCGCGGGCGAGGCGCACGCTGCAGGTGGGCGGTCGCGGCGAGGCGTAGTCCTGTTTGAAAATCGTACGGATGTCGCCATTGGCCACCGGTGAAATGTCTAGCGGTTTCCAGGTGGCCCCGGGGGCGGCGCCGCGCAGGTTCTTCAACTCGCTCAAGCGTTGCTGCTCGGGATTCGCGAGATCCAGTTTCCACACCTGCCAATACGGGACCTTGGCATTCACCAGCCCCATGACCGCGTAATGTCCGGCGTTGGTGGAACATTCGCCAACGATGCGGCTTCCGTTGACGGCGTGCGTTGCAAGGCAAGCTTGATCGTCGTCGACCTGTTGGATCGGGCCATCGGCAGTCAGCGTGAGTTTCTGGCCGGCAACCGCAGCCAGCTTGTGTTCCGCGTGAACCGGCTGCCGTTCCGCCAAGGTGACTAGCACCTCGACCTTGGCCCCCTTGGGCAGGCGAATGATCGCCATGCCGCAACCAAACCAGGGTTGCAACTCGGGCTTCACCGCTTTGCCATTCACCGTCACGCCCACCAGGCGCTTGGCATAAACCGGCAACCGCAGCACCATTTCGGCAGGCGTCTTGAGGCCGATCACGTAACGGTCCACCTCGCCGATGCGTTTGAAGCTTAATTGGAAATCGGGGGTGTTGATGTCTGCGTGATCCCAATCGGTTGGCAGCGACGGTTGCACCTGCACCCGTCCGTTCGGATAGTCAGGCAAATAGCCAAACAAACCCTCAACCACCGACCGGCAGAAGCCGCTGGAGATATCGGAGAAGTCAATGCTGCCACTCGGATGGCTCAAGCCGCCGGGTGAAAGAAAGTTGCAACGATTGCCATAGGCTGCTTTCGGTTTGAGGTCGCCAAAGCCGCTTTCTGTAAATGTTCCTTTCAACAGCTTCCATCCCGCGTCGGACAACCCCGTCTGGAAGTAGGTCAACGCGAGGTGATAGATGTCACCACCATACAGTTGCCTAACGCTCCATATCGACGGCAGCCAGTTGGAGGTTTGACAAAGTTCCCCGCCATAAGGCAAAGGGATGCGCTCCAGCCCCCACTCGGTGTAGTGGAGTGCGCGAATGGCTTCGAAGGGCGTCGTCATGCCAAGGTCAATAGGCAGGAATTCGCTATACAGCCAGGCGTCATCATGAACGCGCTTGTGTCCGCCCTGCTCGACGTAGGAAGCGAAGTAGCCCTTGTGCTTCAACCACAGGATGTCATGCAAGGCCTTGTTGATCTTTTTGGCCTCGGCGATGTGGCGGGCCTGCCCCGCCGGGTCGCACTTCCGCTGACACATTTCCGCAGCCGCCAAATGCATATAGTAAGCGTAGGCGCTTTCCTCCACGGTGCCGCCACCGTTGTAGCCCACGGAATCGGTCGGCCAAGTGTTGATATAACTTTCATAGAGGCCGTCATTGTCGGGATCAAAGCAGTCCTTGACCCATTCCAAATGAAGCTCCAGCGCGGGCAGCAGGATCGCTTCCAACTTCGGATCACCGGTATGCCGCCAGGAACGGACCTGCTCTTCCATAAACAGCGTCTGGAAATTGTAGAAACCCATGTCAATTCCGATGCGTCCCTTGCCATAAAGGCGCGAGTCGCTTGCCTCCTCCGTGCCAGCCGCGTTGGCATGAGGTGAGGTGTTGGCGGAATTGGTGATCATCGTTTTGAAATAGTAGGCCGCCTCGTCGGTGACAAGTTGATGCCAGCCATAGGCCGTAGCGCCATCCAACATGCGCCATCCGGGCATCTGGCAGCGCCACTGCGAAGCGCCATGGGTAAACACCGGAGCGACATACAGGCCATACACGGCCGAGCACGATGCCGCCACTTGTGCGTCAAGGAATGGATCAGGACTGTTCACGACCGCTATGCGGCCGATCTGTGTGGCGTGCTTCCAACCCGCATCAAATGCCTGTGCAGGCGAGTTCGTGATGCTTTGCCCAAACTGGCGCTTGGTCGGATCCAATTGCGCCGGGGTCAGGTGTTGGGAGCCCGACCAAGAGGTGTAAAGCGAGTACGGACGTTCCGTGATGCAATCCACATGCAGTGCAAAATTGATGGACTTCGTATCGGATAGTTCCGTCGTCGCGCACACGCCCTTGTCCACTGGTTGGGCAACTGCAGTGAGCAACGCACCGGCTGCTGACGGCGGTGTGGAAGAGAGCTTCTTCAGCATGACCGGAGTGTCGAAGCGGCCGAGAACGCGCAGCGGCGGCGGATTCTCAATGAATTTGGCTGGATCGATCAATTGTGCATCGAAGCCGTCACCACCCGTGGTCACTTCATACGGGGCGGCCGCATCATCAGCCGGCTTTCCCACCATCGTCTGACCATCCAGACCCCAGCCGATCAAATAGCCGCCGTAGTGCCACAGCAAGTTGTCCTGCGGTAGGGTGCCATTGCCAGCCACCCGCACGGTGAAGCCCACTCCGCTAGCCAGCGTCGTGGTCTCGACGGTGATTTGCAGTCCGGCAAAGCGCTCGTCCGTGAGAATCCACTGCATCCGTCCCGGCAGGTATCTTGAAGTGATGTTTTTGAACTCATGCAACCACACCGCATGGTTGCCACGGTGCAGGGCGAGGTCCAGATGGCCGAAGATGCCGTTGTAGTCCAGGCCGCCCCATCGCGGGCGGTCGCCGACATAGACAACCGGCCACTTCTGGTTGCAACCCAGTGGCCGATTGAAATCGCCGCCGCCGTTTTGGCAGACGATCGCCTCGCCTTCGGGATGATAGCGGAGTAGCGGGTGCGAGGGTGGCACTGCCAGGGCTGCCGCATTTCCCGCGGCATGCAGGAACAACAAGCAGGTCAAGCCAAACAACAGGGAAGCTCCGGAAGCTGCCTTGCGGGTTTGGGTTGTCGGGGATCGTTTGATTTGCGGCATGGGTTCTTTCATGGTGATTTCCTTTGCTCGTGACTATTTGCGGCTGACTCGTATTCGGTCGCTTCTGGATCGATCCCTATCCGTCAATGTTGGAAATCCTTCCAGCCGACAACGACCCAAAAATCGCGCGGCGGAATGACTTGTTCCCCATACAGGTAATCCACATCCCCGAAATTGGCGATCACGTCCACAGTCCTTCCGTTATCCTTAAACTGTGATTTTTGCACAAGTGGAGCGAGGAATGTATGCTCAACAAGTTCGTAATAGTTTCTCCCAGGCCACGCGGCGCTGATTCTTTTGTGCCAGTCCAATTGTGTCTTGCCAACCTTGTAATCATCGAATCTCGCATTCATCCCGTAAAGAGCGGCGTAGAGCATGCCGTCGTCCGCGCCCGGCACACGAAATAAATCAACGACGGCCCCGGCGTAAACCAGCGACCATAGGGGAATAAAAACTCCCGGCTTTGACTCCCAAAATTGAAAACCAATACTATGCCCGTGCCCCACATCGATAATGTCAGTCAACCAATCAATCGGAGATCCTTCCGAGACCACGCACCCCATCGTGCTTCTGACATAGGTCAAAAACTCGCGCCGCGCGAGGATCTGTTGACGTGAGGTCAACGGATGCCGCGGATCAAAACACTCGTAGACAGAGCATCCTTCGCAATCCAGAAGGTACGGACATTCACCGATCACTTCTTTCACGTGCGGAAGATCCCGTTTGGCAAACTTGAGCTTTTGGCTATCGCAGAGAAAGAAACACTTCTCGGTCGCGAAAGAATAATAACCGCCGTCGCGCATCATTGCGCGCAGGCTCGCATCGTAATCCTTGCCCCGATCCGCAAAAGGCGTGTATTCATCCACCGGTGAAAATCCATAACCCGCTTTCCTCGCCAGCTCGGCAACATTCCTGAATTCCTCCGCCGTGCCACTTGCGGCAGTCATGCCCTCGGGCCACCTGTTCCATCCTCCCACAAAATCGTTCCTGTTCGCGACCTGCAGAACCGCCTTTTCAACGCCGTTTTCCTTGAGTTGCGCCATGAAAGCCGGCATCTCGGCCAAGGAATAGGCACCCCAGAAAAAACTGGCATCGACAACAGCATTGCAGGCGGGACGCTGCTTTACCCGTTCCCTGAGAGTTGCGTATCTTTCCGTATCCAATAAAAACCGCCGGTAGGCTTTTGCAATCTCGACATATCCGCCCTTTTCCAAGAAGTGATACGTGATATGCCTCGGTTCATTGGCCCGATCCTGCTCAAAGCTCCATATCGGAGTATTGGAACAAAGGCGCTTGAATCCATTGCTGTATTGCCGCACCAAGGTTCGCAGTTCGTAATTGGCGGCAGGAAAATCCGTGATGATCGCGGCACACGGATGGCCTCGTCTGACAACCCCGAAAAATGGCATGGTGGATTCTCCCCTGAGATTCAAGCCTCCCGAATCCTTGTATCGGTCGATAGCAATGCCAAAAGGGAACATTCGTCCCTCCCGTGCATCATAATTGCCAATGGAACTTACAAGGTATCCTTCCTCTCCTGCCCGGGCGGCGCCAAAGTCGAGGGGAAATGCCAATGACAGGGTTTTCTTATCGGCAGGAAAGCGGATCGGTTCCAGCGCAACGTCCAGAGCGCGATTCTTAAGCACCAGGGTGTATGAGATCTGCAAACCCGGGTATCTGTCGAAACCGGAAACCGTAACCTTGAACCCGTTGTCGATCTTTTCGCAACTGACGCTGCCTTCCCATGCGGATACCTGATCATCAATCAGGAACGGAGGGCCCGGCATGAACCATTTTTCATGTGTCACACTGTCTTCAACCTGGAAATCGTGTAGCTTCCCTGCGGATTGTAAAACAAGGGTCAGGCCGCCATTCGTAAATTGCATTGTTTGTGCGTTTTCAAGTGACGGAGGCGAGATTTCATGATCATCCTTCAGATATGGTCCCAGATCGGGAAAATTCCTGTTAAACGCGAGACCTTTGTTGAAGTCCGCGATTTTTTGACTCGGCGTCCATTGGGAATCATCAAAATCGCGGACATGCCAATTTTTGGCAAATTGGGTGCTGCACTTCATCCCTTCTCCGCCAGCCAGAATTTCATATCCTTCGGGAGAATCCTTGGAGGGATACCCAATATAGGCAAAGAATCCGGTATTGCCGGCCTTGTTTGTTGCTTGGGCGGCAATCACATTTTTGCCGGTGTCCAAATCCCGGGTAATATCGACAAATTGCGCTTCGGAGTAATGCTTGCACGGTATGATTGTCTTGCCGTTCAGGCATACCTGGTAATAATTCCCGTCACAAACCATGAAAACCTTCTTTCCGGCAAGATCCGGTACCTTGAATGACTTGCGAAAGTAGGCGGTGCGCTGGTCAAGATTCGGCGACCATATCCAGGGACTGTTTTTGTATCCTGCGACATTGATTCCTTCCGCTCTCCTTTTCAAGTAATCATCGTAGGGTTTTCTGATCTCCTCTGCGCTCAGTGCGCGGTTGTGAATTTTCACTTCATCGATGATGCCTTTGAAATACGATGCATTAGGCGTTCTGCCACCGACATCGATCGTTGTGTGACCCGATCGGATTGTGGTTCCGGTTGCTGCGCTGGTGCAGTCCAATACTCCGTTTATGTAGAACTTGACAACTTTGTCGGCAGCAAAATCGCAGGTCATCGCAACATGATACCACTGGCCCGGGGTCGGGCTGCCTGGGGAAATTGCGGAATATTGAGTGCCCTCGGAATTCCATATACCCGCGAAGAATCTGCCGCCCTGGATCCAGATGCCGAAATCAAGGCTCTCAGGTCCGGCAAAGACCAGATTTGCATTGACGTTGTTTCCTGTTGACTGAATCCATGCTTCCACGCTGACCGCTTTGTCGGTGATACCTTTTCCCGGGTTGCCGACATTGACATAATCATTCACCCCGTTGAATTGCAAGGCGCTCCCGACTACTCCTTTAACCCATTTGGCCCCAGAAATTGCCTCGTCATTTCCGCTTTTGGAACTGTCTTTGACGGTTTTTCCAGTTCCCCCGTCGAAGTTCCAGGATCCGACAAGTCCTTGTTCTCCGCCGGGCGCTGCCTCCGCAACAGACTTTGCCGCGTGCGATTCATCCGCAGCAAGAGCACAGTGAATCGCTGCAAACGGCAAACCGGCAGCAAGTACGGTTGCTGAAATTGTGACATGGAATAGATTTCTCATGGTTGCATTTTCCTCTCGGAGGGATTCCAGTGAAAATAGAAACGAAATGCTTCGGGTTGCTCACTGAAACCGGGCGCGGGCGATTCGTTGGGACTGCCGGCGTTTTGCATGGGCCAGCGTTGCCCTTGGTGGCACCGCAGCGGTAAGACTTGGACGGTGATCGTGCCGGAGGCGCACTTGGCCTGGGCTGATGGCAGCTCGAAGATGCCTGGGGAAGGATGCTCGCGGTCAAAGGTATTGTAGAGCTGACTTGGGTTCAGATCAAAGCGGTTGGCGAGTACGTCGAGGTATCCGTCCATGGATGTTGCACTTCCATCGAGATGCAGAGAACCTTGCAGCGTACAGCTTTGGGATTGAATGGTAAAAGATGTTCGGTCGTCCAGCCGAGACCAGGCGATGTGGCCGCCGCGCACGATCGCTCTTTGCACGTCAGGAGCGGGGCTGGGGACGACTTGAAAGGGCAAGGCTGGATCATAGAGCATCAGCCTGTTGTCGCGGCCCAAGGTGAAGTAGATTCTCCCTTGCGCATCGGCTGCCGGAAACTGGGGATAGTCCAGCTTATCAAGCAAAGTTTCCTGCGCTCCGGTGCGGGTGTCGATGCGCACGAGCAGGCCAGAATTGCCATGATCCTCGCGGTCCGCCTCCGTGCAGAGATAGAGCTGTGCGCCACTAAGCGCGATGCCACGCGCCCGCCAGAACCCGCTGGCCAAAACGGTGATCGTTCCGTCGGGTCTCCGCACCTTCACGACCCCGGGCGATTCGGGGCGGCCGTATCCCTCGGGCATGTGTTTGAAGGTCGCGTATTCGGACACATATACCGAACCGTCGGAACCGACCGTGATGCCATCGACCGGAGGCCGCGCGCTCATGAGTTCGCTGGTCGTTCCCGTTGCATGATCCCATTTGAGGATCTTGCCTCCTTCCAGAGCGATCAACAGATTTCCGGGAACATCGCAGGCCAACTGACGGGGACGCGTGATGCCCTCAATGATTTGCGCCTCCGTGCCGTCAGCTCCGATGCGGAGCACCTTGCCAGGGTTTCCATTGTCGCCTAAATCGATGCCGACAAAGACATCACCCGTCGTATTGGCGGTCAGTCCAAACATGCCAGGCGTCTGTTTCGCGCGCCACACGTCGGTGCTTCCATGGATTGGATTCCAGCGCTTGATCTCGCGGCGATTGAACTCGGTGAAAAGCACGGTTCCATCACGGGCGACTGTGGTGCCGAAACTGTAGTGAGCCTCAGCAATCGGAATGGCATCGCAAGCGCTGACCCCGCCAACCGTGGTGACCTTAGCCGCGTCCTGACCCATGGAAGCGGCATGGAGCGCTCCCAACGGGGCCAGGAACAGGGCGGCGAGAGTGATGGTCTTCACGGGTGTCCCTTAACGATCAAAAACAAATCGGTAATCCTTGCCGCGCAACGCGGGGGAAAAAAGCTCCACGCCCTGCGCTTTGAGTGCTTCAACGGTGGTGGGCCATGCGGGTAATGTTAGGGATTGATTCGCGGCGGCAAAGATTTTTGGTCCGAAGCCGAGCGCGAACGGCTGACCTTCAACCGGACCGTTCGGCAGGCGATTGCAACGACGGCCTTCCGCATACACGCCACCGGCATACACGAATTCCACGCTCATGACGGGTTTATTGGTGGCGCAATAACTGTCCTTGGCGATCAATGGCAACGCCGTGCCATCGGCGGCAACCGCAGTCACTGAATCCGCCCATTGCGGCTGGCG
>Ga0118677_10013049_pt1 | contig 12047 bp, 11 predicted proteins | sample AliMusrvi5mmetaG_FD_86154 | JGI IMG/M metagenome (GOLD analysis project Ga0118677, IMG submission 86154) | reverse complement strand
CTGGAGACGCAGTAGATGAACCCGGTCGAGGCAGCCGCCACGGTCTCGAGCCGCTCGCGTGTCGATGTCGGCGCGACGAGGAACACCGTGTCGATATGGTGCGCCAAGGCCGCGTCGCGCCAGCGGGCGGCAAGGGGGTTGTCCGGCGGCAGGTCCGGAACGATGAACCCGCCGACGCCCTTCTCCTCGGCGGTCTCAGCCAGCCTCTCGAGTCCGAGGCGCAGCATCGGGTTCAGGTACGTCATGAGCGCCACGGGGGTGTCGGACCCCCCAGGCGCCCCGGTGAACTCCGCGGCGAGTTCGAGGGTCTCTGCGAGTCCGAACCCCCCTGAGGCACCGCGTCGAGCGGCGCGCGCCGCTTCCACGATCACAGGGCCGTCCGCGAGCGGATCGGCGTAGGGGACGCCCAGCTCGATGACGTCCGCGCCCGCAGCCGCCGCCGCGCGGACGCATGCCAACGAGGTCGCACGGTCAGGGTAGCCGGCCATGAGATAGCACACGAGGGCCGGCCCGTTCGCGAAACCGCGCGCGAGCCCTGCTTTCGCGGCTTCCGTCACAGCCCGGCCTCCCGCACGATGTCGATGTCCTTGTCCCCGCGTCCCGAGACCGTGACGACGACGGTCGCGTCCGGGCCCAGCTCCGCGGCGAGCCGCGGCAGCAGGGCCAACGCGTGGCTGGACTCGACCGCGGGGATGATGCCTTCCGTCCGCGTCAGCAGCATGAAGGCCTGCAGGGCTTCAGCATCAGTCACCGCCTCATATCGGACCAGACCCTCGTCGTGCAGGAAGGCGTGCTCAGGGCCGACACCCGGGTAGTCGAGCCCGGCGGATATCGAGTACGCCTCCTTCGGGTCGCCGGCTTCGTCCTGCAGGAGGTAGCTGTAGAAGCCGTGCATCACCCCGGGCGAGCCGACGGTGATCGACGCGCCGGTGCGATCGGTGTCGAGACCGAGACCCGCGGCCTCCACCCCGACAAGGAGCGGGCGCTCCGAGGCCTCGATGCCGGAAACGAACGGGTAGAACGTGCCGATCGAGTTGCTGCCGCCCCCGACGCATGCGACCACGGCGTCGACCCGTCCGGCCCCGCGCCCGTCCAGTTGCGCGATGATCTCCTCGCCGATGACGGACTGGAACTCCCGGACGATCAGGGGATACGGGTGCGGGCCCACCGCACTGCCGATGCAGTAGAAGGTGTCCTCGACGCGCTCCACCCAGTGCCGAAGCGCGGCCGTCACCGCGTCCGCCAGGGTGCCGCCACCTTCCTCGACCGGGATCACCTCGGCGCCCAGCAGCCGCATCTTGTAGACGTTGAGCGACTGGCGCCGGATGTCCTCGACTCCCATGAAGACGGCACAGTCGAGCCCGAGGAGCGCGCAGGCTGTGGCGGTGGCGACGCCGTGCTGCCCCGCTCCCGTCTCGGCTATCACGCGGCGTTTGCCCATGTGCTGTGCGAGAAGACACTGGCCGAGCGTGTTGTTGATCTTGTGGGCTCCGGTATGCGCGAGGTCCTCGCGTTTGAGATAGACGCGCGCGAGCCCCGTCGCCTTCGCCAGGCGCTGCGCGAGATACAGCGGCGTCGGCCTGCCCACGTAGTCGCGGAGCAGCACCGCGAGACGCTGCCGGAACGCGTCGTCGCGGGACGCGAAAGCGCGCGCCAGCTCCTCGAGGGCTGGGACGACCGTCTCGGGCACGAAGGCCCCCCCGTAGGGTCCGAAGTAGCCCTCGGCATCCGGGGCCCGGTAGGCGCCCTGACGGGCGTCGACGTCTGAGACTGCTCGGCTCACGCGCATGCCTCCCTGGTGTCGTCCGCCTCTCGCACGGCCGTGATGAACGCGGCGAGACGCTCGGGGTCCTTGTGACGCACGGTCTCCTCCACCCCGGAGGACACGTCGACCGCGCAGGGCCGCAGCGCGCGGATCGTGGCTCCCACGTTGCTCGGCGCCAGGCCTCCGGCGACCACGAGTGGAGCAACCTGCGGGATCCCGGCGACCGACTCCCAGTGAAACGCACGGCCGCTGCCACCCGCCACGCCCTCGACCAGCGTGTCGAGGAGGATCGCGGCGACCACGCCGCGGTACTGCTCGATCCGCCGGGGGTCGAATGCTGCACCCACACGGAACGACTTGATGACCGGCACGTGGAGACGCCGACAGAAGCCCGGGGACTCGGACCCGTGCAGCTGCACCGCGGAGAGTCCCAACAAGACCGCAGCCGACGCGACATCCTCCAAGGGCGAGTCGACGAAGACGCCGACGCGCTTCAGTGAAGCGGGAGCCGCCTCGAAGATGGCCGCGGCCTCGGCGATCGTGACGTGACGCGGGCTCCCCGGAACGAGGATGACGCCGAGGGCGTCGGCACCGGCGCGCGCTGCGGCGCGCGCGTCGGTCGGGCTGCACAGCCCGCACACCTTCACCCTCGTCCCGGGAACAGACATCGTCTTCGACCCGCTTCCTTCGTCGTACGCCGCCGCTACTCGCCCTCGCACATGGAACCGGCTGCGAAGTCGTAGTCCTGCAGCTGACCGTTCAGGTACGCCTCGTAGGCCGTGAGGTCGAAGTGGCCGTGGCCGGAGAGGTTGAAGAGGATCGTCCGGTCCTGGCCAGCCTCCCGGGCCGCCAGTGCCTCGTCGATGGCCGCGCGTATGGCGTGGCTCGACTCGGGCGCCGGGAGGATCCCCTCCGAACGAGCGAACATGACCGCGGCGTCGAAGCACGCCTTCTGGTGGACAGCCACCGCCTCGGCCTTGCCCTCCTTGACCAGCAGCGACACCAGCGGCGAGTCCCCGTGGTAACGAAGTCCGCCGGCGTGGATCCCCGCCGGGACGAAATCATGGCCGAGCGTGTACATGAGCATCTGCGGCGTCATCCCGGCCTCATCACCGAGGTCGTAGCGGTACTCGCCCGCGGTGAGGGTCGGGCACGCCTTCGGCTCGACCGCCAGGAGTCGTGCCTTGCTCTTGCCCTGGGTGTTGCGGCGGTAGTAAGGGAAGGCGATGCCCGCGAAGTTCGAGCCGCCACCGACGCACGCCACCACGACGTCCGGCTCGGCCTGAGCCAGCTCCATCTGCAGGATCGCTTCCTCGCCGATGATCGTCTGGTGCAGACACACGTGGTTGAGCACAGAGCCGAGACAGTAGTGGGTGTCGTCACGTCCGGCAGCGTCCTCCACAGCTTCCGAGATCGCGATGCCGAGGGAGCCCAGCGAGTCCGGATCCAGCCCCAGCACGTGGCGTCCGGCCTCGGTGCGCTTCGACGGGCTCGAGATGACCTCGGCCCCGTAGGTCTCCATGAGCAGCCGGCGATACGGCTTCTGATCGTAGGAGATGCCGACCATGTACACCGTGCACTCCATGCCGTACAGCGCGCAGGCGATCGACATCGCGCTGCCCCACTGCCCCGCGCCCGTCTCGGTCGAGATGCGCTTGATCCCCTCCTGCTTGTTGTAGAAGGCCTGCGGGATGGCGGTGTTGGGCTTGTGCGAGCCGGCGGGACTCACGCCTTCGTACTTGTAGAAGATCTTCACGCCGGCGGGCAGCCCGAGGACCTTCTCCAGCGCCTTCGCGCGGATGAGGGGGCTTGGGCGGTAGGTGCGGTAGACCGACTGCACCTCCTCGGGGATCTCGATGAAGCTCTCGCCCGACATCTCCTGCTTGAGCAGCTCCGTCGCGAAGAGCGGCGCGAGGTCGGCCGGGCCCACGGGCTCGCCGGTCTTCGGGTGCAGCGGCGGAGACGGGGCGACCGGCAGGTCGGGGATGATGTTGTACCAACTCGTCGGCATGTCGCTCTCATCGAGCTGATAACGCGTCTTGTCTGTCATCGGTCCTCTCCTTCTCTCACACTCGCTGGCATCTGCGCTGAAGGCGGGGGTCGCACCCGCCTGTGAACCCTCTATTCGAGCCTCGCCCGCACCCCTGTCAGGCCCTCCAGGACCTCCTCCGGTCGTGGCGCCCGCATGAGCGTCTCCCCCACCAGCACCGCGTGGGCTCCAGCCGCCGCAGCGGACTCCACCTGAGCACGCCCGCGGACGCCGGACTCGGCCACCACCGTCAGACCGGACGCGGCCGCCTCGGATACGATCGCGAGTGCGGCCTGGCGGTCCACTCGCAGGGTCATCAGGTCCCTGGAGTTGACGCCCACCAGCGTCGCCCCCGCTCTTCTCGCGCGAAGGAGCTCCTGCCGGTCGTGCACCTCGACCAGCGCCTGCAGTCCCAGTGTGGCTGCGATGTCGAGGTACGGCTCCAGTTCGTCTTCCAGCACGCGGACGATCAGCAGGACGGCATCCGCCCCGTGTCCGCGGGCGACGAAGAGCTGGGCCGTGTCCACGATGAAGTCCTTGGCAAGAACGGGCACCGCCACCGCGTCGGCGACATCCGACAGGTCGGTGTAGCTGCCCGCGAAGAACGCAGGCTCCGTGAGGACGCTCACGGCCGCCGCTCCTCCCGCGACGTAGTGCGCCGCCTGCTTGGCAGCCTCCGCGTCCGGGGCGATCGGGCCAGCCGACGGCGAGGCCTTCTTCACCTCGGCGATGACGGCAACGTCGTCCCGGTCCGTGAGGGCACCGGAGAAGTCGCGCGCGATGCGCCCGCAGCACGCCAGACGCTCAAGATCCGCCGCCGTGAGCGAGCCGTAGGCCGCCGTGACGTCCGAGCGGCGCCGGGCGACGACGCGCTCGAGAAAGGCGCCGAGGGTCTTCACGCGGGCACCTCCTGCGCCTTGCGCGCGTCGGCTTCGGCACCGAGGCGCGAGGTGAGTGCGAGGAGCGCCTCGAGCCGGGCGAAGGCGCACCCATCGTCGATGGAGCGGCGAGCGAGGACGACGCCCTCGGCGAGGTCCTCTGCGTGCCCGGCCACCAGAAGCGCCGCCGCCGCGTTAAGCACTACGACGTCGCGGGGCACGCCATGCCCGCCGGCGAGGACGGCTCGAAGGATGCCTGCATTGCGGGACGCATCGCCGCCCGCCATCGACGACGCGGGCCCCAGGCGGATCCCCACCGATTCGGGATCGATCTCATAGACGCGCACCTTGCCGCCGACGAACTCGGCGACCGTCGTCGGGCCCGAAGCCGAGACCTCGTCGATCCCGGGATGGCCGTGCACGACCATCACGCGCTCGGCTCCGAGCCGGCCGGCGACCTCGGCCATGACCGGCACCAGTCTCGGATCGTAGACGCCCAGCAGCTGCCGCTTCGCGCCGGCGGGATTGGTGAGAGGACCGAGAAGGTTGAAGACCGTGCGGATCGCGATCTCACGCCTGGGACCGCCAGCGTGACGCATCGACGAGTGCAGCGCCTGCGCGAACAGGAAGCCGACGCCGACCTCGTCGATGCACCGGGCCGCCTCGTCCGCCGAAAGGTCGATGCGGACGCCGAGGGCCTCAAGGACGTCGGCGCTCCCCGACTTGGAGCTCACGGCCCGGTTGCCGTGCTTGGCCACCGGCACGCCCGCGCCGGCGACGACGAACGCGGTAGCCGTCGATATGTTGAACGTGGACAGACCGTCCCCCCCTGTGCCGCATGTGTCGAGAAGACCGATGGAGAGCGGGTGCACGGGGGTGACACGCGCACGCATCGCGCGAGCGAACCCGGTGATCTCGTCGACGGTCTCGCCCTTCATTCGCAAGGCCGTGATGAGCGACGCGATCTGCGCGGGCGTCGCCTCGCCGTCCATCACGAGCCCCATCACGCTCGAGGCCTCTTCCTCGGTCAGCGAGCCCCCGGAGGCCGCTACGCCGATAGCCGCGGGCACCGTGACCGGTACGTCCCGATCCATCCGCCGCACGACGACCTCAGCAGCGGTCTCCACGGGGTCGATCTCGCCGGCGATCTCAAGGAAGTTGCGGAGGATCGCGATGCCCTCGGGAGTGAGCACCGACTCCGGATGGAACTGGACCCCGAACACCGGCTTGTCGATGTGCTGCAGCGCCATGACGACCCCGTCGGCCGTCTCGGCGGTCACCTCAAGGCATGGGGGAACGCTTGTGCGCTCGACGATCAGCGAGTGATAGCGGGTGGCCGTGAACTGCGGCGGCAGGCCCCTCATGACGCCGGCGCCCGTGTGCCGCACACTCGAGGTCTTCCCGTGCATGACCTCGTCGGCCCGCACCACCTTCCCTCCGAACACCTCCGCTATCGCCTGGTGTCCGAGACACACCCCGAGCAGCGGGATGGTGCAGTCGGCGGCCGCAGCGATGATCGCCTCGGACTCGCCCGCGCCGTCCGGCGCGCCGGGGCCGGGAGACACGACGATGCCGCGCGGCGCCATGGCGACGACCTGGGCGGGAGTCACGGCGTCGTTGCGCTCCACCCGCACCTCGGCGCCCAGCAGTCCGAGCATCTGCACGAGGTTGTAGGTGAACGAGTCGTAGTTGTCGATGACCAGGATCATGACGCCACCTCCGCTCTATCTCTTGAGCGCAGCCCCGCGGCGAGCTCCAGCGCACGGTGCAGGGCGCTCGCCTTGTGCAGGGTCTCCTCGTATTCGCGCTCGGGATCCGAGTCTGCGACGATCCCGGCGCCCGACTGGAGGAAGGCCCGACCGCCGGCAAGGGCGACGGTGCGGATCGTGATGCACATGTCCATGGCGCCGTCCGCACCGATGTAGCCCACAGTCCCGGCGTAGGGTCCCCGGACCTCGGGCTCGAGCTCAGCGATGATCTGCATCGCGCGGATCTTGGGGGCACCGCTCACGGTCCCCGCCGGGAACGTCGCGCGAAGCGCGTCGAACGCGTCAAGATCGGGCGAGAGGGTGCCCGTCACGTTGCTCACGATGTGCATGACGTGCGAGTAGGTCTCGACCTCCATCAGTTCGTCGACGCGGACGCTCCCCGGCACACAGACCCTGCCGAGGTCGTTGCGCCCGAGGTCCACGAGCATCACGTGCTCGGCCCGCTCCTTCTGGTCCGCGAGCAGGTCCGCGCGAAGTCGTCCGTCTTCGAGCGCCGTCGCGCCCCGCGGACGTGTCCCGGCCAGCGGTCGCGTGAGCACCTGGTCGCCTTCCACGCGTACGAGGGGCTCCGGGCTCGAGCCGACAAGTGTCACCTCCGGGGTGCGGAGATAGAACATGTACGGGCTCGGGTTGACCGCCCGCAGGACGCGGAACAGGTCGAGCCCGTCGCCCTCGAAGGGTGCGGAGAAGCGCTGGGACAAGACGATCTGGAAGCAATCCCCGGCCGCGATGTGCTCCTTCGCGGCCTCGACCGACTCGATGAACCTCTCGTGCGACGTGTGGGCCTTCAGCGGCACTTCGGCGCTGGCGCCGACCTCTCCCAACGCGGCGGACGCGCATCCCCGACGCAGGCGATCCAGCACTTCGTCGATGCGCGATGCCGCCTCAGCGAGGTCCGCGTCGGGATCACCGCTCGGCCGCACCGGAGCGATCACCTGCATCACGCGTCGCGCGTGGTCGAAGGCGATCACGATCGATGTGAACATGAACACGGCGTCCGGGAGGCCCAGCTGGTCGCAGGGGTGCCGCGGCACGGTGGCCTCGAAGCTCGCGGCCGCCTCGTAGCCGACGAAGCCGACGGCCCCTCCGATGAACAGGGGAAGCCCCGGGACCCGAGCGACCTTCCCCGCCCCCAGCTGCGCTTCGACCGCCTCCAGCGGGTCCGTGGCCGGCACCCGACGGCGTGACGAGCCCTCCACGATCTCCGCGACGCCGTCGCGAACGGTGATCACGCTGTTGGCGCCGACACCCAGGAAGCTGTGCCGACCCAGCCGCTCCCCGCCCACGACGCTCTCGAAGAGGAATGCGTGCGAGGCGCCCTCCGCGAGCGCCATGAACGCCGAGATGGGTGTGGCGAGGTCGGCATAGACCTCGCAGGCGACCGGCACGATGTCGTGACCGGCGGCCAGCCTCACGAATCCGTCTCTGTCGGGGAACAACATCGCGTTCCTCAGCTCTCTGCCCCGCGCATCAGGTACGCACGGGCCTGACTTCTGCAGGCACATCCCACAAGCTGCAGACGAGGAGCCGAGATCAGGGCACAAAAAAGCCCCTCGTCCGCCAAGGGACGAGAGGTCTTCTCTCGCGGTGCCACCCTTGTTGACCCGTCGGTTCGACGGGCCCACTCGTTTGTTCCGAGGTACGGGAGTCACGTTCGCCTCCGATACCCGGTCCCCTCTATCGGTGGGAGTCCGCCGGAACTAGTCAGCCCTTCGTGCGGCCTTTGCTCCGGAGCCTCGAAGGTCCATTCCCGCCGATCGCTCACGCCGGTTCGCACCAACCACCGGCTCTCTGGGCTTCGCGACCGGGGTACTCCTCCCCGTCACAGGCATGCGTGCTATGCGATTAAGGACGCAGGATACACGCCGGTGCCGGGAGGTGCAAGAGCCGTTCGCCGGGCGCCGGCGTCACGCGCCCTGGGCACCCAGCGTCTGCCTCAGCCGCTCCACGCGCGCCATCTCCGGGTCGTCCTCGGGGGCGTAGCCGAAGCCGGCCCAGCAGTAGAACAGCATCGAGTACTCCTCCCCTGCATCGGAGACCGTGTTGTCGGCCTCCAGCACGTGCGTGAGCGCGTCGAGCATCGCGCGAGGGTCCTTGAGCAGAAGCATCCCCTCGGCGTCGGCCTTCTCCGCCGCGAGCAGCGCCGCGCGCTCGTGACCGGCCATGAGCGCCTCGGTGAAGACCACGGCGAGCGTTCCGGCGAGGAAGAGAGGGCCCTCCCACACGGTGAAGGTCGCCCGCTCCCCGGCTGCGATCGCGCCGTCCTGGCTATCCTCATCGTCCTGCCTTCGCATCTGGGCGCTTCGCGCGTGCCAGATGGGGCCCATGACCGCTGAGACCGCCGTCGACCAGATCACGTCGCCGCTGCGCAGGCGCGCCATCAGGTTGGCGAACACCGCGCGCTGCTCGTCCGCGCCGATCCGCTCGGTCAGCCCCCGGGTCACGCCGACAACCGCGTCACGCTGGTTCATGCCGACCACGAAGGCGTTCACCCGCTCGTCGTCGATCATCCACAGCGGCGGCGAGTGCTCGAGTCCCGAGGCGATCGCGATGTCGTGGAGCGCCGACTTCGTCGGCAGGAGGGTGCCCACCTCGGAGCGGGTCGCACCGAAGAGCCGAGGCAGTCTGCGATGAGGGTCGTTCAGGCTGCGGACGACGTGGGCGCCGGCCCCGGCAGCGCCCGCCACCAGCGCGGCGAGCACGATCCAGGGCAGCGCACCGAAGAACGTCACCGTCTCGTTCTGTGGCACGAGGACGAATCCGAGGAACGTCCCGATGACGGCGACGAAGATGGCGGCGGACAACGCGAGGCCCGAGGCGAACACCACGATGAACGCAGCGGTCTTCAGGCGGTTCCGGTCGATGCGGTCCCACAGCGGTTCTCGCCGCGACGACTGCGGGACCCGGCCGGGGCGCGAGACGGTCCCGGGGCCGGCGGCGTCGGCCGCACTCATCGGATCGGTCCTCTCACCGGCGCCGGCTTTGCAGCTCGACGGCGAGATCGGCCGGCGTGACCCCCTCGCGGAGCATCACGACGAGCAGGTGGTAGAGCAGGTCGGCGACCTCGTAGCGCGTCTGTGCGACATCGTGGTCGCGCGCCGCGATGATCACCTCTCCCGACTCCTCGGCGATCTTCTTGAGCAGCTTGTCCTGGGGTCCGGAGAGGAGCTTCGCCGTGTAGCTGCCGTCAGGCAGGTCGCGCTTCCGCGCCTCGAGCACGCCGTAGAGCTCCTCCAGGGCGTCTCCGAGGGCGCGACCCCCTGTGGGCGTCTCGTCGGTCATACGCGCACCTCCTCTTCGGTGGTCCCGACGGCTCCCACGGAGTGGAGCGTGCGATAGAAGCAGGTGCGGGCTCCGGTGTGACACGCCCCGGACCCCTGCTGATCGACGAGGACGAGCAGCGTGTCGGCGTCGCAGTCGTAGCGGATCTCGCGGAGCAGCTGGACCGCGCCGGAGGTCTGCCCCTTCTTCCAGTACGCTTGGCGACTGCGGCTGTAGAACCACGTCCAGCCGTCCTCGATCGTCTTCGCGAGTGACTCACGGTCCATCCACGCCATCATCAGCACCTCGAGGGTGTCGTACTGCTGCACGATGGCGGGGATGAGGCCGCGGTCGTCATAGGTGAGGTCGGGGATACCGAGGGAGTCGTGCTGGCGGTCCATCGGACTCACTCCTTCCAGGTCAGGGGCGTCGGCCGGACAGGCGTGTCCGGCACGTCGACATGACGTACGGGGACGCCGGCATCCGCCATCGCGCGCTTGATGTCGCGCACGCGCATGAGCCCGTAGTGCAGCGTGGAGGCCGCGAGCACCGCGTCCGCGTCGGCCTCCACCACCACTTCGGCGAAGTCCTCGAGCTTCCCTGCTCCCCCGCTCGCGATCACGGGGATGGACACCGAGCGCGCGACGGCGCGCGTGAGGGGGATGTCGTACCCGTCGTTCGTGCCGTCGCGGTCCATGCTCGTGAGCAGGATCTCCCCGGCACCACGGGCCTCGGCCTCCACCGCCCAGCCCACCGCGTCGAGCTCCGTGTTGTGCCGCCCGCCCGCGATGAAGACCTCCCAGCGCTCACGAGCGCCAGCGACCCGGCGCGCGTCGATCGCCACGACGATGCACTGGGCGCCGTAGATCCTGCTCGTGGTCCTGATCAGGTCCGGGTCGGCCACGGCCGCCGAGTTCATCGAGACCTTGTCGCAACCCGCCCGCAGCATCTGCCGGATGTCCTCCGCCGAGCGCATGCCGCCGCCCACCGTGTACGGGATGAAGACCTCCTCCGCGGTGCGAGTCGCCACATCCAGCATCGTCGGGCGGTCCTCGTGGGTGGCGGTGATGTCGAGGAACACGATCTCGTCGGCGCCCTCGGCGTCGTAGAAGCGGGCCAGCTCCACCGGGTCGCCGGCGTCGCGCAGGTCCACGAAGTGGACGCCTTTGACCACGCGCCCACGGTGCACGTCGAGGCATGGGATGACGCGCTTCATCAGCATGCGGGTGAGCCCTCCTCGCGGCCTGCCGCGATCGCCGCGCCGAGGTCGAGCGACCCCTCGTACAGCGCGCTTCCGACGATGACGCCCTCGATCCCGCCGAGGCCTCGGAGCGCGACGATGTCGGCGAGCTCGGATACGCCACCGGACGCGATGACCGACATCGACGTGGACGCGACCAGCGTCCGAGTGGCCTCCAGGTTCGGACCGGTGCGCATGCCGTCGACCGCGATGTCGGTGTAGACGACTCGCGTCACGCCGAGCGCCTCCAACTCGCGGGCCAACTCCACCGCATCGTGCTCCGTCCCCTCGCGCCAGCCGTTGATGGCGACCTTGCCGCCGCGCGCGTCGATGCCCGCCACGATCCCGGGGTGGTGGGAACAGGCCTTCTCCACAAGCGTCTGATCCGTGATGAGCGCGGTGCCAAGCACGACACGGGCCGCGCCGGCATCGAAGAGGCGCTCGATGGTCGCCATCGTACGGATGCCGCCGCCCACCTGCACGGGCACGTCGACAGCAGCGATGATCGCCGCCACGACAACGATGTTGACGGGCTCCCCGCTGGCGGCGCCGTCGAGATCGACCACGTGCAGCAGCTCCGCACCGGCCTCGACAAAGCGCCGTGCGCGCGCGACAGGGTCGTCGTCGTACACGCTGACCTCGTCGAAGCGCCCCTGCTTCAGGCGCACGACGCGACCCGCCAACAGGTCGATCGCGGGCAGGACCTGCACGGGCCTCACGCCTCCTCGACGATGCGGGCGAACGCTCCCAGGAGGGCGAGCCCCGCCGCGGACGACTTCTCCGGATGGAACTGGACGCCGAAGACCGACCCCGAGCGGACCGCCGAGGCGAACCGCGTCCCGTACTCGGTGACGCCGATCACGGCCTCGGGGTCTTCCGGCGCCAGGTGGTAGCTGTGCACGAAGTAGAACGCGCTGCCGCTCGGCGTGTCGCGGAACAGGGGGCTCGGCCTGGGAGTCTCCACCGTGTTCCATCCGATGTGGGGCACCTTGACCGGCCCGGTCAGGCGCGTGCAGACGCCCGGGACGAGTCCGAGCCCGCCCCACTCGCCGTCCTCGAGCCCGGTGGTCGCCAGCAGCTGCATGCCGAGGCAGATCCCCAGCAG
>Ga0118677_10005902_pt1 | contig 12047 bp, 5 predicted proteins | sample AliMusrvi5mmetaG_FD_86154 | JGI IMG/M metagenome (GOLD analysis project Ga0118677, IMG submission 86154) | reverse complement strand
CCCGTATGTCAAAGATCATCCGGATTGGTTCAAACAACGCCCGGACGGAAGCATCCAGTATGCGGAGAATCCACCCAAGAAGTACCAGGACATCTATCCGTTCAACTTTGAATCCGGCGACTGGGTCGGACTCTGCCGGGAACTCAAGAGCGTGGTGGTGTTCTGGGCGAAACAGGGTGTCCGGGTGTTCCGGGTTGACAATCCCCATACCAAGGCGTGCGAGTTCTGGGACTGGATGATCAACGACGTGAAACGGGACTATCCGGACGTGGTCTTCCTGGCCGAGGCGTTCACCTATCCCGCCCTGATGTTCCACCTTGCCAAAGTCGGTTTTGCCCAGTCGTACACCTACTTCAGTTGGCGGACAAAAAAAGCCGAACTTCAACACTATGTGGAGGAATTGACTCAAACCGATGTGGCCGAGTATTACCAGCCGAATTTCTGGCCCAACACGCCCGATATTCTTCCGACACATCTCCAGCGGAAGGATCCGGCACTGTACAAGGTCCGCTATGCATTGGCGGCGACACTGTCCTCCAGTTGCGGTATCTACGGGCCAGCCTATGAATTGATGGACCACACGCCCATGCATAAGCCCGGCGAGGAATATGCCGCTTCCGAGAAATATGAGTGCAAGGCTTGGAACCTGAAGGACAAGGATAGCATCCGTCCGTTCATTGCCGCGGTCAACAGAATCCGCCACCGGAATGCGGCCTTCCACACAACCCGTAATGTGCGTTTTGTGGAAACGGACAATGATAATGTCCTGGCCTATTTGAAAACGTCCGAGGGGGGAACCAATACGGTCCTCGTGTGTGTGGTGTTGAACCCGCGTCGGCGTGAAACCGCCAGGCTGAAACTGCCCGATGAAGGACCTTGGGCGGCATCCCGGAACGGTATCCGGATCAAGGATCTCATGTCCGGCAAACGGACTGTATGGAAGGGGATCCGGCACACGGTGTCCCTTGACCCTCGGCAGAATCCCGTGGCCATCATGAGGGTGGGCGGGTGATCGAGGAGTATTATCAACCGAAGGACAAACGATGAAACGGAACCTGACGGCAACACAACAGAATCAACTCACCCAATTGGCCGTGATGATGGGCATTCAGACCCGGTATCACAGCGCCTTTGGAACCGAAATTGATGCCAGCGCGGAATCCCTTGTGGCGGTGCTGAACGCCCTGGGCGTTCCGATCCGCGCGGACCTCGCGAATATCAACCCGGTGTGGACCGCCCAGATGCGCGTGATGTGGGCCGAGGCGGCGGACCCGGTGGCGGTATTCTGGGAAGGGCGAGCCAGAAACCTCAAGATCAGGCACCCGGCGAAGACGGAACGCACCGAGGTCAGGGTGTCCATCCGGGAGGAGTCCGGGCGGACGCATGACCTGTCATTCACCCTGAACCGGTTGCCTGTGTCGCGACGGATGAAGATAGAAGGGGAGCTCTATCTTGAACGATCGATCCCTGTCAAACCGGTGTTGCCGCTGGGATATCACGAAGCCTCTCTGGTTATGGACAAGAAACGCATGGGCAAGGTTTTGATCATCGCGGCGCCTTGGAAGGCGTATCAGCCCCCGCGCACGAAACGCACCGGCCGGATGCTGGGTGTTTTCGCCCCGCTTTACGCCGTCCATTCCCCCGATAGTTGGGGAGTTGGCGACCTGACCGACCTCGGGAAACTGGTGGACTGGACCTATGCCATGGGTGGTGACTTTGTGGGGACATTGCCCATGCTGGCCACCTTCAACGACCGCCCAATGGTTGAACCCAGTCCGTATTCGCCGGTTAGCCGCGTATTCTGGAACGAGATTTATATTGATCCGCGCCGGACACCCGAGTGGGCGCTCTGCAACGAGGCCCGGCGCCTGGCGGAATTACCCGCCTTTGCGGCTTGCGTGAAGGAACTTCAGGAGAGCGATATTGTTGACTATAAAAATGTCTCGCGTCTGAAACGGACCCTGGTCAATGAAATGGCCCGGTGTTTTTTTGAGCGGGGTGGCGACAAGACTCCTGAGTTTATCGAGTTTCTGAAACTCAAACCGACTGTCCTCGACTATGCGCGGTTCCGCGCGGTGTGCGACGACACGGGGAAGGCATTCCAGAAATGGCCCGAGCGCCTGCGCGACGGGATTATGTGCCCCGGCGACTATTCCGAGGCGGATGCCCGGTTTTATCTCTACAGCCAGTGGCTGGCCCATACGCAACTTTCGGAACTGGCCCGTACCGCCAAACGGGACGGGCAGGGGATCTACATTGACTACCCGTTGAGCGCGAATGCCGCGGGTTTCGATGTGTGGCGGGAACGCGACTCGTTCTCCGAGGCGGCCAGCGCAGGCTGCCCGCCCGATCCGGCCCATGTGTTCGGACAGGATTGGGGCATCCTGCCGCTCCACCCCACGCGGATCCGTGCGAACGGGTACCGGTATGTCCGGCAATGCCTGGAGAACCACATGCGGTATGCGGGTATGCTGAGGCTTGACCATGTGATGGCGTTTTACCGGTTATATTGGGTTCCGAAGAAACTGGGTGCGAAAAACGGCGCCTATGTGCGTTACGCCATGGATGAACTGTTCGCGTTGCTGTGCCTTGAAAGTCACCGGAACCAGTGCCTGCTGATCGGTGAGGATCTGGGGACAGTCCCGCCGGAAATCCGCAAGGCGATGGACCAGCACAAGATCCTCAGGATGAATGTGCAACAGAGGGGTCTCTCGTTGAATCCAAAGGAGCCGGTCAATCCGGTTCCTGAGAATTGTATTTCCAGCATGAATACGCACGACATGCCGCCCTTCGCCGCATTCTGGGCCGGGTTGGATATTGTGGATAAGATGAAGCTCGGGTATTACGGGCGCGATGCCCTGCAGGACAAGCTCAAGAACCGCGAAAAACAGAAGAAGGTGGTTGTGGACTGGCTTGTTAAAACAGGACAGATTCAACGAAAACAGGCGAAAGACCTTAAAGCCATTCTTGAGGCGATGCTCCGGTGGACGGCCTCAAGTCCTGCGCGGGTGATGCAGGTGAATATCGAGGATCTTTGGCTTGAGACGCATTTCCAGAACGTGCCGGGCACCTGGAAGGAACGCCCGAATTGGCGTCGGAAATGCCGCCATGGCTTGACCGGATTGCGCAACGTGCCGGGTGTGGCCGCATTGCTCGCCGATCTGGCGGCACGGCGGCGGACAGCGGGGTGACTGGGTTGTGGCACGGGCGTCTCGCCCGTGTCTTCATGACCAAGATGCCATGCCTCGAAATCAGTTTGTCTTGCCCGTCATGACCGAAAACCGATAGATGATCGTGTTCCGGTAAGTCGTGCCAGGCCTGAGGACAATCGTGGGGAACTCAGGATGGTTGGGGGTGTCGGGATAGTGTTGGGGCTCCAGGCACAAGGCGGCGCGGTGGCGGTAGACCCGCCCGCCTTTTCCCTTGCAGCCGTTTCCGAAGTCGGCGGAATAGAACTGCAGGCCCGGTTCCGTTGAGAGCACATCCATGACCCTCCCGCTGGCGGGATCCTCCACGCGGGCAAGCAGGGTCAATTCACCCGGACGTTTGTTGAAGACCCAGTTGTGGTCAAACCCATTGGCAATTCTAAGCTGTTCGTCATCGGCGCCGATGACCGTTCCGATGGAGGTTGCCTTGCGGAAATCAAGGGCTGTGCCCGTGACCGGCAGCAGAGCGCCTGTCGGGATCATCTCCTTGTCCACGGTGGTGATATGGTCAGCCGGAATCAGAAGGTGGTAATTCAGCACGTCACCGGTTCCGGCCAGGTTGAAATAGGAATGGTGGGTCAGGTTGCATATCGTTGGCTTGTCGGTCGTGGCGGTGAAGTCGAGTCGCAGTTCATTGTTGCCGGTGAGGGTGTACACGGCTTGTACGGTGAGTGTTCCGGGATACCCTTCCTCACCCTCCGGGCTGATGAGGCGGAGGGAAAGGGAAGGCTCGGCGGCATTCGTTGAGGGTGTTGCGGCCCAGAGTTTCTTGTCAAAACCATTGAGTCCACCGTGGAGGTGATGGCCCCTGAAATTCGCGGCGAGAGTGTAACTTTTTCCGTCCAAAGTGAATCGTCCATTCCGGATTCGGTTTCCACACCGTCCAATGAGGCTTCCGAAGTAGGGACTGTCCTTGATGTACTCCGCAAGGGTGTCGTACCCCAGCACAACATCTGCAAAGAGTCCCGTTTTGCCGGGCATTGTGAGCGACACTACCGTGCCTCCGTAATTCATGATCCGGGCTTCAGCCCCCCGGTTGTTCGTGAGCGTGAACAGGGTGACGTCCCGTCCATCCGGGGTTTTTCCGAAAGGTTCGCCTGTGATGCCGGCGCGGGGTGGATTGGATGCCATGGCGCAAGTGGACAACACCAGAAGCGCCCCCGTCATTCCTCTTAAAGCGCGTTGAACGGCTGTACTCATTCTGTGCTCCTCCCGGGGGAAATATAGGCAATATTATGGATGCACCTCAAGCACTTACGCCACGATGGCCGGGGATGCTTGGCAAGCCGGAAGTGAAGCGACTACGGGAGTGGAGATTTCTTTTATTGTCGTAAGATTTCTTATATTCCACGCGCAAAGTTTGACGGCTTAAGAGTAATGGAATAAATTTTAAGCAACATAAAACCAGAAGGCAATGACTCCGGTGAAATAAACGGGGCAACCTCGTTGAGCGTGAGCCTGAACAGGAGCGGCACGACACGAGTGACGCATGAATGGCTGGCTCTCCGCCGAGCGGTGACGACAACCCAAAGTTTCATGGTTCTAGTCTTTGCATCCGGTGGATTGATAAATACCGCCAATCATCATCCTCTTACAACAGTTCCTGTATTCTGGCCTATTTCGTGAGTGAGGGGTGGGAGATGTCGGGCAGAGAACCTATTATATTCAGCATGGCGAATTAGATGGGGGAGACAGATGAGTATTCAACGAAGTATGAGGGTGGCGGTTGTCGCGGCAATAATGCTTGTCAGCGCTTCTGTCCAGGCGGACTATAACTGGGATGGGGATGATGGCGGCTCGTGGAATTTCAACGATGGCATCAACTGGTACAGCAATGCCTATCCTGGTTTTGGTTGGGGTGGGGCGTTGCATTTCTCTTACAACTGGAATGCCGGTGGAATATGGTATAATGGTGGTTGGGGAGTGAATGTAGATGCCATCTTTTGGGATTCGACATTTCCGGTGTCACGAAACATTACGGGTGATGGCAGTGGAATAAACTTCGACAGCAAGATTGAGAATGACAGTAATTATGCGCAGACATTGGGGATTCCAGCTTCGGGCGGCAAGCATGGATCCACGCACATCGAGTTGAATCCTGTAAGTCAGGATCTCACGCTCAATAGTTCGGTCTATAACGACAACAATTACCCGTTCTGGGTATATGGCAACAATGGCCATGTGCTGACCCTGAATGCGGCGGGAATCCTGGTTGGCACTGGCACCGGTGTGCAGTTGGTCATCAATGAGAGCAGTACGGTCAAGGTGACGGCGAGTCAGACGTTTGCTGGCGACACGTATATCAACGCAGGTACGTTGCAGATATCAGCAAATAACGCATTGAATAGCGGGTTCATTCGGCTGGGCAATACGTCGGGCTCGTCAGCAGCGAACCTGAATCTCGACAGTGGACTTTCCATCACGAATCAACTCAATGTGCAGTCGGGCAACTCCGGTGCAATGGTCATGGCGAACACAGCGTCCAGTTCCGGGACCGCGACGTTTTCTGGGAGCCTGTACTTGGATCACGATGTAACGGTCTACGCGAACTCAAGTGGCGCGGTGACGTTGAACGGCGCCACGCTGGACTTGAAGAACCAAACCATGACGGTGGACGGTGCGGGGGCGTCTACGATTGGCGGCGTCCTTCAGCAATCAACGGGTAGCGGTAAATTAACTAAGAATGGCACGGGTGCGCTGACGATTACCGCGACCAATACGTTTACCGGGAATATCACCATTGGGGGCGGCTCCCTTACGCTAGGAGGGGCGGGACGATTGAACAGCGGTTCCTATGGAGGGGGGATATCGAACGGCGGCATCTACACGAATGCCACCTCCTTATCGCAAACCCTGTCCGGAATAATCTCGGGATCGGGAACGCTGGTTCAGAATGGCGCGGGCAATCTGGTGTTGTCGGGGGTCAACACCTACACGGGCAATACAACCATCAACGCGGGTTCGCTGACAATCAGCGGGTCGGGCCAATTGAACAGCGGGTCCTATGCCGGCGGCATTTTGGACAACACGTCCCTGACCAACGCGACATCGGCGTCCCAGACGCTATCGGGCGCGATTACCGGTACGGGTGCGGTGGTGCAGAACGGCTCCAGTACTCTGACGTTATCGGGGCCGAATACGTATTCCGGGGCGACCCTCGTCCTAGCGGGAACGCTTATCCACAACGGCACGAACACGAGTTCTGCGGTGACGGTGAATGCCGGGGGAAAACTGATGGGGACTGGGTCGATTGGCAGTCTCACGCTATCGGGCACCAACAATCCGGGGAATAGCGCGGTGGGAACTCTGCGAGTGGCCGGGTTGACCATGAATAACGGAGCGGTCTATCGCTGCGAGATCGGGAACTGCGCCAGCATGGCCAACGTCGATTGCATCACCAACGCCAGCAGCACCTTTTCTGTCAGCGGCACAGTCAAGGTCATGCTGGATGACGGCATGATAGCGGGTTGGAGTTCGAATTCGACCACGTATACGTGGGTCATCATAGCCAACGGTTCCGTAGCCGCCTCGACGAACAATCTGCAACTTGACCAGACCACCGCATGGACTTCCGGCAAGGGAGGCGGGCTATTCAGTCTTGCCGCCAACGGAAATAACCTGCTTGTAAATTTCACGCCCGTTCCCCAAGGCGTGGCCGCATCGGACGGTTCCGATGTCAATGGGGTCACGATTACGTGGACCGATGGTCCGGGTGAAACGGGCTACAATGTCTATCGGAGCACGAGTAACAGCACCAGCACTTGGGCTCAAGTCGGCACAACGATTGGAGCGGGCACGATAACCTATTCGGACACCACCGCCACTCCAGGACAATTGTATTACTACTGGGTCACCGCCGTTACACCTGCAGGGGAGACTGCGGCGGGTGCGAGCAATAGCGGATACCGGAAGCTTGCGACCGTGACCGGCGTGAGCGCGTCGGATGGATCGTCAACCTCCTATGTGACGGTTAACTGGTCGGATATTTCCAGCGAAACAAGCTATACCGTCTGGCGCAATACGGCAAACGATTCCAGCTCCGCTACGGATTTGACGCCGACCGGACTGGCTGCCAATACCGTGACCTACAACGATTCAACCGCCACGGCCGGGCAACAGTATTACTACTGGGTGAGGGGCTCCAACTCCACCAGCGCGAGCCAGGGCGATTTCAGCGCTTCGGACGGGGGTTATGTGAAGATGGCGACTGTTTCAGGTGTTTCCGCCACATCCTCCGATTCGACGAAAGTGCGCGTGTCCTGGTCGGATATTACCGGGGAAACGGGATATACGGTGAGGCGGCATACCGCGGATGCCAGTGGGTCAGCCTCGGTCATCGCCACGACAGCAGCCAATGCGACATACTACGATGATATGACCGCTACTGCAGGCCAGCAGTACTACTACTGGGTTCGGGCTACCAATAGCACGACCCTTAGCCAGAGTGATTTCCAGGCATCAGGCGCGGCGGGTATGCGGATGAATCTGGGTCCGCCCATCCTGATTAATCCGACAGCGACGGCCATTACGTCGTCGGGGGCGGCATTAGGCGCGGAGATCTCGGATACGAACGGTGCGCCGATCCTGGAACGCGGCACCGTGTGGGGAACATCGGCGGCGCCGACCGGCAACTTGCTGGCCGAAGGCGGCACCACGATGGGAGTGTTCTCCCATGCCCGGACCGGCATGTCGGCCGGCACCTTGTACTATTACAGGGGTTACGCCATCAATTCGCAAGGAACGAACTACTCACCGGATGGCACGTTCTACACGCTTTCTGCCCCGCCCTCCTTGGCGGCGGCCACAATCGTTGGTCAAACCAGCTTCTTTGCCAACTGGAGTGCCGCGACCGGGGCCACCAACTACTTCCTGGATGTTGCTTCCGACTCTGGGTTTGCCTCCATCTTGCCGGCTTGCTCGAATGTAAGCGTGGGCAACGTCACGACGTACCAGGTGTCGAGCGGTCTGAGCGCCGGCAACACCTATTATTTCCGGTTGCGATCCCAGAACAGCAGCGGGACAGGTGCCAATCCTGGGGCGGGCCAGTCCGTGACCATGGAGCCGAGTCAGGCCAGCGGGGTGGGTGTAGGCGGTGTGAGCCAGACCGGGTTTACGGTGAGTTGGACCTCGGGCAACGGGTCGAGTCGGATGGTTCTTGTAAAACAGGGCGCGGCGGTGAACGCCTGGCCCGTGGACGGCACAAGTTACACGGCGAACAGCACGTTTGGTGGTGGCGGTAGCAGCCAACTTGGGACGGGGAACTATGTGGTCTACAACAGCAGTGGCACATCGGTGCTGGTGACGGGGCTAACGGCGAACACGTCGTATGGCGTGGCTGTTATGGAATACAACGGTTCTGGCAGCACGCTCAACTATAACACGAATTCGGCGCCAACGACGACTCAGGTGACTCAGGATAATCCGCCGGTGATCACGCGCAGTCCGGTGTCCATCACGGTGACCTCGATGGTGGGCACGGCGCCGGCGCCGGTAACCTTCGCAGTGACGAACACGGGCGGGAGCCTGCTGTCGTACGCGGTAACGACGAACTCGCCGGGGCTGTCGGTGAACGCAACGTCGGGCGGGCCGCTGGCGGCCAACGCCGTCCAGACTCACACGGTCACATTCAGCGTGGATGGCCAGGGCGCCGGGACGCTGGGCGCGACAATCACGGTCACGGGGACGGGAACGGGAACGAATGCGGCGGCGAACAGTCCGCAGACGATTCCAGTGTCGCTGACACTGACGAATATTCCGGCGGTGACCGCACAGACGGCGATCATGGATGGGAACGAAATGGCGCATCTGTCATGGTCGGGTAGCGGGACGATGATGGTGGTGTACAAGGCGGGAACGGCTTCTTCGGCTCCGGATCAGGGAGTGGTCTACAACCAGGGCGCTGTGTGTGGTGGCGGTACGGTGATCTATAAGGGACCTGGAACCAGTTTTGATCACATCGTGGCGCCGGGGACGGTGAACAATTATGCGTTCTATGCGCTGAATGGAAACTATTATTCGATCGGTGTGACCGCGTCCCCTACATCAGGTTCCTACGGGTCGAACCCGGCGGAAATCGTCGAGCCGTTTGCCTACACGAATGGCGTGGCCCTGACTGGACTCGCTGGAGGTAATGGTTTCGGCAGCAGTTGGTCGGAAAGCAGCTTTGGGTTGTTCACGATCAACAGCGGGAGTTTCGGCAACAACTGGGCGGGCTATCCCACAAATGCGGCGAACAAGGTGAAGGTGACACCGCCTAACGATACGGAGTGTTCGGCAGGGCGATCGCTGGCCAACACCATGAGTAATGGGACGTTGTACGTGAGTTTCCTGATGAACTATCAGTACAGCGGCCCCAACAAGTACTGCGGTCTCTCCCTGATGGATGGGGTGAGTGAAAAGGCGTTTTTTGGCGAGGTGTATTCCGCCGACCAGATCCTGGGCATTTCGGCAGGCGGATCGACGGCGACATCCAGCTTCAATCTGAATTCCGGATCGGGTAATGATTACCTGGTTATCGGAAAATACGACTTCAGCAGCGGGACCCTGAGTGTCAAGGCGTACTACAAGGGCAATGCAGTTCCCGCCACGGAACCCTCCTATGACACGACCCTGTCGTACGGGATTTCCAAGGTGACAGGCATTCGTATTGCCTCGGGCGCTCCGAGCGCCGGGGCGGGCTCGCCCGGCGACACCTATTTCGATGAAATCCGTGTGGCCTCAAGCTGGGCCGGATTGTTGAATCAGGCGTCGTCGGAGCCGACATCGAGTCCGTCAAATGTGGCCTTCACGTCGGTTGGCGGAACGGCAATGACGGTGAATTGGGCAGGCGGAAACGGAGCGAACTGCCTCGTTATCATGAAGGTGGGCGCTCCCGTAAATAGCGCTCCGGTTGATGGGACGACCTACACGGCCAACGCGGCGTTCGGTAGCGGCAGCCAACTCGGCACCGGGAACTACGTGGTTTACAAGGGGAGTGAAACAAACGTTTCGGTGACCGGCCTGACGATTGGGCAGACCTACTATGTGGCGGTCTATGCCTTCAATGGTTCGGCGGGGACGGAGAACTATCTGACGACTGCACCGGGTTCGGGGAACCAGCAGACAACTGTGCCGGCCCCAACGGTGGCCTCGACGTCAATTGCGTTGCGCAACCTGAATGATACCGCCGTGGACATCGGCTGGGTCAAGGGGGATGGTACGAGCAGGCTTGTTGTAGTCAAGCCGGCATCGGCGGTGGATTTCATCCCGTCATCGAATGTGAACTATCCGGCCAACAGCAACTATTCGCTGGCATCCGACCAGGGATCGGGGAACCGTGTCGTCTACAACTCGACCGGGACCAATGTCAGCGTAACGGGATTGAGTCCGGCGACAACCTATTACGTCACGGTCTATGAGTACAACAGTTCAGGCGCGAACTATTCGTACCTGACAAGCGGGGCGCCGGTGTCGAGCCTGACGACATGGGCGGCAGAACCGGCGACGGCCGCATCGTTGTCGTCATTCACGGATGTGAGCAAGACCGGATTCACGGTGAACTGGAGCGGCGGTAGCGGTGCGTCGCGGCTGGTGCTGGTGAAGCAGGGCGGGGCGGTGGATACGCCACCTTCAGACGGGACGGCTTACTCGGCGGACAGCACATTCCACAACGGGAGCCAGGTGGGTTCTGGTAATTACGTGGTGTACAGCGGAAACGGCAGTTCGGTGACGGTGACGGGGTTGACGGTGAACACCGCGTACGGTGTGGCCGTGGTGGAATACAACGGGTCGGGAAGCACGGCAAACTACAAGACGGATGTTGTGGGGGCGGCGATGATTAACACGCTCGATAACGTGCCGTTGATTCTGCGCAGTCCGACTTCGATTACCGTCGGGATATCTGGAAGTGCAGGCGACCGGGTGGCTGTTGTCACCAGCAAGGGACGCACTTTTCCGCTTTTAATCTGACCGAGCGCTGTGGGCGAGGCGGCCACGATCAGGTCAACGTTGCCTGAAAGCAACGCGATGCTGGCTTCGCTGGGCCCGAAAGGCGGTTGAACGGGGTTGGTGCGGCTTCGACCGCTGAACGGAGGCTGCGTGCACGCTCCGAGACAACCCGCGGGCCTCGCTGCTCCGCCGACGTCCGTTCGTGCGGCAACGAGCTACGGATTGTCCTTCAGACGCTCGACAGCCTCCCGGATCTGCGCCAGCAGCTTCGCGTCGGTGCGCATGCCAAAGGAGAGTCCCCAGAAGAGCTGCTTGTCTGAGCCGGCGACGGGGGTCACCTGGAGGTAAGTTTGCCAATAGGGCGCGCGGAGTGTCTGAGGGACCACGCCTTGGTTGATCTCTCCCTTTTGCTGCACCGAGACGGTCAACATGAACCCCTGCGCTGTCGGTCCCTGCTCGTCGTGGGCCTCCCTGGCAAACTCCCCGCTCATCGAGCCACCGTGTATCTTGAAGATCTGCGTCTTGTAGGAGACCGTCAGGGACGACGCCTCGTTCGTCCTGATCTCCGGCGCAGGCGAGAGCACGGCCGTCACCGAACGCAGCCCGGCCATGACCTTCTCCAGTTCCGGCGCCAAGGCATCGGCACCGCTGCAGGCGAGACAGGACATGACAAAGGCCATCAGAATCAGGTGCTTTCTCATATTGTCTCCCGCGCAGAGCGAGTCGCAGGGACTTCGTGCAGCAGGTACTTCGAAGTCTTCCCGCCGCCCTGTCCCGACTCAGCATCGAGCCGACAACGCGCTCCTGTCTACGCGCGGTACCAGTTAACCAAGAGTAGGTCTCGCTTGCCGCCGGTGTCAAGGAGTTGCGCAGTGACGGGCGGCAGAATGATGCCTTTGGTCTGGCAGGCAGGAA
>Ga0118677_10013048_pt1 | contig 12048 bp, 4 predicted proteins | sample AliMusrvi5mmetaG_FD_86154 | JGI IMG/M metagenome (GOLD analysis project Ga0118677, IMG submission 86154) | reverse complement strand
GAAAAATTGCTGTTGTTTGCAAAGCCTCTGAGCCGCACCGGGGTTCCCCAACCTCCGGCCATCCCGACCCAAAACAAACGGAGGCTGATTTTCTGATTGTCAGCTCCCAGATTCCCGCAATTGACCACAATGTATTTATCGGAAAGGGAAGAGAAAATCGTCTCGTATTTGTTCTTATCATCCCCCCATTTATAGAAAAACTTATCGGTCAGTGACGGCCCGTTTGGCAATTGCTGCCACTCAATAAGAAATGAAATGCCATTGACTCCCAACTGCCACCAGGTGTTTGTATCCACAATATAATAGATGTCACCAAGCCAGGTGAAAGGATACGGCGGAATTTCCGCAAAACTTCCCACCGCACCTTTGATCATTTCTGTGATCCCTTTTTCTGAATCCAGCTGCTCCTGGTAAACCTTGTCCCCACCATCGGGACCAAGCAGAAACCGAAAGCCGGTGACCTGTTCCGGAATCTCCTGGGTAATGGAGAGAATATTCTTAGAAAACTCTTCTACTTCTGAGCGAAGCAACACTTCTTTGTTGCTGACTATACGCACTACCCTTTGCCTGGAATCAACATGAAAGCTGCAATTGAACCACTTCTCCAGTCCCGAGATGAATTCACTGACCTTCACACTGGGAACCAGGCGGCAGTAGAATAATTGCTGCAGTCCGAATATAACTTCGCTCAGGTTCACCGAATGGTAAATTACCAGGCGGGAAAGCTCTATGCTGGAAGTAAAGAATTCATCCTGCAACCGGTACCCGAAGTTCTCGGCAAGTTTATTCAGGACGTATTTCAGGTAAAGAAAAGGGATCAGGATGGTTCTGCTTTGACCATCAGTGGTGGTTTTATGCAGCCAGCCATCCGGGAAAATATGGTTGTAAGCCATCAACTCGGGATTGGTTGCCTGTGGATCAAAGAAGTCAAGGTTGCCGATCTCCGGCACAGAAAAATCAGCTTCCGGATAAAAATGAGTCAGCGACCAGTTGAAGTAATTGACTGCATCCTGATCACTGGGAAAACTTTTCATGCCCAAATCTACCCGATTCAAAAGAAGGTCTTTGATCTCATAGTTGAAGTTTCCTTTGTTGATATATAGGGTCCCTTCAAATGATTTGTCATTTGCTGTTTTGATCTTTATCTGACCGGTATATAGGACCATCCCGTTCCAGCGGATACTGCCTTCATAAGTTTCATAAATACTCCGTTTCGATGCCAACCGGTTTTTCCATCCCAGGATTGACATATTCCTTGGCGTTGAAGGAACTTTGAAGGGAAAGGAATAATCGCCAACATCGTTGTAGATCGGGGATTTGAGGTTCAGCGAAACCGAAAAATCATCGGAAAGGTCAAGGCTCTGGTCGGCAATCAGGATGGATAACATAGGGTTTTGCTGTTATTTTGATACTTCGGCCTCAATTTGATTGACCCGGTTTGTTGTTTCCCTGAGGTGCTCGAATGAAATGAAAGCAGGGATGCCGCCTTCAATCAATGAATTCAGTTTGTTGATGCTGGCCAGGAACTCAGGATCAACGGCACTGGGGATTCCTGCCGGAGGCGCAACCGGTGTATCAACATACCTGCCAACTGCCCTTTGCGGAACCCTTGCAAAATTGATCGCATCAATAACATGAGGGTAGTTTACCATAAGGTTCTTTGTCGTTTTGGGATCAATGACAATCTCCTGGCCGGTCTCGCTGATCAAGGTGGGAGTTGAATACAAACCGGTCTGGGGAGAACTAACCAAAGGAACATCACGATAGAGTTTATTGTCATCCTGACCGATTACAGAATAGCGGCCTTTGGCTGCTTCCGGTACTTTCTGGCTCAGGATGTAACCGATTTGGACTGCCCCCAGGGCAGCAGTGATCACGCTCATGACAATGCCGATCACCGGGCCTCCGGACAGCGCAGATGCCACGGCCTGAGCGACACTGATAATCGCATTGAACAGGGCCATTTCCTTGGCACGGACAGCCTGGTCGTGTTCTATTTTTTTCTTTTTCTTATCCAGGTCGGTATCCATTTTGCCGACCATGGAATCATATTGCGATTTTGAAATGAGCTTGGCATCAAGCTGCGCCTTTAAATTTGCTTTTTTCTTGTTGTTTGCATCTTCATCCTGCTTTAACTGCTGATTTTCCGAATCGTTTTGCATGGAGAAGATAGAGCCAAGTGCATCTACTGCCCCTTTTGCCAGGGAAATGGCATTGTCAGCGACCTGTAAAGCTGTCTCCTTTGAAAGTTGAATCTGTTTGGCAGCAACCTCTTCTGCCATTTGTTTTTTTATCTCGGCGGTCCTGGCTTCATCCTTGATGTTATCTTCAAGAATCTTCCGGTACTTTGCATCAACCTCAAGGCGGATTTTGACCTGTTTTTCTGCCAGGTCGATATCAGACTTCAGGCGCAGACTCTTTAGCTGCTCCTGGTAATCGAAAAGATTTTTGTCATCATTATCGACATGCTTTGAGACAACAGTTGAACCTTTCTGTGCGAATGTATCCTTGATGGCTTGTTTCTGCGCCTCTGTTGCCTTGGTAACCGACAGCGTATATTCCATTTCCAATTGAAGAGAATCGAGGACTGCCTGCAAGTACTCATCCGAATCTTTGTCCATGGATGCCATTTTTGCATCCGCTTTTTCCTTTTCGATTTTGTACTGGGACTGAATTTCCTTTTCCGCATATTTGAGGCGAATATCATCTTGCTTTTCGATCAGTTGATCTGTGAGAACTCGCCTGAGTTCTACTTCATCGGCTGAATTACCCTTGATTTTGTCGAGACGTTCACCCAGTTTCTCTTCCTCAATGGCCAGTTCCCTGTCCATTTCACCCTCGGTGACAGCCGCTCTGGCCTGGGCAAGTTGCTTCTTTATGTCGAGAAGGTAATCAGCCTGTTTCTTTGCCTTTGATTCAGCTTCCGCCGGGGTTCCGGTGGATGGATCCGATTTGTCGAACGACTGAATCTTTTTGTTCAGGTCCTTGATCTTGCCCTGAACCCGAATAAAATCCTCTGATCCGGCCACGGAGGCCTTCAGGGCAATCTGGTATTTTGCAAGTTTTGCTTCCAGGTTGTCGAGCGATTCCCCGATTATTTTATCACCGATGCTTTCCGCATTGAGCACATCGCTCAGGGATTGCTTCGCATCCTTGAACTGGGAGGTTTTATCCTGAAGCTTTTTAATTCCTTCATCATAGGGTTTTGTTGCTTCTGTGCGGTTCTCCTGGGCATCAATGGCATTGTCGGCGACAGCCATAGAAGCACCACCCGGGCTGGCGGCACCTTTGACAGAATTCCAAACTCTTTGAAGGATCGTTGGTTTTGCTGCCGCTTCGCCAATAGATTTCTGTTTTGTCTGCATCAAAAGCAGTTCTGCCTCTGCCTGTTTGATGGTCAGGTCGATTTTATCCTGAAGGTCCTTTTTCTCCTGGACAGAAAGCAGGTTCAGGTTTCTGACAGTACCTGCTACCTTTTCATAGGCATCTTCAAGTTTCTTATTGGCCTCGGCCAGCAAAACAGTGGTTGAAGCCTTCGATTTCTCCAGGGCAATAGCCTGGCTATTGTACGTTTCGTATGTTTTGATCCCGGCAACCAAAGCGGTTATAGCGGCAATAACCAGACCTATTGGGTTCGCTGCCATGGCAGCATTCCAAAGCCACTGGGCAGTTGTCGCCAGTTTGGTTGCAATCGTGCCGTTTCCTTTCCAAATAGCAAGCAACTGCTCTTTGACGATCAGGTATTCAAGAACTACAGCATCTTTCATCTTCAGAAGGATGCCTTCCTTTAAAGTCAGGTTGTTCAAAATTGCAACCTGAATCGATCTTGTCTGGGCTGCAATGTAAACCCCGATGGCACCGGTAAGTGCGATAAGTCCGATCCGATATTTGTCAATCCATTCAGGAAGTGCCTTGAGCCATGCCACCAGATTCACCACTGCACCGACCATTGATTTGAGAAACTCTGTAACTCCTGGCAAGGTGATCAGCCGATAAAACTCTTTCCCAAGTTTATCCAGGGTGGCTCCCAAAGTTGTGTTCTTGTCGTTGAACTGCCTTAGAATTTCATCGGTGTTCTGTAACGATTTTCCTGCCAAAAGAACTTTCTGCTGGAGCATGTCGGTATTGTTCCCCAGTTTGGCAAAGACTTCCGAGGCTCCGGCACCGGAAATTTCCAGTTCCCGGATCAGTTTTCCTAATATTGTGGCACCCTCTCCACCCCTTTTGGAACCTTCAACAACTTTCACAAAAGCGCCATAGAGATCTGTGTTCACCAAGTTGGTGAATTCCTGCAACGGGATCCCGGCCACCTTGGCGAAGTCGGCGGTGTTGTAGGTCATCTTCATCAGGATCTTCGTCATTGCCGTTCCGCCCCGTTCGGTGGAAACTGCAAGCTCCTGGAGTGTGGCAGAAATGCCCATCACTTCAGCAGAAGATAATCCAAGCGACATTCCTACCCCGCCGATCCGATTTGATAGATCGACCAGAACCGGTGCCGTCGCAAATCCGTCTGCACCGAGCACGTTGATGGCATTGCCCAAACGAAGCATATCATCGGAAACCGCGGAAGTTTTCATGTCAGTGAGAACATTCCGGAGGGTTCCCATCTGGGTTGCGACCTCACTTGCTCCTCCTTGTATTTCAGCACCGAGCGCAACATTGAGTTTGTCAATGGAATCGACAAATGGAAGGATATCCTTCTGAGCAATCCCAAGCTGACCGGCAACCACAGCCATTTCGCGAAGGTCGCTCCGGGAAGTCCGGGTGTCGATCTTTCCCAATTCTGTATTCAGTTTTTTTACTTCATCGACCGTCAGTTTGGTGGTTTTGCGGATATCAGCCAGTGAATCTTCCAGTTTCGCATTGCCTTTGATGATGCCAACCATGGCAGCGCCGAACCCGATAACACCCACTGTTATCATCTGAAGAACCTGCTGATATTTATTTGCCTGGTCAGCCAATTTTGAAAAAGCGCCACCAGTTTGATTGATTTCGCCCCTGAGGTCTTTTAACCTGCCATTTACTTTCTGAAACTCACGTTCCTTATCTCCAAACTCCTTGGAGTTTACATTCAATTGGCGCAGTTCTGCATTGAGTTTCCTGGCTTCGGCTTCCAATTGCTTGAGGGTAGCATTCGCTTTTTCACCGTTGAAGATGACGGTGGCCGTGGACGTTTCGTTTTTAGCCATTGTTTATTGATTTATCGGATACATTCTCGGTGATTGCCATTACGCCTTTGTGGCCATACTCTTTGGCAAATATTTCACTCAGCTTCATCACTTCGGCATGAAAGGTCTTGGAGTACCATTTCTTTGGCCTTCTTCGGTTTCCAAGCATTTTCCCGGAAAGTCGGCGTGATGTGGCAGATTCTTTCACATCTGCGATCTTGACACCCCTGCCAACTCCCATATCGACAAAGCGACCATAATACTCAAAAAGCAGAGTGATTTTCAGCACATTTCCCTGTGCTGATGCAAGAACATTGTATTGAAAGCTTTGGAGAAGTGCGCCGGAATTGCCCACCTTATTGATGGTGAGCTTCTTTTTCCATTTGATAATGGTGATCTTAGCCCAAGCCTGGGCTATTTCACGTTCGGAAAGTTTGGGTTGAGGGCTTTGCATTGAGCAAAGAAACGCCCACAACTATTTCTGACAAAGGACAACAATTGTGAATAACGTGAAATTTTATATTTTTCGTAACATTGCATTACAAAGAATTTGATAATGAAAGCCATATATCCGTTTTTATTTGCAACGATTATCTCCGTTGTAATTTTCGGTTGCAGAAACCAATCTGCGGGTCCTTCCGACAGTGCAATGAATAAAAAAACGTCAGCTGTGATCGATTCGATCATTAAACTGGACTCGCTTGCCAGTGCGAATAAAATATCCAATAACGCACTGTCCAGGTTATACGCCTATAGAGCGCTGACAATAGCTAAAAATTCAAATTCCGAAGAAGCGCTTGCCCGGGCTTACCTGATCATGGGGTTTTCTTTCCGGAACTACAACAATGACTCCAGTTATATCTATAATTCGCAAAGCCTGAAGCTTGCCGGGAAAATTCATTTGCAAAAAACCAGATCGGCTGCAATGTACAACCTTGCAATGCTTTTTTATGATGCTTCCGATTTGAAAACGGCTATGGTCTATTTTGACTCTGCTGTACGGATATCAATGGCTATTCAAGATTTCAGGATGCTCTCGAATACCTACAATGTGATTGGAGATATTAAATACGATTTGTCTGATACCGCAGGAGCCAGGTGCATGTTCGATTCTGCATTTCAAATAGCCAAACGACATTCGCTGAAAATGCAGCAAGGTATCGCCATTGCCAGTCTTTCAAGACTTGAAAAGGAACCTGCTATCAGAGAATTAAAACACAGGCAGGCCATTGAACTCATGCACGGGATTCCCGGGGTTGAAGAGGAAATGGCTCTGATATACATAAACCTCGGCATGTATAGCCAAAATCCTGATTCAGCGCTCGCTTTTTACCAGGAAGCTTCAAAACTAGCAAATATCATTCACTCTTCGGAAATCACCATTGGAATATGCAATAATCAGGCTTACAGTTATCTTGAAAAAAATGACTGGAGAAGAGCGGAGGAATGCCTTGTTACCAGTGCAATTCCGCTGGCGAAAAGAGAGCCGAATTATTCATGGCTTGCAAACTTGTATGATACCTACACGGATGTGTTGATTGCAGCAAAAAAAACGGATGAAGCTTTGAAATATGCCAGGCTGGCCTATAAAACCAAAGGGTTGGCTGAAAGTAATACAGCTCCAAAACAGGTGCGATTGCTCTCGACCTTGCTCGACGTGAAGAATAAGGAACTCCTGCTAGCAATGAATGAACGTGAACTCAGACAAAGGGAGAGTAAAACCCGCATGATCATCATTCTGTTTTCGATTTCAGTATTGATCCTGGCACTGGCCATTTTTTTCATCCTATGGCGGTTGCAGCGTAATCGTTTACGATACCATGCCACTATGTTAAAAGCTGCCAAAAAGATCATAGAAGCGGAAGAACGGGAACGGACCAAAATCGGCAAGGATTTTCATGATCTGACTGGCCAGAAATTTTCCGGCTTGGCGAGTTACCTTGAAAATCAGGAATTTCATCAAACTGTCACTAAAAATATTGCGTTGAAGATGCTTGAAGAGATCCGTCAGGCAGTACGGGAGATGTCACACCGTATGAACCGGGCATGGGTGGAACGATTCACACTGGAAGAGTCGATCAGCGGGTTGTGTACCGATTGTATCAAGATGGCCAGTCTCAACCTCGAATTTCATGCTCCAGAGAAATATCCTGAGATGGAAAGAGAAACAAAGATCCACCTGTTCCGGATCGTCCAGGAACTGCTTGCCAATGCTATGCAACATGCCCGATCATCAAAGATCACTCTTGAGATTTCTTTTGACGGGACACATCTATTCCTGAGGTACAACGACAACGGACCCGGGTTTGACAGGGAGGCGTTGAACGGTCTGGGTTCAGGACTTGACAATATCATTGAGCGTGTAACAATTTTGAATGGGATGGTAGAACTGGATACACGGCCCTGGTTTGGAACCGACTATTCGATCACCATTCCGTTGAATAGGGACAAAAACTCTCCAACTTTAAAATACAGAAAACCATGATCAGAATATTATCCATTGAGGATCATTGGATGGTGGTGGACGGACTCCGGGCCCGGTTCCGGGGCGACCGGGATGATATATCCATTGCATGCAGCGCTGAAACGATGGATGACGCACTTGCAACGAATCCCGGTTTGTTTGATCTCATATTGCTTGATTTGCTTATACCCGGCACCGAACCTGTTGAGAATGTCCGCAAATTGAAAACTGCTTTCCCCGGGAAACCCATTATGGTTTTAACTTCCGAGGAACGAACAGTATGGGAAGTTCAGATGTGTAAGGCCGGAGTACAGGCATATCTTACAAAGAGCGACCAGCGAAAAAGTCTGAAAGAGACCATAAAAAGAGTCTCTAATGGCGAAAATTTGTGCAGGAAGAAACTTTCGGAAATGAAACTTGCAACGGATGACGCTAACTCCCCGGAAACAGTTCACCGCCTGAAACCCACTGAAAAGGCAATACTGACCTTGTTCATTCAGGATTATAGTCTGAAAGAAATTGCGGCCAGATTATCCATGACCGAATCAGCTATCGGGAAGACCATGGCAAAACTACGTAAAGAGTTCAGCGTCAAGTCAAATTCAAGTCTGCTTCTGCTTCTGCATGGCGGTAAAATAATTTGACAATATTGTCATAAAAAATGCCAGGCAATTTACAGAACTTGATTTTTGTTTTATTACAAACATAATCAATCGGTTATCTGTTAAATTGTGCTGTTTTCCACTCCCATGTAGACTTCGATTTTTCCGAAATATCCCCAGTCCCGGGATCATAAATTGTTTATTTTCAGCCAACGATTATGACTCCCCGCTGTCTTTGATATGAATGCATCCGTGACAATGTGTAAATTTGTAATAAAATCAATACATATAGCTAAAAATCAGTAAAAGTCTTTTCATGAAGTCAAAGCGATATCGCACGGATTGAATGTGTATGATTTTTCGGTGTCGCTTTACCCGTCGAGCCGGGCGAATGCGTTTCCGGTGAGGTGTTTGCGGGATTGATACAACCAATGTTAAATGATGATGTCTAAATAACTAAATGAGAGTTTATTTAATTACCGGACTTATTTTTTTACTGCCTTTCTTTGGGTTTTGTCAGGGCGAATGGAACCAATGGAGATTTGGGCAGTTTGCCGGACTTAACTTTAATGTTAATCCTCCTGCATCCATTTCTGGAAGCGCTATGCAGACTTCCACCCAATATCCAGTGAGTGTTTCTGATTCGCTTGGGAACTTATTGTTTTATTCTGACGGAGGATTTGTATGGAATAAAAATAATACAGTCATGCCGAATGGATCAGGCTTGAACGGGTTTATCACAACGATGCATGGTGTGTTTTCAGTGCAAAGTCTGACCAACAAGAACCAATATTATTTATTTTATATTCCGTTGTATGGAAATGCTCCAATAATGCCTCAGGGATTATTCTATTCAGTAGTTGATATGCAACTAAATGGTGGATTAGGGGCAATTGTTACCGGGATGAAAAATATTGCCGTTCCCTTAGGTGAAAGTGTGGCACCATGGATGTCTGGCACGCGACACCGTAATAATCGGGATGCCTGGCTGGTTGTTCGGAATGTTCTACCCAACCATTTTTTATCTTATAAAATTACTTCAAGTGGAATTAGTAATGTTCCTGTCGTGAGCCCAAGTCTCGTGAACACAACATCAGTGTACCCTCAAAATTATGGTGGGGTTTTGAAATTCTCACAAAATGGTAAAAAACTTATTACCTGTTACCAAAATGACACCATTGCTGAGTATTGTAATTTCAATAATGAAACCGGTTTGGTAACCCCTTTGTTTAAAATCCTTCCAAAATACAATCACCAAGTTTACAATACCGGAACAGCTGAGTTTTCAAGAAGCGGAAATATATTATATTGTTTGTCAGGTTTGGCTGATCCAGCTGTACCCAATACTCCCATTGGTCTTTTATTTCAGTACAATGCAAATTTTGAGGATTCAACACAATTTATGAACAGTAGGCTAACTATTGATTCTGTTACAACATCGAGCTGGGGAGGATTGCAGTTAGGACCGGATGGGAAAATATATACACCATTATGGACGGTAGATTCCATTGGAGTAATACATTTCCCTGAAATATCGGGTGTCGGCTGTAATTTTCAGAGAAGAGCTATTGGTCTGAATGGTAATAATTGTTTCAATGATATGCCTCAATTTATTCAAAAATACTACAACTATCTGCATTTTTTGGGAGCTGGATGCCAAGTTGATTCAGTTAGCTTTACAAGCGATATCTGGCCACCTGCAGACTCGATAAGGTGGAATTTTGGAGATCCGGTATCCGGGGTATCAAATTTGTCAACAATAGCTAATCCAAAACATCTTTTCTCGTCTCCAGGTATCTATAATGTTGAATTATATGTCAGACACAATGACAGCCGTACTGATACAACATGGCAAACCATAACAATTCAGCAGGTACCACAACCAGCCCTCGGCCCCGACCAGACCATCTGTGCCCCGCAAACGGCTACTTTTAATGCTGGTGCATGCACAGGTTGCACCTATCAGTGGGATGACCTGACAACCATGACCATGAATATCGGCAGTGGACAAACCTACACAACGGGCACTCCTGGGTTATACCGGGTTAATGTGACTGGTCCTAACGGATGCATCGGCAGGGATACGGTGCAACTCTCAATTGGAACGCCGGTTGCCGTCAGCGTGACCATTGCGACTGGCAGCACGACGGTCTGTGGAGGAACACAGGTGACTTTTACGGCCATTGGCCAACCCGCAGGCAATTCGCTCTCCTACCAATGGAAAGTGAACGGAATAAATACCGGCCTTAACAACCCGGTCTTTACCTACACACCGTCAAACGGTGATTGTATTGTTTGCAGCATGACATCGAACGATGCCTGTGCGACCGGGAACCCGGCTACCTCTAACCAGATCTGCATGACGGTGAACCAGCTTAACCCCGTCAGCCTGACCATCAATTCAACTTCGACTCATATATGTGCCGGCACACCCGTGACATTTAACGCTTTTCCAACCAATCCCGGCAACAGTCCTGTGTATCAATGGAAAGTCAACGGGATCAATTCCGGATCGAACAGTCAGGTATTCACCTATACTCCGGCCAACGGAGATTGCATCACCTGTCAGCTAACCTCCGATATCAGTTGCCCGACGGGGAACCCTGCTCTGTCCAACTCCATCTGCATGACCGTTGATCAGCCATTGCCGGTCAGTGTAACGGTTAGTACTCCGCAAACAACGGTTTGTGCAGGAACAACGGTCACCTTTACCGCCAATCCAATCCATGGTGGATCCCTGCCCGGTTACCAATGGAAGGTGAATGCCGTCAATATCGGTGGTGCAACAAATTCAACCTACGTATACACCCCATTGAACGGCGACATCATAACCTGCGAACTAACCTCCTCCGATAACTGCGTTACCGGTAATCCGGCTCTAAGTCCCCCGGTAACCATGACCGTCACCCCAAATCCTGCAGTGACCGTTTCGATTACGCCTTCAGCAAATCCTTTCTGCCCGGGAAGCCAAGTGACTTTTATAGCAACTCCCAACCATGGAGGCCTGTCTCCTACCTATCTGTGGAAGGTCAATGGAAGTAATGCAGGTACCAACAGTTCCTCATTCACTTACGCACCCTTAAATGGAGATGTAGTAACCTGCGAGCTGACTTCCTCTGACAACTGCGTCACCGGCAACCCGGTAACCAGCGCTCCGGTAACCATGATTGCGAGTCCAATCCTTGCAGTGACCGTAACGATCGCAGCTTCATCAAATCCATTTTGTGCCGGCAGTCAGGTGACATTCACGGCAACTCCAAACAATGGCGGTATGGTTCCGGGTTATCAATGGAAAGTCAACGGTGGCAATGCCGGGACGAACAGCCCGTCGTTTTCCTACTCACCGGCCAATGGCGACCAGATATCCTGCATCCTCAATTCATCAGCATCCTGTATAACCGGCAACCCGGCCATGTCAAACATCATCACGATGACAGTCAACACCAACCTTCCGGCCGGGATTACCATTTCAACGCCGAGCAACCCGTTCTGCCCGGGAACGGCGGTCACCTTTACCGCCAACCCAACCAACGGAGGAGGGTCGCCATCGTATCAATGGATATTAAATGGTGTGAATGCCGGTACCAACTCAACCACGTTCACGTGCAACCCGGCCGTGGGCGACAGCATCCGGTGCGTGATCACCTCCAATCTCAACTGTGTAACGGGCAACCCGGCCAGCTCCGGTAAGATCATCATGATTGGCAACCCCATTCCGGGTGTTACCTTTACCGCGTGTTTCGACTCGGTAACCATCCTTAGTGCCAAGCCATTCAATTTACATGGAGGATTGCCGCTGGGTGGCCAATACAGT
>Ga0118677_10013047_pt1 | contig 12048 bp, 13 predicted proteins | sample AliMusrvi5mmetaG_FD_86154 | JGI IMG/M metagenome (GOLD analysis project Ga0118677, IMG submission 86154) | reverse complement strand
ATGGTCAGCTGGATACACTCTGTTCTCGTCATCTGAAACCGACCAAAAATCTTCAGGGTCAAAATTATCTACGTGATCGTATTCAAAATTATCTACCATTTCGTATATCCATGGACTAATTTCAAACAGCTGTTGCTCCACGGGTAACTTTTGATCTTCTCCCCAAAATATATCCATCATCTCCCACATCACATCGTATTTTCCCTTCCAATAGTTATAATAAGAGCTTTTTTTGAGAGGAGGAGGTTTGTTGTGAACAAAAGCAAAATGGTTTTCAACACCAAGTGCATATCTTGTTTTGACATAAACTGTTCTTTCATGCGGAACATGCAATTGCAAACCCCAACCATAGTGTGGCCAACTAAACACGAAACGTTCTTCCGACAACCACATTTTAAAAGAATCGATGGAGAGAAGAGGAATTGAGATTTTTTCCGACACCCAAAGAGAATATGGATTCACCCAATTAATGTAATCGGGACGATGTACACAGAATTCCTCCAAATTGGTTAAAAAATGATTACTTTGCACTCGTAACAAAACATTTTCTTCTTTCGGTTGTTCCAAAATCCATTCATCGAGAGCTTTATCCCACAAGTTATGAAACCAATCACGAGATGTACCGAGACGAAGATGATCAACCAGTTCGGAACAAAAAATATTCGCCATCGGGTTTTTGAACTTGATGCGACGACCATGAATAAAATCCACAAACCACCATTTGTTTAAATCGATTGAATGAGCTTTCTTAATAAGAGAAGGAAGATGAAGAATAGCGAATTGACGAACACACCATAGACGATTTGCTTCATTGTACTTGTGCGCCACAATCAGTTCTTCAAAACTCGTACCAAATTTACTCTTTGTAAACACATTTTCCGCATCTTGTCTTAATGATTGTACAGCAACTTCATCCCAAATTTCTTTCGGTAACAAAAGCATTTTTTAAAAAATAAGAATTACTCTTGAATGGACAAGAAGGTGGCGTTCAGAACCGTTAGCGATTCGAATCAATTTAGAGAATATGTATCCGTGTGATCGTTATCTTTTTGTAACGGTCATATCACGTGATATTACGTCATCCTGACTCATATCATGTCATCCTCTAGAACCTTCTAGAACCTTCTAGAACCTTCTATATGACGTCATATCACGTGATATGACTCATATCACGTGATTGGATCGATTGGGACTTTGAAAAAGGCATTTCTTTTTCTTTTTAAAAAAAAAACAATGAGAATTACTCTTGAATGGACAAGAAGATGGCGAGAAGAATCGATAGCGATTCGAATCAACTTAGAGAATATGGATCCGTGTGATCGTTATCTTTTTGTAACGGTTACAAATTATCTAAATCATCTTGAACATCTTCACGCTCGAATGGATTATGAACAACCCAATTCTACTTTTGTTTCTGAAGCGATTCGTAATGCGATGGATACGGTCAATCAGATGGTTATGACCTACGAAGATGATGAAGAATTATACTCGCTTTTACAATCGTCTATTCGTCATCATTCGTCTTTTGATTTTGGGTCTGTACATGTCTCTACGAATACTGGTTTACCCATGAATATCGTTGAATTACTATTGGTACCTCCATTGGAACGTGTAAAGAATCCCCCGGAGTCTCTTCTCGAGAGAAGAAATTCAAAAGAAATTGCGGCGAGAGCGGCATAACGAGAAGAAATTGCGAGAGCGGCTTAAAAGAAATAAAGATTCTTTTATTTAACTGTCTTTTAATGAGTCACTTCTTCCCATGTAATATCAATACGAATAAAGTCCAACCCTCCATAAGCTTGAGTATCGACTACAATATGCTTATACTCTTGCCAATCCAAATCTTCTAAAGGCTCCCAATGATTCTTCGTCTCCAATACTTTATGAAGTTGATGAAAAATGAAATGAACTGATTCTTGAACCAAATCGCTTTTCCCATGATTGGTAATGGAACGAAGATATTGCATGGACTGAATTAGATAGATATATTCAAACGAATCCAATTCAGACAACGATCTTGCATAGGTTGTACGAGGACGATTGATGCTACGATTTTTCAATTCAATTGTCAAGAACATTTATTGATTTTTTAAATAATCTTGTGATTCAATCGATTGGGACTTTATCAATGAAAAAGGGTCCTGACGTGATATCACGTCATTTGATCGATTGGGGCTTTATCAATGAAAAAGGGTCCTGACGTCATATCACGTCATTTGATCGATTGGGACTTTATCAATGAAAAAGGGTCCTGACCATGTTCGTTTATTTCTTTTTACAAAATGAACACACCAGAATATTCTACGGATGATCGCTCTGTTTCCATGACACTTGGATCGCTTACCCCACCCATCGTTCCTATCGTTTATACATGTTCGTTATCTGTCAGTGCCATTCGCCTTTCTGCAAAGGAAATTTATTATTGGGAGAAGAATGAATTGAATCCAAAAGAAAATGAATCATGGTTGAAGATTACCCATATCATTGTAGAAGAATTGTGGATTGATCAAGAAAGCAAAGTCCAATTGGGTCATCCTCGTCCTGAAGATAGCGAATTGACACATATTCGGACTTATCTTCCTTGGCTAACTCAAATGAAAATTTTGTATCCTTGGTTGAAAATTATTTGGAGTTTTCATCGCAATCCTGCGTACATTTTTGTAGAAGGTAAATAGTTTGTATTATGTTTTATTTTTATAGGTACCTTTTGGAGATCTTTTATTGAATGTGTTCATGAACAAGGAGTAGTTTTGTTTGATGGAGTAGAAATGTCAATGACTTTGATGAAAGTTTTGCGGAAACATTTCGGAACACATCTTCTATCTCTTCTTCGTTTTCCTCCACTACAAAAATTCGAGATTTGGATTCATTTGTACGCATATGGTTTGAATGATTTGGAGCAGGGTTCTTTTGCGGATTATTTTGTATTGGATACGCATGGATTTGTGGATGTGAAGAAGCATGAATTATTTCAAAGTTTTGAGAATTTGAAGAATTTGAAACAAATGGGGGTGAACATGGAAAAGGTGGTTTTGGATTTAAATTGTACGCGCGATTACGATGAGGAACTCAAGCGGAAAGGCAAGATTGAATTGATGTACGAATATGGTTGTGCAGGATTAAGTTACAAGAACTTTCCTCAGGATTATCCGTACGAATCCAAGAAGGATATGATTACCCTGGCTTATCATCATCCTTTTGAGTGATTACAGCCCACGCTCTTTTAAATATTTGTCGTTGTTCAGTGGTCATTGTCAAATATAAATAAAGAGCTTTGAACGGTGTATTCCATTGATACTGCGGTTTTTCGTTATTTAGGTATTGGTGCAAAATATGTTCATTGATTTTTAAATGCAACGTTTTTTCTTTTTCTTTCTTTAAAAGATATAATTCAACCACTTCTTGTATCATTTTTATATTAGAATGATTAATTTATCTTTGATTTCATCTCGTGAAGAATATGAAAGGGTGACGGGGTACGTCGATTTACAAATATCTACTCAATGTTGTCCCGTTCCTGGCTATGAAACTTCATTAGTTATGCATGATGGTCATTATACTTGTGATGTTTGTGGATCTGTCAAGGAAAAATATTTGGACGATACATATAATCAACAAGGGATGTTTACTGCTACAACCGGTTTAAATCCGGGGTTTTCTTACAATTTGTTACGCTATTATAAACCATTAAACCATTTTCGGGAGCATCTGCGGCGATTTCTAGGTAGTCGATCAACTCAAATGGATTTGTCATTGTTGGTTATTGATGTGTCGAACCACAATGCATTCTATTTAATTAAGAAGCAATTGAAACAATTAAAATTACGGAAAGAATACAAAAATATATGGTCTATTTTGTATAAACTTGGTGGGAAAAAACCTGAAATGGACAACAAAATGTTTTATGCTGTCATTCATTATTTTGGGCGTTTTATTGTCAAATATCCTCATGTCAAAGGAAATCGTAAAAGTGTACCCTCCCATGATATGTTATTGACCGCCATTTTTGAAAAACTAGGATTTGAACCCTTTTATTTATTGCCTACTGTACAAAGTAAAAAAATACGTGAAAATATCAATGATATAATAAAAGAATGTCTTGGATAAATGATTTATGCAAATCAATTAAATCAAAATGTTGGTGTTGGTGTCAATGTATATGCTGTCCTAACGGGAATGTGCAAACGGACAATGATGAGCCATGTGATATTCCATCCGAATCTAGTTCTCGCATCGAAACCAAAATTCGGCAATTTTACAATTCATTACCCAATACACCAATAGACGAAAAAAAATCGTATTTTATTAGTACTTCATCGCAGCCAGTAAACCTGAATCAAACCGATCATAACCATGTGGAAAAACCTGATAACCAACCTGTACACCTTTCAAAGTAGTGGCCCGAACTTGTTTGGATTGCATATGAGTAATAAACCGATGTTTTTGACGTTCAAATTTGAAATTCGTATGATAAACTGCAGACTTGACTTGTTCATCAACCATTCTGACCATTGCATCAAAATTCAAATGATTATTTCGAATGGAAGAAAGATTACACCCCTTGACTTTGAGAATATCGGGCGCATTGGAAAAACGAATCCCATAAGCTTTGGGACCAATGGCGACGAATTCAGTAATTTCTCCCTCTTCACGAGTAGGATGTTCCAACTCCCATTGACCCAAACCTTCACCCATTGTGATACCAAAATCTCGTTGCAAATCTTCCCCTTCTTTTAAAACACAAACGATCGAATCAGTATCATGATAAAGCACCCGTTCATCCAATTCATGCATCGCCTTTAACAAAATCAACTGAGCGTGAGCAGTAACCATGGCGGCTACCGCCTTGTTACGAATCGGGGCTTTTTGGTCATCTTTCGCACTGACACGACGTTTCACCTCATTTTTCATTTCTCCGCTCATTTGGCATAACCAAGTTTCGTCATTCAAGTTTGGATTATAATCATTGCGTTCGTATCGAATGGGAGGATGAATGAAATGAAGACGATTCTCATATTCATACTCGCAAGCTTTTCGAAATTCGTCTCTGTTCAAGGCTTGGGTCGTATCATATTCTTCACCATCACGTTGACCAAATTTACCCCATAAATTATTTGCCTGCAACTTGTACAACAATTTTTTCCCAGGATTTTTTTCAAATCGAGCGCCTTTTTCCACTTCTGCAACAAAATCCAATTTTCCTTGAGATGTATCACGATAAAAGATTGCTTTTTGAAGACCTTCTTCGGGAGATAAAGTTTGAGATGAAAGACATTTTCCCATCAAGCAATTTTTCATATATGAAATAAACATCTTTTCCGTCGATTTGTACTTGAGCATGCGATACACTTTTGTAATTTCATAGAGTTCCGGATGATCCAACATCCATTGAATTTTGCACGAAGTTTCAACGACTTTGACCTTGTCTTCCAAATCGGCGCGTAATTTTCCATCGATGGTAAACGTGCAGACGGGATGAAAATGATATTCCTTGACACGATAATCGATTTCCGCAAACCCATAAAAATTCTTCAACGAATCGACGGAAATATCTTCATGGGTAACCCATTCCGGTAACCCATAAGGCATGGGGCAAAATAATTGAGTCGCAGGATAAAGAGAAACCACATCAATATACAAAATTCGATCCCCCGGTTGTTGTTTGTAATAACGACAACGAACGTCAGTTCTTCCTCCGTGAAATGCTCGTTGAATAAATTCTTCGTCATGATTCGATAGAGGAAAAATAGGGAATTGACGAGGATCATAATGTTTTGTTTGATACAAATTCAGACAATACGCCGCAATCGTGTTTTGCTCCAAGGGGAAAAAACTTTTGGCGGCTACAGCATCGCGAATATATGTTTCCAACCCCCATTTCAATAATTTGACATCCTGTTTGCAATATTCGACTAATTCTTTTTCCACATCGTACGGTTTCCCTTTCATTGATTCATGCCATAAGATCAATTCTTGACGTGTTTTTTCAGGATACGAATCAGGTTCAAACATTTGAAGATCAGGGATGTCTGGCAAAATGACATTTTCCAATTGATTCATCGCATAAGGAAAAAAACCCTTTTTTTCTTCAGGAGGTAAACCAAACGTCTTGGTAAAATGTTTCAAAGGTCCGGAAATATGAAACATGGAATCTTGAAAATGAATTTGCGTAAAAAGACTTGGATGTGTCCAACGCAATTCCAATACACGTTGACCACCCCATAAAATGTGTGGAATGGTACCCGTCAATTCATGATAAGCATTAAAAAGCATTCGTCCATCATATCGAGAATTGTTGTGGGCATAGAATCGATACTGAAGAGTTTCAGCCGATAATTGTTGCGTCCATTCATAAAAAGATTTGAAATCGCGAAAATGAACGGGATGCTTTCCATCCTCTTGTACGATATTTTCTTTTGTTTTCACGATTTCTTGAACGATAATACAATTGATAATATGTTTCGTGATTGGAACTTGACGCTTCACCAATAAGCCATTTTCTTCAAAATCAATTTCACGAACCTCATCTGTTTCCATCAAAACAGCTTCAATATCATAGGCGAAATAACAAGCATTTTGATATTCTGTATGATTCGTTTTCTTTCCAAAAGAACACTTGTGAAAACTGGGGCGAACCACTCCACATGTACGGCAAAAACTCGACCAACAATCATGTCTACGCATCGCATATTCTTCTCCTTGAGACCCACACTGCGGGCAAACAAAACGAATCGGTTTGCACTTGGAATTTGCAATATGATACTGATGACATTGATCACTTGAAGTGGTAAGATTACATGCGCTACAAACCGCCAAACGATCATCTTCTCGAGGTGTCTCTTCTTTCCTGAAGGCCAAACAATCTTCTTTTGGGCGTAAACAATGTTCGCATCTTTTCACTATAAAACGTGAGACATTATCAATCATTTCCAACGTACCACCCAAACATTCATGCGAATCAAAATATTTTAATCGACCAGTCATATGAACTTGCGAACCATACATTTTGGGTAATAGTTGGCAACAGTTGAAACAAAATTGATGACGAGGCTTTCCGGTATATTCTTTCAAATTCTGAACAAGCCAAATATGGTTTTCTCGGGCCGAATAAACAAGATGAAGATGATGCTTGTCGTCAATAAAGCTCGCACCTTTATAAAATTCATTGTCGTGCGTCTGATGACGAGTCGGATACCAGAAGCAAATCTGAATGGAGGGAAACACTTTTACCACTTGATCCATATAAAAGGCGTTAACAGAAGGTCGCTCATTTCCCAAAAGTTCTTTCAAACGATTCATGGCACGATGAAGAAACGAATTCCCGTCTTCATTTAAAGTTTGGCAGATCTTTTGAATATCTCGACCATTTTTGTATCGATTACGATTCAATAAAATTTGAGTTGTATCATCGAATTTAAGAAGATGTGAAAGAAGAGCTCGAAAGAAACAATCGCCATTAGGTCCGCCGTCCACTTCCAATGTTCCACGACCTTTATGAATAAGTATATCTGACTTGGCTTGAACAAAGTGTCGTCGCCTTATGTGAATACGAAATACCAATTGAGTTACATCGATAAAGTCAAATCCCGAATCCAATAACGATTCCAAACGATTCATAAGTTGTTCAAAAGAAGGATTAATGGAGGTCAATAAATTAATTTGAATTTGAGTAGATGAAGTAATCGCAATCGTACCCATAGGTGTCCCGTTAATATTTCTTTCCATGAATGGGATACGAGATTCGTAAAAGTGACGAACTTGACGAACAATTGCTTCCAAATCTTCGGTGTGATGACGAACATGAATTTGCCAGTCTTCTTGTGCTCGAATAATATGATAAGCTTCATTCAGTAAACGAATACGCAACAGATTAAATTCTCCAAATTGTTGATCGAATGGTTCTGTGTCAGGAATATTTCTTCGTCTATTCATTTTATGTATCAAGAAGATAAATCTCTGTAAAAAAATATATTCGATGATGTCATATCACGTCATTGGATCGATTGGGACTTTATCAATGAAAAAGGGTCCTGACGTCATATCAGCTGACATATCAATGACGTGGGACTTTATGGGTTCCGAAGTATAAAAGAAAATTTTCATTCAATCTTTTCTTTATTTAAAAATGAGCAACAGAGAAGAAGTTTGGAATCGCCGTTCTCGAATTGTCCTTTCGGAAGGTCCTGTGGATTTGAATACTTTTGGTTTTGGAAAAGTAATCATGACTGATGGAAATGGGGATCCTTTCGAATTGGGTCTTACCGGATGTCGTATTCATCGTCTTCCTCGAGCCACGAATTTAGAAGAATATTATCGTTTTCCTCTTGAATTGGATGTCAAGCAAAAAGGTCACTTGGAAGAAATTTATTCTCAAATTCAAAGTCAAAATACCTGGTTTCGTAAAAATGAATCCGTTCACTGGCAAGAAATTTCCGATTCCGTTCAATTGAAATGGCCCGTTGTGTATGGCGATTTATCTTCTACAGGTTTTTTACCTATCAATTTTAATGGCGACGAAATGCAAATGAAGACGACAGATTTTGTGGCTCGAATGTACCAAAAGGACCCTGCGACTGGTTTAACCATTCGTGATCATCGTATTTCTAGAGTTGTTGTAGAAGTGAAGCCATGGATTCGTCGCGGGCAGGATACGTCTTATGAGGGAGGGTTGACCTTTGCACTAAAAAGGTTGGAGATTGTTGTGTAGGGCAAATTTCTGGAGGCATGACAAAAGCCAATAAATTATTGGTTTGGTCTGGTAAATTGGAAAGTACTTGTTTTGTCCCACTAGCAATTAAAATGTTTTTGAGTTCAAACGGGGATGTAAATGGTAAGCTAAGTGCAATACCTGTAACAATCGGAGTAGCCATCGAGGTCCCACTCATGTACGCCCATAATTTGTTTGGGTATAAAGATAAAATACCGACACCTGGAGCATTCAATGTTACACAACTACCATGATTAGAAAAATTAGCAAAGGAATCATTCTTGTCGGTGGCACCAACTACAATAATTTGTTTTGATCCGCTAGGAGAAGATAAACAAGCGTCTACATTACTATTACCTGCAGCGGCTATAACGGCTAATCCTGCATACCATAAAGATTCTACAGCCTGATTCAATAATGCCGAAGACCCCCCACCTAAACTCATACTGACCACAGCTTTGGGTTTTCCTTTTGCTACCCAATCATAATATGCCCAACTTAAACCCTGCAGGACATTTGTAGTCGAACCAATTCCTGACCCGTCCATAACCTGTACACTGCAAACAGTTGCATTTTTTTGCACCCCAAATGTACGACTTGTAATTAAACCGGCTACATGAGTTCCATGAGCGTTTTGACCTTGGGCAAATGCTTGACCTCGATATACCCGACCTTCAAAATCGGGGTGATCTATATCTACCCAGGTATCAATTACATATGCCAAACCACTTTTTTTAATTTGAACTGCTGCTTTTTGATAATAATTGGGGGTTCTTTCCTGAATTCGTTCCAAATGCCACCCTTGAGCAAATTGGCAATCCATGGTATGATATTGTTGCACTTCTTCCCATGAACGAAAAGATGCGTCGTTAAAATCAGGTTCATCAAATTCACAAATTGGTAAGATGTGTGGAAAATGAATACACTTCATCCACGAGCCAAATGTTATTGCTTGAGCTAAATATTTCATTTATTTAAACCGTAGATAATTTTATAAACCAAATACTGGTTTTTCTTCAAGAACATATTTTTTGTCCACATCAATTTTTCTTCGATAGGATGCGGCCGGTAAAGGAGATACGTAAGCTGTTTTTCCTTCATCTTGTAATCCTGCAATCAATGGGGATTCTGTAGGAATTTCACCGTGTAAATAATATTCGTATAAATCAGGTTGAAATATTTTTCGAGCTTTTTGCATATAATAATTTTGGAAATGCTTACTTCTTTCATCCAAAGATTTTTCAGGTGCTTTAACCGGAGGTTCGCTTTTACTGGTTTCAAATTGATGTTCTTGTTTTCCGTCCGTCATTTGAGGTTTTTTGTTTGGAATTCGACTTTGCATTTCATTTTTATGTGGGCGAATCATTTCTATTATAGACTTATTTTTTCCGAACTTGAACGTTGTAATTATCTTGAACTTCGCTTAACCAATTTTGTGAATATGTATGCAACCGATCGCTTTCTTGAAATAAATGTGTTGCAAGAGGCGGTCCAGCAGAGGTAACATATTGTTGGTTATAATAATTTTTGCGCAATCCAGAAGATATTTTTGAAACTCCTGCATCACCCCGTGTTTGTTCTGTTAAATCTGCGTTAGGGTAATTAATAGGTAAGTATTTTACCAATCCAGCTACTTTTGCAAAAGATGATTCTTTTGGTTGGACAATCGAGGTAGATGTTTGTCTCAAATTACTTTCACCCAAATATTTGTGTGCATCATACACAGCTTTCGAAGCTGGGTTTTGAAACTCATCATCAATATGTTGAAGGTCTTTTGCTGATGACGTACCACTTAGAAATGTAGGAGTACCTGTGCTACTTTGCGCAACTGCCGCAGCTCCTCCTGCAACAGGTTGCCCATTGTCGTTGTAGTTAGGAATTACGGTGTTACCGCCATATTGATATCCTACAATATCTTGATACTGGTCACCCAATTCTCCAACTACACGAGGTACAGACCCTCCTCTCGGTATTTTATCCGCTCTTGGAGCGGTTTTATACATTTTTCCATTCGGTATTTTGTATGCAAAAGATGGAACACCTCGTTGATCTACTGCTTGACCTACGGTGACATTTTTATCGATTCTTTTAACACGAACTGCTTCAATTCCTTGATTTTTTGTAGCGGCTATTCTTGTTGCTCTATACTGTTTGTTCATTCCTTTTGATCCTGGTATATACGTACGTTTACGTTTTTCAGGATAGGTGACGACGGCTTTTTCCATCAAATTGTTTTTTAAATTTTTGGTTTTGTGGTTTATATAAAGGCGCGAATAATTGACTTTGTCCCCTAAATTGTTTTTTAAATATTTTATCTTGGGACTTATACAATGAAGCAAACATCCCACCTGCAGGTGTGACCAAAGCTCCTGCTGATTCTGCTTGAGCAGTGGACGCTTGAGGTGTAAAATCGCTATTTCTTTCTACTCGCAACAGTCCTTTGTCTTCTCGCCAGACATTGTACGTATCATCCCATAAAAACTTCCAACTACTTTCAGTCCAACCACCATATTCACCGCTTAGATTGAACAAATAGGTATATACAGATTGTGGATCGCTCGCCTGAGTCTGCAAAAATTGAATTAATTGATCCTGAATGGTTTTTAATAACTCGGGAGTTTGTGCCAATTGCAATACTTCCGTACTATGGGATTTCGCTATTTCTTTTTGAGCACTTTCTAAATCTGAACCATTTTGATTCATTTTTTCCAATTCCTCCTCTGTAGGATTCTTTTGAGGATCAACAAATGCTTTTTTTAACGCGGCAAAAGGGATATTGGGATACGTTGATTTCCATAAATTGTATATGCCATAAGACCTCTGGTTTTCGTCCAACTCCATCCATTGATAATAATTTAAATCCGAATTACCTGAAATACATGATGGGATAAGATAATCAAAATTACCGCCGATCACAATACCTGCAGCCATATTATCTTTTGGATGTCTTTTAAAAATAAATTTATATTTATTATTTATTTTTAATCAAGGAAAAATGCAAACAAGACTACCACAGTAATTCCCCCATCCTCAGGCTTTGGGAATCCGAGTATAAGCTGGTTTACATTGGGCCAGCGCCCTCACCATTCTGAGATCCTAATTACATGTGCTACTGGCAAACTTGGAGCTCTTTCCTGGATTCGCATCCGTACTGAAAAAACTTCATCCAGCCAATTAGCATGCCCACTAAGTCTGATTGGGTTGATCCAAGTTCTCGAAAATCAAAACTAATGTTGTCACTGGTTATAAAATAAATAGCCTGTCTGACGCCACAAGAATCGAAACGATCCAAGGGACTACTCAAAAGTGAAAATTTCGGATGTAATCCGAGTGTATATAAG
>Ga0118677_10013045_pt1 | contig 12049 bp, 12 predicted proteins | sample AliMusrvi5mmetaG_FD_86154 | JGI IMG/M metagenome (GOLD analysis project Ga0118677, IMG submission 86154) | reverse complement strand
GTCCAATTCAGCTTCGTCGAAAACCTGGGCTTGAGCTTCACGGTATTGGCCAGCACCAATCCCTCTGCCTCGACAGCCAGTTGGAGCGCCGTGGGTGCGGCCATAGAAGCTTCACCAACTCACTATCAGTTCACCGATAATCAAACCTCCAACTACGCGCGGCGATTCTATCGAGTTCGTTCGCCATAGTCTGAGGTGTCATTATTCGCTGGAGACACGGTGGAGCTTCGATTCACCACCGCACCGGGCGGAGCGGGGCTTCTCGACAGTATTGAGTTCTCCGCCGCGCCAATTCCAGAGCCAAGTGTCCTCGGGTTGCTCGCCGTCGGTACGGCAGTGCTTGCCTGTAAGCCAGACTTCGGCGTCTCTGCAGGCAAGGGAGTGCGTCAGCAAACAAAGGGTTCCTCAACCCTCCAAGCGAAGTTGGTGTTCATGGATAGCCTCCACAAATCGCGCTCGCGCCGCGAACCAATCTCCCCGCCCGCGGCTTTCCAATGGGGATCAAAATCGCCCGCCTGGTGGTTGCGTCCGCCCCAGGTGCTTGAGGTCTGCATGTGCTGGACGAGCGACGGAGCGTGGTAGAGGATAGGCCTCCCCACCCGCCCGGCCAGCCTTGAGATCCGGATATCCTGCATGCCTTCGACACGCCCCCAGTTGCGGACGATGTGCTCGAGCGCGGGACGCGCGATGAGCATGGCTTGGCTGCCGAAAATAGCGCCTGGAGCTACAATTCGGCAGTTGTTCTCTACGTGGCAGGCAAGCTCGTGTAGCCGCGGATTATACAGACCGGCCATTGAAACCACTGCGGTCCGCAGCGGCCTCCAGCATTTCAGGTTATGCGCGATATGGAGATTGAACTCCAAATCGTCCTCCAGGAAGAGAACAAAGTCCGCTTTCCCGCCCAAGGCGCCTTTGAGCGCCTCGTATGAACAGCGGGTCTGCCTCTCCTGCCTGTGCCCGCCGCTTTCCTTGTCCATCTGGATGGTTAGCGGCAATTTGCCCCAGTCCGTCCTGGCGAGATTATCCAAGGTCCGCCGGCGCACTGCATCCCGCTCGCGGCAGGAGATCATGACCGCCTCGATTCTCAAAGCCCGGCGGACGCTCGGCGCGGAGGGAATCGCGATTCCAGCTTGCCCTTTGACCGTCCCGTTCCAGATCTCGCGTAGTTCGTTAAGGTAGCCTCGGCATTCTTCTTCAAACCAAAAATCCCTCACCCGGCGGTTGCACAGTAATAGATCCCATTTGTCCATGTTCCGATGCTGGAAGAGGCGCTGCCCGTCGAAATCATGCTGACACATCGTTCCCTCCAGCGTGTGAATCGGCGTAGAGACAAGGGAATAGCTCTGGCGCACCTTCCTGAAGGCCAGGTGAAAGGTCTCCTTATCGCCATGAACATACTGGTAGTAGAAATCCGAATTCTCGTTGAACCACAGGCACAAGCAAAGGGCGCGCCAGCACCGCTCCTTGTCCACGACTATCTGCCCGCTCTCGAACTCCCGCTCCCGCGGCTCTCGTAGTCCGCAGCTTCGCCAGATGGCTGGCGCCTTTTTGTTGTGCCCCGGCCCGTGATAGTCAGGCCAGAAAACCGCGCCCGTCTCCCGGAACTGCGGAGTATCAAACAGGAACTCGGGGTCCCTTACCGGCACGTTGTCGGCATCCAGGAAGAGCACCTCCCGGAAACGGCAGTGCAGGATGGCGTAGCTCTTGAGTTCCCACCCCTTGAGTATCCGCGCCGGATGCCGCCTGCGGAGCTTCGCCGCATCCACACACTCAACTCCGTATGGTCGCAGCAGGGCGTTCATGGTCTCGTCCACTTCCTTCTTCCCCAGGTGCCACAACTCAATGGGCAACCGGCAGCCCAACCGCCGCAGCATGCGGATGCAGACCCACGCATTGGTGAAGTACCTGCTTCCGCCCGCGCACAGCACAATCCCCCGCCCGTCAAACCCTCCGCGGTACGGAGGGATGGTTTCCATAAAACGGCTGCAGAGCAACCCCGCGCTATGGATGTTGAGAGCCTGCTCATCGAGGGTGTTTTTCGCCGTCGCGTCGACTCCCTTCTCAGCTGCGGTGCGCTGTACTGGCCCAAGGAACTTCAAGGCCCCTCCCGTGTAGTACAGTTCGATCCGGCCGATGACTTCCGTGGGCGTGATCCTCTCCATGCAAGCCGGCAAATCCCGCACCTTGTTCACGCACAGGTTCCCCGGCCGGTCCTTCTTGCTCCCATCCCCCAGCCGCACGGTCCGGCTTTTCCAGCACCCCTTGCGAACGCAGCAGTTGAAAGCGCCAATTCTGTGAATGAACTGATGACCAGGATAGGCCTCCCAATGCGGAGGTTCCCTTCCCCCCGCCACCACCACGCAAGCCCGGTTCGACGCACGTCCGCGCCGGGTTTCCACCGCCGCCGCCAGGTGCATGAGGCCTGTGACCGGGCAAAGGACCCCGTCTGAGTGGTAAACCAAGCGGATCAGTTCGCGCAAATCAGTGCGACCTCGCAGATCGATTACCCCCTTTAGGGGCGGATGATGATCCCCCAACCGGCCCACCTGCACAAACTGAATCTGCCCCCGAAAATGGCTCACCACCGCCTCGTAGCGTTTCGGCTCCCACCACTTGATTGTGACATCATATTTCCCCCCGGCGTCGATGATCCAGAAGGGCGTATCGGCTCCTGTGACTTCATGTACCTGCGAGGCCCATCCCTTTTCCAAGTCGGAGAGATGGATGTCGCCCTTGAGATCGCTAAGCCTGACGGCTAAGCCCAAGCGCTGGTTCAAGAAGGCCACAAAGCCCTGAAGGCAATGGGAACCGGCCGTATCGGCACGGTGAATGAGGGGATACGAACACTCAATCACCTCCGCTTCAGGATCATCCTCTGACAGCTTCACCAGATAGGGATTCTGTTCCCAGAGAGCGGGGTAGAATGTGCGCACGTCGGTCAAAAACCGGCCGGGATAGCAGCCGTGCAAATCCCGTATCGCCGCTGTCAACATCACCAAATCCCCGAGGGGATACCCGCACTTTAAGATGAGCTTCTGCATAGACCGGGAGGTTGGGACAGGACGCAGCGCTGCCTTCGCCGGCCTGCGCCCTGTCCCTTAAAACCAGCCTGTTAGTAGGAGAATCCCCCTATATGGGCGGCGAGCTAGGCAGTGGACTCGGTGAAGGGGACTCCTCTGCCGTTAACGTCATACGTTGGGAGCTAGCCCTCCGCTTGGGTTTTGGGCTGAACTGGGGTTTCAGTTTCGTGCTTTTTGTTTTCTTTGGCTTTTGCTTTTTGCTCGGCATATGTATTGATTCAGTTACTTGCGTTCCCGGCTCGGGCACGATCGGTGCCGAACCGCTCTTCCCCTCTGATTTCCTCCTCGGCGAAATGACATGGCGCGCTATCCCATAGAGCCCCGGTGAATTTGCCCATGAAAATGCGCCCATAACTTTCTTAGGATCCTGTGCCTCCCTCGGGCCAACCTCCTTATGCTCAGATCCACATCTCCGCACCTCGGCAAGCAACGTCCTTCGTCTCGAGCTGCTCCCGCCAGCGCTGTTTCCACCCTCTTAGCCAGAATCGGTTTCATTGTGTGGTTGAGATTATGCGGTTCAGAACCCCTTGGTTTTCAATTGAATGATCTCCCGCTCGATCGCTTTGCTGATAAGATGCTTCGCGATATACACTCTGGCTCTTGTCATTCGCAAGTCCTTGGCCACTTTGGTGGCGGGCCAGTTCTGGATCACATAAAGATCGAAAGCCTGGTAGAGTTTGGCGTTCGTCTTCCTCTTCACGCGCTGGAGCGCCGCCCGCAGCAGATTCTGCTCCCATTCCTTGTCCCAGATGGCCTCGAGCGCTGGTTCCACCGAAACGGCAAACCGTTCGATATCATCGGCCCCTGTATCCCCGGCTGCCGGCGACGAGAGCTCCCCCATCGGCATTCGTTTACGCAGTTGGGCGATAATCCGCCAATTCGTGGTTTTCAAGAGATAGTTCTTGAATGAACCCTTGGCGGGATCGTAGTTGAACTTGGGGAGGCTCTTCGACATCACGATCACCGTCTCCTGAACCACTTCCTCGGCTTCCGTTTCGCTGAGTCCGGCGCGAACCGCTGTCCGATGGATCAGCCTCCAATACGTTTCGAAGAACACCAGCCAGCTTTCCTGGTCCTCCAGGTTCTTCAACCGGTTGAGCAGCGATTTTCGGGTTGGGATAAACTCGTCAGCTTTGGCCATTCTGTCAGTGTTCACGGCGGTATAGTTCTTTTGCTCTTATGTACGCGCCTGTCTTGGCGTTTCTTCAAGAAAAATGCGGCAACCGAAAGAAATGTGAGATTTCTGGAAGATCAGGCTTCTCTGGCGCGTACATAATAGATAAATGCAACTGCTCTCGACGGATTACCCTGCCAGGAGTAGAATTGACTTACATCGCCTCCGTTGGCCAACGGACAAGCGTTCAGCCACATGCCATAGCGACGACTAACCGGACCACCCTATGAAAAAACTACTGCCTTTGCTCCTGCTCACCGTTCTCCCCAGCGCGGCGCAGGCTCAATACACGTACGTAACCAACAACAGCACCATTACGATCACGAAATACACGGGCTCTGACAGCGTGGTGATCATCCCCGCTTCAATCAGTGGCCTGCCGGTGACGAGCGTCGGGAACTCGGCGTTCAAAGGTTACAGCTCTCTGACCAGCGTTACTATCCCAGATACGATTACGAACATCGGCGCCTCCGCCTTCGAAAGTTGCGTCGGCCTGAACGCCGTCACCCTCGGCACCAACCTCATTACCATTGGGTCCCAGGCGTTTGTCGGCTGCAGCAAGTTGGCCGGTATCACGCTGCCAGACAGTGTTACCAGCATCGGGACAGATGCGTTTGCTTACTGCCCCGTGCTAACCAGCGCAACCATCCCCGACAGCGTCACTGCGTTGGGATCCTTTGCTTTTGAATTCGACACCGGCCTGATCACTGCGAAAATAGGAAAAAGCGTCTCGATCCTCCAATGGGGACTCTTCGGAGGCTGCCGCAGTCTTACTAATGTCATCCTTCCTGAAGGCCTCAATAGTATTCAGGACGTGGCGTTTAACGGATGCACGAGCCTAAGCAATGTGATCATCCCCGGGGGTGTCACCTACATCGGGAATCATGCGTTCGAAGGTTGCAGCCTGACCCATGTTATCATACCGAACACCGTAACTGTAGTGTTGTCCTACGCATTCCAGAATTGCACGAACCTGACGAGCGTCACGATTTCCACCGGCCTCACAAGGCTGATGGGGAGCACATTCCAACGTTGCGCGAACCTCAAAAGCGTGACGATCCCCGGCAATGTGCAGAGTGTCTGGGACACTGATTTCGGCGGGTGCACAAATCTGCTGGCTATGTACTTTCAAGGGAACGCGCCAACTCTAAACCTGGACCCAGTCGCTCCTGGCTGGGGCGTGATGGTGATGTCCAACAACCCGAGCTTGATCGTCTATTACCTGCCTGGCACCTCCGGGTGGGGACCTACGTTCGGCGGTCGTCCGACGGCGCTCTGGCGCCTGCCCTACCCGCTCATCTTAGACCAGAGCCCAAGCTTTGGCGTCCGGTCGAACCAGTTTGGCTTCGTTATTTCCTGGGCCACGAATGCCCCGGTCGTTGTGGAAGCGGCCGCGGACTTGGCGAACCCGGTATGGTCGGCGCTGAAAACCAACACCCTCATTAACGGCTCCTGTTATTTCAGCGACCCGGCATGGAGGAATTATCCCGCCCGCTTCTACCGCACCCGCTCGCCGTGATTTGAACGGCAATGATCGATGAAAAAGAGAAAGGGAACAGCATGAAAGAACTCGCGCACAGAAGCGTTCACCGTGGTTCACGGTCGGGCCTACGCTCAAATCCTGGCAAGCGCCTCGGGTTGGCTGCGGTGGCCATTTGCGGCATCATTTTATCTTCCCCGCGGATGAAACAGCGCAACAAGCCCATGCAGCCAACACCGCGATGACCACTCTGTTTCATGCCGAACGTCAGAGGCACGGTGTGGCTGATGGGCATCGTTCGTCTCTTTGAAATGCAAAGCTTAGGTATGAGTCGTTTATACTTGTACGGACGGCTGGGAAATTCCTCCGCGAGGAGACCCGCATCGCGCCGCACTTGGGAGGATATTTCATGAATGTGAAAAAGACCGCGCACGTAACTGCCCCGTTTGCCAAGCTGCTCGGGACGGCCTTGGCCCTAGTTGGTCTGGCTACCTCGACCCATTCGCAAACTGTCGACTCCTTCAATCCGGGCGCGGACGGCTGGGTGTATTCGCTGGCAGTGCAGGCGGACGGGAAGATCTTGGTAGGTGGCCTTTTCAGCACGCTCGACGGGGGAAGCCGGAGCAACCTCGGGCGCCTGAATGCCGATGGGACGCTGGACAGCACCTTCAATCCAGGAGTGAGTTCCTATGTGTTCTGCCTGGCGGTGCAGTCGGACGGGAAGATCCTGGTGGGCGGCGGGTTCAACACGCTGGCCGGGCAGACGCGGAGGTCCCTTGGGCGGCTCAATGCCGACGGGACGCTGGACAGCACCTTCAATACGGGCGTGGATGCCTACGTGTATTCACTGGTGGTGCAGGCGGACGGGAAGATTGTGGTGGGCGGTGCATTCGTCACGCTGGGCGGGCAGCCGCGGAGATCCCTTGGGCGGCTCAATGCCAACGGGACGCTGGACAGCACCTTTAATCCGGGAGGGGGCGGCGACGTGCAATCGCTGGCGGTACAGCCGGACGGGAAAATCCTGGTGGGCGGTTATTATGGGCTTGGGCGGCTCAATGCCGACGGGACGCTGGACGGTAACTTCAATCCTGGAGCGAACAACAACGTGTCTTCGCTGGCGGTACAGGCTGACGGGAAGATCCTGGTGGGCGGCGCATTCAACACGTTGGCCGGGCAGAGCCGGACCAACATCGGGCGGGTGTATGCCGACGGGACGCTGGACAGCACCTTTAATCCTGGAGGTACTGGAGCGAACAACTACGTGTCTTCGCTGGCAGTGCAGACGGACGGGAAGATCCTGGTGGGCGGAAGATTCACCACGCTCGGCGGGCAGAGCCGGACCAACATTGGACGGCTGAACGCCGACGGGACGCTGGACAGCACCTTCGATCCGGGAGCGAACCAGGACCTGACTTCGCTGGCAGTGCAGGCGGACGGGAAGATCCTGCTGGGTGGAGGATTCACCACGCTCGGCGGGCAAACGCGCAACCACCTCGGGCGGCTGAACAACACGGCACCCGCGACCCAGAGCCTGGGTTACGACGGTTCGACGATCACCTGGTTGCGGGGTGGCACCAGTCCCGAGGTCTGGCGCACCACCTTCGACTACTCCGAGGATGGCCTCACTTGGACGAAGGTTGGGGGCGGCACGCGCATTCCAGGCGGCTGGCAACTGGCGGGCGTTGCGCCGCTCACCAACGGCACGCTGCGCGCGCGAGGGTACGTCACTGGGGAAGCCGCGAATTGGTTCGTGGAAACTGACATTGGGGTGGTCTTATCAACCGAGCGCTTCGCGTCTATCACTTTGGACGGCGACGGCGGGCTGCGCGCAACTGTCGTCGGTCCGCCGGGGCGGATCTTCACGCTGCAAGGCACACCGGACCTTTCCCAGTGGACAGATCTGGGCCTCTACACGAATCAGACCGGCACGCTAGTACTGACGATCGTTCCCCCTGCCGGCCAAACAACCTACTTCTACCGCACCCACTCGCCGTGAGGGCTCCTGATAAGAGCGCCGGGCGCATTTTCAAAATGGAAGTGAATCACGGGTCCATTCGATACGGCTCTGGAGGAGAGCTTCGCGCGCTCCACGTGATCCACGACGCCGAACAATTGCATGCAGCGGATGAGAGCCTGCCGTTCAGGTCACTTGCAGTTCTCGCGTCAGCGGCGGCTGGCTCTCACCGCTGATGCTCATCGTTCCACGGCCTGCGTTGCGGACAGCGCTTAGTTGGAAGAAATCCTTGTGGAAGCCGTGGCAAGGCGTTATGCCGGCATTATGAGAGCAGTTGATAGTGATTCAATGAGACAGAAAGGAAACAATATGAATGAATTCCCACATGAAATCGTTGTCGATGGTTCGCGGGCGAGCCTCGGCTTAATGACTGGCAAGCGCCTTGGGCTAGTTGCGTTGACCATTTGCACAGTCGTGTGCTCATCGCTGCGCGCCTGCGGCGCTTCGGGGCCGATCGTTGATGCCGACAGCAGTCAATCGTGGAACGAAATGCATGGTAATGGAATGGTGGGATGGACGTTCAATTTGCTACAACCACTTACCATTACAGGCGTGGGGTGGTATGATGATGGGCAAGACGGACTTTCCCGTGCCTTCCAGGTCGGTCTCTGGCAAGACCTAACGGGCTCCTTTGCCCCTGGCTCTACGCCGACTCAGTTACTTGGCACCTCCGCCGACGGCATGAACATTCCAGGCGGTACAACTGCAACATTACAGGGCTCATGGCGGGTCGTTCCTCTTTCGAGCCCATTGAACTTGCCGGCTGGCAATTACGAGCTCGGTGGGCTCGACACGGCAACGACACCGGACACAATAAAGTATGTCCTCGCTGGGGGCATGTATCCCTATCCGCCGGCACAGCCGGGGTTGACCATTGGGGCATTCTTCTATGCCTCGCCCAGCGCTCCGTCCCCCACGTTCCAGGTTACTTACAGTGACAGGTTCTATTTGGCATACGGTCTCGAATTGGGGCCAATGCTGTTCACGTCTGTTCCGGAGCCTGGCGCATTCGTGCTTGTTGGCCTGGGCTCGGTGATGGCGCTCCTGCTTCGACGGCGAATTTCTTTTCACCGCCCCGTGCGCAAGCTCTCGCTGCTACTCCTACTGGTTATGCTCTCCGACGTGGCGCAAGCTCAATTCACCTACGTAACCAACAACGGCGCGATCACCATCACCGGATACACCGGCACCGACACGGAGGTGACAATTCCTGGTTTTACGAACGGCTATCCGGTGACCAGCATCGGTGACTCCGCCCTATCGCAAAATGCTCAGAGGATAACCAGGGTCACCATTCAAAGTGGCATTACGAACATTGGGAATTATGCTTTCGCGGGATGTTTTTACCTGACGAATATCGCATTTTCAGACACGCTCATCGCTATCGGAAGCGCCGCTTTTCAAGACTGCGCGCTAATCGTTGTCAACTTCCCCGACAGCCTGACCACAATTCAGGGCGGCGTGTTCAGCAGATGTCACGCTCTATCATCGAAGATCGCCATTCCTGCGGCCGTCACTTACATAGGAACGGGTGCGTTCTCCGGTACCGCAGTGAATAGCTTTGAAGTAGCCCCACTGAACGTTGCTTACAGCAGCATGGACGGGGTGCTATTCGATAAACAGCAGACTACACTACTCGCGTATCCTCCTGCAATGAGGGGCAGCTATTTAGTTCCACAAACGGTCACTTCGATAGGCGAAGGGGCGTTCAGCTCTAGCAGCGTAACTAGCGTCACAATTGCAAACAGCGTTACCAATATCGGGAGCTGGGCGTTCGATTCCAGCGACGTCACGAGCGTCACAATCCTCGAGGGCGTTACTAGCATGGGAGATGCGGTATTTTATTTTTGCAGATCCTTGATGAGCGTCACCTTTCCAACCACCTTGACTAGCATTCCTTCCGGCACATTTCAATCCTGCGTCGTGCTGACCAACGTGGTTATCCCCAACGGTGTCACGAGCATCGGGTCATATGCTTTTCACAGTTGTTATTCACTCCCCTATCTTCAGCTTCCGGATTCGGTAACCAATATCGGTGCTAGCGCGTTCAGAAGCTGTTATCATCTGCTCAATGCCGAACTGCCCAGAGGCCTTACCAGCATCGCGGATTCAACCTTCTATTCATGTTACAGCCTGACGAATGTTATCATTCCAAGCACGGTAACCAGCATAGGGGCGGGCGCTTTCAGCACCTGTGAAAGCCTCACGAATATTACGATTCCTGAAAGTGTTGTAATTATCGGCAGTTACGCATTCGATTACTCTCCCAGCCTCAAGGCAGTGTATTTTCGAGGTATTCCCCCCACCCTTGGCACAAATGTCTTCAGATACGACGATACCGCTACCATCTATTACCTACCTGGAATGCCTGGGTGGGGTTCAACGTTCGGTGGCCGTCCGACCGCGCTCTGGAGCCTGCCCTTCCCGCTGATCTTGAGCCACAGCCTCAGCTTTGGTGTCCAGTCAAACCAGTTTGGCTTTGTCATTTCGTGGGCGACGAATGCACTGGTCGTTGTTGAGGCTGCCACGGACCTGGCGAAACCGTTGTGGTCTGCGATTAAAACCAACACCCTCATTAACGGCTCCTGTTATTTCAGCGACGCGGCGTGGACGAGTTATCCCGTCCGCTTCTACCGCATCCGCTCACCGTGAACTCGCGCTGCCCAGAGACCGCATCATCGGTCCGATAAGCGGTGCCCGGAAACCCACAACAGGAGGGTGACCTGGCAGCGGCATGGGGGTTATGGTGCCGCATGCCGCTCCTAGCGGAGCTAATGGTTCCTGATGGGGCCGATTCTATAAACATGCCGGTCCTAACGGACCTCGGCTCAGGGTGCTGGCGTCTGGAAATGGGGATGGACCGAAGTCTGGCCGTCATATTCCATGGAAAGCACTAACCCGAACGAGGCGCAGGAAGCGGACGCGTCTGACCTGGTATTGGACTGCACTGTTGAAGATAGCACGCGGGTAGCACAGCAGTCCCTTGTGCATCCCTTGTACCTCCCTTGTGCATGGCGGTCGGGTATAGGGACGCACGGGCATCGTCAGGCTGCCGCTACTCTGCCTAGAGCGGGACAATCTGGCTGGTTTCCGTGTCGTGTCCCTCCCAGCCGTTCTTCTGTTGCCGGGTCACGATGAACACTCGCTTCCCTGGACTTGGTCTGCCATAGCGCGCGAAGTAAAGCTCGGTGATATCGCTCATGGCTCCTTGAGGGGCCGGCAGCAAGCCCAGATAGGAGACGTTGCGGCGCTTGCGTCGCCCGGAGCTGCATGGTGCCTGGCCAAATACCATGATGTCCTCGGTCCGGGGCCGGGAGACGTTCAGGAGCAGCCGAACGCCGTTTTCCCCGTTGGTGATAGTCAGTTTGCCGATAGGGCTTGGTCCAAACACCACTGGGGTGGGTGGGTCCAAGAGCGGCTCCAGACCGATGCAGGCGCGGGCGCTGTTTATCCCCTGGAAATGCTGCTGTCCGGTCAACGGCCCTGATTGGCCAAGCCGTTTGGCGCTTTGGACCTTGGCTGCCGCGGCATCCCAAGCGTCGCGCTGCGCTTGCGTCAGCAGCGCGCTCCAGGCTCGGGCGAGACGACCGAAGGCCCCACGCATGTGCTCGCGCGCGGACGTTTGCCGGTTCTTGGGCACCACGAGCTGGCGGTGGCATTGGCCGTAACGGCTCTTGAACGCGACGATCTGGCCGCGTTTGCCGTTCTGGGGAATATCGAGGATTTTCATAACCGGGTGAGTCTATCCGGCTTGCCGAAAGGAGGTGATGTCACTGCGCGGGTTCGTGAGGACACTGATGATTGCCTTCGCCGCTCGGCGGGCTGCGCCCGGAGGACCCAAAGAGACGACGATTTCAGCAAGTTTGGCTTTGACTCTGGCGCGGCGGGGAGCGTCGCGCAGAAGCTCAACCGTCGCCTGGGTGAGGTTGTCTGTCGTGGCGGCGCCTTGAATGAACTCCGGGAAGACTTCTTCATTGGCCAGCAGGTTGGGCATGGCCAGGTATTTCACTTTCACAATGCGGCGCGCGACCTGGTAGGTAATCCAGGACGTCTTGTAGAGGGCTACCGTCGGCACGCCGAAATAGGCGCACTCCATCGTGACCGTGCCGGTCGAGGCGATGGCTGCGTCTGCCACGGAAAGTGCTTCGGGCAAACCACCCACTTGTGCGTGCAGCCAGGCGGGAACCCTCAGAGTCCTGGCCTGCTGCACGAGCTTCTCGTTCGGCAGAACCATGCGCGCGCGCAATTCAGGGACCTTGGCACGTATTAATTCCAAGGCCGCTACCATCACGGGCAAGTGG
>Ga0118677_10013044_pt1 | contig 12049 bp, 6 predicted proteins | sample AliMusrvi5mmetaG_FD_86154 | JGI IMG/M metagenome (GOLD analysis project Ga0118677, IMG submission 86154) | reverse complement strand
GTAGAAGATAATATGCAGCATTTATCGTGCATTAAAGACTATTTCAAAAAATATGCTGAAAATGAATTTGAATGGGTCTCCGCATAATTTAGTGGAATGAGAGGATAAAGTCGTAGACTGCAGTATTTCAAACCGAACCTTGAAGATGCAGAAACTAACCGACCATTACCAGCAATTATTAGGATTTCCTGCTACTTGGGAGGTTGATGATGTCAGCCTGTCCGTCTCTGGTCTGAAAATAGACGTTCACCTCCGTTTTGTAGGAGATGAAGTATTATGCCCTCAATGTGGGGTGCGCGGGAAAGCCTATGATAAGGCCCCTGAGCAACGATGGCGGCATCTTGATACCATGCAATTTGAAACCATCATTATAGCTCGCATTCCCCGGTGTCAGTGCGAAGCGTGTGGCGTAAAGACCATAGCAGTCCCTTGGGCGGCTCCCCATTCCCGTTTTACACTCCTGTTTGAAGGTTTTGCCGTTGCTCTACTCCAGCACTGTGCCAGTGTACAAGCGGCTTCAAATATTCTTAAGCTTGATTGGCATGCTGTGGATCAGATTATGAAGCGCGCTGTAAAACGAGGTCTTTTCCGCCGGAAACCTGATAATGTAGTGCATGTCGGTATGGACGAAAAAAGCTTTCGATCAGGCCATAAATACATCACCATACTCAATGATCTTGACAAAGCCCGAGTGCTTGATGTCATTGAGGATCGTACACTAAAAGCGACAAGAAAGCTATTGGGAACCCTTTCAAAACAACAGCGAAAGGCTGTTAAGTCTGTATCGCTTGATATGTGGCAAGCCTTTGCAACAGCAGTACATAAGCTCCTTCCAACTGCAGATATTGTTCACGACAGGTTTCACATCAGCAAATATCTTAATGATGCAGTTAACAAGGTACGAAACCAGGAGTCACAGGAACTTAAGAACGATGGGGATACAAGTTTGGTCAACTCAAAATACACCTGGCTTCGAAATCCTGAAAACATGACCAAAAGCCAAAGAGCCCGGTTTGACGAGTTAATGGCATGCGAATTTAAGACTGGTGTGGCTTGGGCGTTAAAGAATGTTTTTCGAGATTTCTGGAACTGCTCTTCAGAGCTCAGAGGAGAGCTATTTTTTACGTACTGGTGTGAGCTGGTAGATAAGTCAAAACTGAAGCCTCTGATAAAAGTGAAAGAGCTTATGGAACGTCATAAAGACAACATTCTCAACTACTTCAAACACAAAGTCAGCAACGCTATGTCGGAAGGAATAAACAGCAAAATCCAGTTGTTAAAGGCGACTGCCCGAGGGTTTCGAGGTTTCGAAAGCTATCGAACAAGGATCCTCTTTTACTGTGGGAAACTCGATATGACAATCTAATGGTGCAGTAATATGAAATTTCTTTTCCATTAAAATCTGCGAAGAGCCCTTTTGTATAAATTTGAACTGCTTGATAGATCATTAATTTCATCAGAGAGGAAGCACACCATTGTCATTTATTCCATCAAAGATTTTTTTCACCAAAGGGGTTGGACGGCACAAAGAATATCTCTCCTCGTTCGAGCTTGCCTTGAGAGATGCAAAAATTGAGGTCTGTAATCTGGTTACCGTATCCAGTATTTTCCCGCCTCATTGTGAGCGCATCAGCGTTGAAGATGGGGTTAAGCTGCTTTGTCCCGGCCAGATAACCTTTGCCGTTATTGCTCGTAATTCTACCAATGAATATAATCGCCTCATTGCTGCTTCGGTTGGCGTTGCCATCCCGGCAGATGAGACTCAGTATGGTTATCTGTCGGAACATCAGCCTTACGGGGAATCTGCCGAACAGTCGGGTGAGTATGCTGAGGATCTGGCCGCAACGATGCTTGCGACAACTCTTGGTATTGAGTTTGATCCCAACAAGGATTGGGATGAAAGGGAGGGTATCTACAAGATGAGTCACAAGATTATTAATTCATATAACATCACTGCGACTGCAGAGGGCGAAAACGGACTCTGGACAACGGTCATATCATGCGCTATTCTTTTGCCTTGATGTAAAACGTTACTTTTAATGCAATGAAACTCGAGGCATTACGTGCGGTTAAACTTTTCCATCTGACAGCACAGCCAAAGTCAGATGACATGCCTGCCAATGCATTGCCATGTCTACATCTGCTGAGATGATGATCAATAATCGTGTTCGCTGAGGTGTAGAATACCACTCTCAGGGCTCACCAGAATTAATCCGATGCCGAAGAACTCCACACGGTCAGGATTCGGTGTGTATTTTTCGGTCGTGAAATATATTTTCATAGAGTCAACCGTTTGTCATTGCGTAGACCACATCACCGAGTTCGCGGCGGAAAGATTCGTTTTCAACAAAGAGTTTATAAAACTGCGTATCGTCTTTCAATATCAGTTGCATCACCTTGCCGAGCGCTTCGTCGTGCACCATGCGTGCGGTGTGCGGGGTGTTTTCCCTAGCGTTCCGGTAGGCTGTATTTTCAGCCACTTTCGGCGCAATGTCATCTATAATTCGTTTTGTCTGACGTTCGGGATCCTGCAGTTGCCCGCCCCAGCGATCGTTGAAGCTCTTGAGGATATTACTCAAACGATCGAGCTCCGGTTCTGGTTTGTGACCGCCACCTTCCATCGGTATCGGCTCTATTTCGGCGTCGTTATCCTGAAGTAAAATTTTCTGCATCGCTTTCTTTTCGACCCGGTAGCTGTCCATGTCGATAGCGTCGAGGATACCTTTCGAGAGATCCTCCTCCACCGGAGCAGGAAGTTTGGGGATAAGCAGGTTCAGGAAGATCGAGAGCTTTTCCCATTCGGCTTTGTTAAATGGCAAAATTGAAGAGAGAAAGCTATATGCGCGGCAAAAGGCCTTGGCATTGCCCTTGAATTTCACCTGCCCATCCTCGTCGAGCGAGCTAATGTAGCGTGCCACACAGTTGTCGAGAATCGGGTCAAGCTGGTCACGATCAGCACTGCCAAGAAAAAGCGAAACAAGCTGGTGCAACTCTTCGGGTGTATAGATTTGCGCGATGTCGAGCGCCGACTTGAGGTCGTTCAATTTATTCGGATCGGTCTCTTCGGCAAGCAGCGTGGTGCGGTAGTAGTCCTGAAAAGCGTATTCAATTGTTTCTCTGTTGTTCTGGAAGTCGAGAACAAAGCAGTCATACTTCAGCGGATGTGAGCGATTGAGACGCGAGAGAGCCTGCACAGCCTTGATGCCTGAAAGCAGTTTATCGACATACATGGTATGCATCAAGGGCTCATCATATCCGGTCTGGAACTTGTCGGCACAAATCAAAAAGCGATAGGGGTCATTTTTGATTTTGTCGGCGATGTCTCCGCTTGGGAAGCCGTTAAGCGATGTCTCACTGACCTGACTACCGTCGTAATCGTGCACTCCTGAAAATGCCACTATCGGCTTGTACGGGCTTTTGCGTTCCGTAAGATAGTTCTGGAAGGCATGGAAATACTGAATAGCCCGTTCGATGCTGCCCGTAATCACCATGGCACGCGCCTGACCCCCTATTTTATTGGCGGCCAATACCTGCTCGTGAAAGTGATCCACCATAATTTCGGCCTTGAGCCGGATGGCGTGGTCGTGGCTTTCGACGTACCGGTGCAGTTTCTTTTTCGCTTTTTTTGTGTCGAATTCCGGATCGTCTTCGATCTTCTTGATCAGTTTGTAGTAACTGTCTACAGGGGTGTAGCTCTTGAGCACATCGAGAATGAACCCCTCATCGACCGCCTGCTTCATAGTGTAGCTGTGGAAAGGGCGGTGCTTCACCTTGCCTTCGGCGTCAGGAGGCAGCGCTTCACCGAACATTTCAAGAGTCTTGTTCTTGGGTGTTGCCGTAAAGGCGAAGTAGCTGGCATTGGTCAGCATTTTGCGGGCAGCCATGCGTTTTTCGAGCGCTTCGTTCACCGTATCTTCAGGATCAGGCGCATCATTGTCGCTGGTAGTATTGCCGGCAAGGGCCTGACTCATTGCTGCCGATGTCTTTCCTCCCTGGCTTGAGTGTGCTTCGTCGATAACAATAGCAAACGTGCGGCTGGCCTCCATGGCGATTTCGTCGAGAATGAATGGAAACTTCTGCACCGTTGAAACAATGATTTTTTTCCCCTGCTGGATGAAACGGCGCAGGTCACCGGATTGACGGGCATGACCTACCGTGGCGCCAACCTGCATGAACTGCCGGATGGTTTTCTGGAGCTGATCGTCAAGGATTCTGCGGTCGGTAACAACAATCACGGAATCGAACACTTCCCTCTGCTCCCGCTTCAGCCCGATAAGCTGATGCGCAAGCCAGGCAATAGAGTTTGATTTGCCGCTCCCGGCGGAGTGCTGGATGAGGTAACGCTTCCCTGCACCATTCTGCTGCACATCCGCCAGTGCCTGACGCACCACGCCGAGCTGATGATAACGGGGCCAGACCTGACGGCGTTTCTTCTTACTGGTACGCCCTTCTTTTTCCTCAACAATCTGCGCATAGTTCTCAAGAATGTTCGTCAACCCCTCGGGGGTAAGCAACTCTTTCCAGAGGTAGTCGCTCTTAATGCCACTCGGGTTTGGTGGATTACCGGCACCATCATGATAGCCCTTGTTGAAGGGCAGGAACCAGGAGCCCTTGCCGCACAACTCCGTGCACATCTGCACCTCGCTGTCGTCCACGGCAAAGTGCACCACGCATCGGCCAAACTCAAAAAGGCGCTCGCGCCGGTCGCGGTCGCGCCTGTACTGCTCAACAGCATCGGCCACGGTCTGTTTGGTAAGGCTGTTCTTGAGCTCGAATGTGGCAATGGGAAGACCGTTGATGAACATGCAGAGATCGAGCGCACGGCGGGTCTCATCAAGACTGTAGGCAAGCTGGCGCGTGATTGAGAATCGGTTGAGCCCATGTAGTTCTGAGGCCTTGGCATTGCCCGCCGAAGGTGTGCCGTAAAAAAGGTCGAAATGCAGTGGCCCGTGATCTATACCCTTGCGCAGCACATCAATCACACCACGCTTGCCGATTTCGTTCGAGAGGCGGGCAAGAAACTTGAGGCGATTGATATCCCCCGGTCCATTCGCCTCAGCAAAAGCAAGCTTCCCGAATGATTCAGGCTGCGAGGCACGAAGGAATGAAAAAAGCTGCGAGAGATCGAGTGCATAAGAACGGTCGTACTCTTTTGGAGTGCCTGCAACATATCCAGTTCCACCATAACTCTCATAACTCTCTGAAGGTTGTTCAACTTGACCAGATGCTGAAACTTGACCATTCACACCGGTCGTGTGGCGCATGATAAGGGTTTCGAGCCCCTTTTCAGTGGTATCGGTGGTCATACAAGAGCCTCCTCCTCAAAGGGTTCGTCCTCAAGAGCTTCAACACTATCATTATCTGACAGATCCGTCATGGTTTCTTCAGGCAGTTTTGCAGCAGCTTCACGCACATTGAGAGCTTTGCTCAATACACCGAAGCCAGTCATTCCATAAAATATTTCAACGTTACCATTGCTCATTTTTCCGTATTACCCTCTCCATAATTCCGTCTCCGTTTTGGCCCGAAATTCATAAAGCCAGCTGGATCACCGCCTTTATAAAGATATAACCCCGAGGTAGTTGCTGCACAATGTCGTGGAGAAAACCTTTTCCCAATTGCGCACTTCTCGCCATGAATTTTCCATATAATTGATAACTCCTGGTGTTCTAAAAATGTCTTTAGCAAGTCTTCCCTGATTAGAAGTGCACTCGATCTGTCCGAATGTACCGCTGGATTAAATGCAGCAACCACTCCATCTGAATCCACGTAAACTGCATCTAAGCCTGTCCACCTGAGTCCAAGGGCTGTAATTAGATCAAAAGAAGGGAGCCATTGACTAACGTTTTCATTACCTGAACAATCAAATCCATTTGAACCACCCTGATAATGAGCCGACATGGCACATACTTTTACAGAGCAACTTAGGTCGGGCTTTATCCATCCATCATCACCGAAATATGGTCGATGAACATATTGAGAGGCTCGGGACCAACCATGCTCACCCATGAAAACATTATAAACTTCAGGAGAATCTGGCATTTTTGTCCACCATAACTCATCAGTTTCAGTCCAATGCATGAAAGAATCAGCATCCCCTGAATGAATTAAATACCCTGTGCAGCTATACCAGATTGACCGCCTTTCAACGTCATTCGAATCTTTATCAGCAGGGGGTTCCTGAGATGCGTGAAAATCCCCTTTCACAGTGAGCCAGCTATATTGATCTTTAGGATCGGCACTTCGAAGTATGTCTCCGAATATAGGAAAGTCACCTTCACGACTCACCCAGCTTTCTGAGTCAATCATGTCGCCATAATCCTTGAAATTTTCTGTGCCCCACCATTGGGCATAGCCATCAACACCCGGATGTAAAGCTTGAATGGTAGAGGTAGGATCAATATCTCGAAGGCTTTTTTGCCAAGGGCCATCGTATGCACGATCTCCGTCAACAGTATATGCTTCATAGTATTGATAATGATCCGCAATCATTGCTAAAATTTCCTGGTAGGCAATCCACTGATATTTTTTGCCAATACGTTCAGCTTTAGCGGCATCACGACCAGACATATTAACCGAACGACTGTCAAAATCACCAAAACGCTCGGTTGTCCAACCTAAATTGAACACCCGCCAAAGCACATACCTCTGAATAAGAGGCAATTCAAAACCGGGCCTATGGTGAGAATTATTTTTTTTAATCTCAAGAAGTGCATCCAGATGTTCAATTTGTTTATCTGAAAGCATTTCTTTAAAGACCTGTAAAGCATTTTTACGGTTATTCTGTAATGTGGTGAAGATTTCGTCATCATAACGAGGAACGACCTGCCTTTCTACTGATTTGCCATTGTTCCGTATAAACCTCAGTGAAAAGCTGTTCTTTAGCTCACGTTCCGTTTCTTCAAAAGCAGACCAAGCAATACGAGCTTCTACAGATAGTCCTGAAACCAGATCAACCACCTGTTCATCAATGGATTGCCAAAGAGGTTCTTTGAGCTTGACAGATAGCCATTCTTTTGATATCGTGGAAGAATTTGTTCCAATTATGTATAAGGCAAAGTCAAGGCTCATAACAGAAGAAGAAATGCTACGGGAGGCCCATTCATTCGGTGAAAAGGAATCCCTGTCAGTATGATATGGTTGAATCTCCACATCAGTTGGAATATGAGGCCAAATACTTCTATAGGGAGGGCGAATCCTGTCTACCTGAACGTTAATTTTTGAGCCGAGATATATAGCCCATTCAACGACACCACGAGCATAATCACGGAGCAGTATGTGTGCCGTTGTTATCTCCGGTGCAAAGACCTGATTATAGACACATTCTGCCAAACGAGCAACCTGTTTCAAGTCATGACACCTTGTTGCAACGCCATACGCAACCGCATAAATACGTTCAGTAACATAGGGATCATCCAAACATGCAAAATGGTCAATTAAACGCACGACGGCATCTAACCGGCCTGTAAGAAGAGACACTAACGCTTTGGTTGCGTGATCGCGGAGAAAACGATTGGAGGTCGTGAGCATCCATGTCAGTGTCATAGCACAGAGATCAATCACCTCATTATCAAACCTGTCTATTGGGCTCACTGATGTCGCCCATTCAACAAGACGGTCAACAGCGCCATGATTACCCCATGAAAAATGCAAATAAGTGCTCCACCAGCTATCACGATTTGGCATAGAATCATGTTGAAGCCTATGATCAAGGAAACTTGCATTAAAAGGGTGATCCGGTATAGTCGCTACCGTCAGAAATACAGCGAGGGTATCATTAAAATCATCATCATTCTGAATGAGAATATTTACAATATCAAACGTTTTATCTGAAAACGCATTCACATCTCGCCATATAAGACTTTGACGAAATGCGTCGCCAATATTAAATAAAAAATTGAGCGGTTCTGGAGCTAAGTCGATAAGCTCCCTGTCAATTCGCTCTGGAAGCTGAATGCATAAGGCTTCGAGCAAACCATTTTCTACATACCTGAGATCATCAAAAATAAATGCAAGCCCTCCTCCAGATGCAAATACCTTCTCCGGGTCGTCATAGTCAAGGTGAGCATCTAGCAAAGCCTTGGCGATTATATGGTCAGCAAAACGTTCATAACCAATAAATACGACTTCCTCTTGAGCTGAGTTATCTTCATTCCATACCACCTCTTCAACTAATATCCCTTCGGAAACTAAACCATGATAAAGTGATCTTTCAAATTCCCGCCCAGGCAATAATGCATTGATTATCTCATCAGTTTTTATCAAGGGTAACCATCGATCTTCTGACTCTGAAATTGCTCTTGCAAAAACTTCCAGTGCATTTTTTACAAGTAATATTTTGGGATTGTAATCAATTTTCTTTGCAAGAGTTTCATTAATCGCGGAAAAATAGAGGTTAAATATTGATGTTATACCATTAAAACCTCTCGGAAGCCGGATAGTATTAGTTCCACTAAGCCCAATGCAAAGTGTTTTTAAAAATAACGGATTTCGAAATTCGGGAGTCAGAAGCGGAGTTGAAGGAAACTCAAGTCCATAATGTAAAAAGAACGTTTTTGTAGCGTCATATTCATGAGCAGCAAAACCATGGTGAGTTAGTTGAAATGCACGCTCAGAAACTTCATTTGGCAATACACGCTCTTCATAGGAGGAACGAACTGAGATCAATACACTAATCCAAGGCGATCTCTCGAATTGTGTCAAAAAAGCAGATAAATGATATGGCCAAATCATCCGACCTTTGCCTTCATTGATTGCATGAACCATTATAATCGCACGACAATTTGCTACTTGTGCTGCAGCTTCCAAGGCACCAACAAATTGCTCTGCCGTAAGATCGCGCAGATCAAGTTGGCTTGCAGCCTGAATCCACGGAAGCTCCTCACTAACGAACCGCTGCCCCATAAGTAAGACAGTCGGCTTGTTAGCGGCAATCCGCTGTTTAGCTATATCACAAAAAAGATGCGTCTTGCCTGTACCCGCCGCACCTTTAAGAATCATCAAAGTGTTTCCTGAAACAATATCCGAATGTCGTATCTCCTCTTGAGCCTCCGTCAGAGCTGAATAGAGCTTATACTGATAATGTTGAAAATGTCTGTTGGGATTATTTTGCCTTAAATCTTGTTTTTCTTTTTTTCTATTTTCCTCATCTTCTTGATACTCTACCTCAAACCGCAAATTTGTCAATTTTTCGAGCGCATTCTCAGCTTCAAGTACCAAGCTTTCAATCTGTTTAATTGGTAATAACCCTGTCGGTTGAACCGTTAGAGCGCCAAGTTCATCAAGGATTATGTGAATCTTTGATGATAAATCAGAGGAATGCGAGATTAGCGAATCATGAACTATCTCTGATTCAGTAATATGAAAGTGGTCATAGTTTTTGCGAATATTGCGGGCAAGAGATTTGATGTTATAAAAAAAACGTTCCGTACGTCCAAAAGCTTCAAATTCTGCTGCAATGGGTAAATCAATGTGAATCTCAGGTGTATACCTTGGGCCTGCGGTTTTTATCGCTTCATCCAATCTTGCATTAAACCAGTCACTATCGAAACCTTTTACATCAAACCAGAAAAAGACCCGACCGACATGTTGTGAGTGAGATAAACGTTCAAGAAGTTCATGACTACCCCACCAAACAAATTCGATCTCAATTCCACTCGTTTCAGCCCAACCTGTCCACTTTGCGGCATGAGCATCCCAACGCTGCATTGCTGAACGGCGTTCAGAAATCCTTGCATCAGATCGATCAATTGGTGCGCAGATAAAGTATTTGACAAGTTTTGGATGTTTCTCTAATGCCGTTTTCACTGAATCGTCAAGCTGGGGCCATTGAGCTTCACCAAGCGAATCAATGTATTTTGCCTGCCACCCCCATTCACTTCCATCGGACAAAATGGTATAGCATTCAACCCCGGCATCTGGAGTCCCTTTTCTAACAAAATTTGATCCTATCGGACTCTCAATGCGGGCAAGTTGAGTACACAGTTCTTCAAAGCCAGAAGCCCTTGACCCATTCAGTGGACGTATTGCATTCCAATCGAGCGTAATTGTCATACGTCAAACTCCTCTGCTATTGACTCAAGGTAGTCACTATATGCTTCGTCTCCTTCGGTCAGGGATTTAACCTCATCCTGCAACTCCGATTCTTTGATTTCATCAGGGAGTTGAACTGCCGCATCACGCACATCAAGCTTCCCGGTAACCACATCAGCGACAAGGCGAGTGCGGTACTCGCGGAGAAGTTCGGTCTCACGCTCGAAGCGGGAGATTGCTGTGGTAATCGGAGCTATTTCAACAATAACCTGTTCAATAATATGCTTTTGTTCTTGAATAGGTGGTATGGGCACCTTGGTGTTTGCAAGGTAATGATGCTCTATACTTTCAACCGTAGCTCCCTGTTTTGTCCACTCACGCAAAAGTTGCTTTTCACAACCACGAATGAACAGCGCAAAATAATCTAAATCTAACCGCCCTTTGCTCGTAAGAGACTTCATATCTTGGTTTAAGGCGACTTCACAAATAGCCTTGGCTACCGGAATTGTTCTTTGCAAAATCCCTGAACGTACAACCATCAACAGCGAACCTGCAGGAACAAGGTTTGTGCTGCTTTGCTCAACCGCTCGTTCTGTGATATGGTCTATCGTATCACGAATTATTTCGGTTTTCATATCCTTTGGCGAAACCCAAGGGATCGAGCCATTCCAAAATGAGAGATTTCCTTTCGAAGGAGTGCCTCCTCCACAAAAGCGCATTTCAAACTTCAGTTTTCGTACATCCCAATGCTCTGGAATGTCACCGAGCCAGAGAATGCCGGAAGGCTTAAGAGATACGGAGGAGTCGAGACCACGGGTGACGGCGCGGTGGATGATGACCTGCTTCTGCTCGTTGAGCAACGTTATCACTTTGCGCTTTACCCGAATAGCCTTCTCCAGTTGCCCGTTCGACCAGCTGAGAAAACGCACTATTGCTGACTGCTCGTCGGATGGTGGTAACGGCAGATACGCACGACTCAACCTCTCATAATCAATATTCTGACCTTCACGAATGCCCGTAACAAACAAGGTCAAGCTTCTTATGAAGTCAGGTGACTTAAAAAAATGAGTATAGTAACCATGACTTGCCTCTTTTTGAGGAGCAAGTACTGTATAGGCTGGGCTAATAATACCTCGAGAGTATGCGACCTCTATACCACCTTCAAAGGATCGAAGACTGATAACGTAATCACCCTGTTCGACAAGTTTCAGAAGATGCAAATCTTTCGTTGCGGTGACAGTTCGTGAGCCATATTCCTCTTTACGCACTACCCCTTTACTTTGCGTAGCAGCCAACAGTGGTTCGTCAGGGAATCCCTTCTGAATACGCTCCCTGAAAAGAAACTTGGTTCGACGTTGATTCCAGTGCTCTGGTACTTGCCCGAGCCACGGCAGACCAGAATCCCTGTATTCCGGATATGGTTTGAGGTCGGCAATCATAGCTGACCTCCCTGCTGCGATATGTCGCTCATCTGACACCTCCTTTCAGCAGGCCATCAAGCAGCCCTTCGGCTTCCTGCTCAATGGAGAAAATGTCGGCTGTGATCTCTTCGAGCTTGCGCAGCGGCTGTGGTTTGTAGAAGTGGCGCGTAAAGCTGATTTCGTAGCCGATTTTAGTGGCGCTGTTCTTGATCCAAGCGTCAGGGGTGTAGGGCAGCACTTCGCGACGGATGAAGGCGTCTATGCCTCCCTCTTCGAGGAGTGGCACCTGTTCAGTGTCGCGCAGTTCAGGGTCGGGCTCATACTCGGCGATAACGAGCTTTCCGGTGGGAGTCGTTGCATCGTAAAGGCCGTAAAGCGGTTCGGCTTTCAGTTTGCCTGGTGTGTGCATTCTGGCAATGACCGGCGGAGCAGTTTCCACTCGCCAGCTTACGGCCTTAAGAATTTTGTTCAACTCGGCAGCAGGCACCTTGATACTTGCCTGCATGAGTGCTGCGCTGACGTTCTGGCGGAAGATGTTGTGGTCTTCAAAAAGCTTTTCACCAATTATTGTACGCAAGGCATACGCGGTTTCAACA
>Ga0118677_10013043_pt1 | contig 12049 bp, 9 predicted proteins | sample AliMusrvi5mmetaG_FD_86154 | JGI IMG/M metagenome (GOLD analysis project Ga0118677, IMG submission 86154) | reverse complement strand
CACCAATATTTGTGTCGAACCGGTGGCGGGTATCATCGGCCCTAATGGCTTTCACATCCTGGCCGGCTTGGAAGGCGGATATGTGGCCGAGCAATTGGCCGGCCGCGCGGGCGTTCAGGTCCACAAGGTTGAAATGTTGAAATTGGCCGACGAGGATTACCCCATTGAGGCCGAACGGGTCGAAACGGTGATCGAAATGGCAGCCGGATGCAAACCCCGTCGAATTGGCCTGCTCACCCCCCGCGCCGTCCTGCCAGTCAGCATTTTTGAATTCCTGGCCGGTTACCTGGGCGATCCAAGCCGGGTGGTCGATGCCCAGCAGGCGTATTATGAAATCAAGTACGAGAAATCCGAACATGAAATGCGACTGATCGAGGACGCCGCCCGCATCGCTGACGTCATGCTCGAAGGCATGTTGGGCGTCTTGAAACCCGGGATGTATGAAACCCAGGTGGCCGAATGGGGCGCACTCATCGCCTATGAACTCGGCGCCGAAGAACTCGGCTTTGATACCATGGTGACTTCCGGAGAGGCCAACCGTACTTTAATTGGCAAGGCCCTGAACCGGATCATCCGCGAAGGCGATATGGTTCACCTGGGCGTTGCGCCCAAACGCGATGGCCTGACGGCTTGTGAACGCGTCTCGGTGGTCGCCACCGCCGATCCGGCCCGCATTACCCCCACCCAAAAGTACTGGCTGAATTTTGTAGAACAAGCCTTCCAGCACGGATTGGATGCCTACCTCCGGGTCGCCCGCACCAATGCGCCCGCCCGCGAACAGGAACAGGCTCTGGTTGATTTCTTCGCGAACCGTGCGGACGAAGTCGGCCGGCGGATCGGCAAAAAAATCGATCTGGCCCGGCAAAAGCCCTACACGGGCACCCATAACTCCGGATATACCGAATGCCAGGAGTTTTATGGCGCCATTACGCTGAATTCCGACAAGCCGCTGGGGCATCGCATCGTCACTATGCTGGATGTCGCCATCCGCGGTATCGGCAATAAATGGAACGACATCGTGATTCCGGACTTGGATTATGTGGTAGTGGAAAAAACACTCGGCAAATTCGGCCCGGATGTCCGGGTCTTAACCCGCCTGCCCATCAACGTCCAACACCTGGTTGGAAAGGCCTGACGTGGGAAGCGATTAGTCTCACGCAACGCCGCCAAGATCACCGAATTTATCAGGCCCTCTTTTTTCGTTCCCGCTGTTGTGGGGGCGGACGTCGGACGCCCTCCTTTGCACCTCGTACTTCCCGCTCTAAATGACGGGTTCGAATGGTCCGAAAAAAGTGCCCGTTGGTTCCAATCATTTCCCCTGCAATTCATCTTTGGCGATGGGGATGTTGTGGAGTTGGACAAGGAAATTGACAAGCGTCTGATTTTCTAGCGTCATACACCCGATTTCCAAAAGTGAAAACACCGTTGCTTCAGGTGCTATATTTTCGAACACACAACTCGCAACCACTGGGTTACGGGGAGACATGGATCCACTCGCCACCCCCCCCCCTTTTATGCTAATCCGTTGGTCGCCCAATTGGGCCATTATCGCTAGATATTCCTGATGAAAATTGTCGGTAGCCTTGGTTGGGGGAATTAAATTAAGGTTTGAGTTGTAACGCAGACCCCCATCCACAATCGTGAGCGATTTTGCCGTGCTGTCTGTGCATGTAACAATTAGGTCGCAAACCACTCTGCTTCCCTCTCGCTGACATCGCTGTACTTCAAATACGAAGTTTCGCGTTTGCGTCTTGGCGGTCGTTGTCGGGAGCACTACCGGAGAGCCGGCTGGCTGAGGATGTTCCGCAGTCACGGAAAATAGACTCCAGATTCCTTCATTGTCCTTTGTCTTGCTAATGGTCTTGCTTGCCGCTGCGATCACTTGTGCCGTGTCAACCGCCAAGACTTTCACAGAAACCCTTATACTATCGCCCAATAGCGTTGCTGTGCCTGTGATAATGGCATCGACACCAGCTATCTGCCCCAACTTCTGCGCGGTTTTCTCGTCGATGATGCCCGTTGAGGCAAGCTTATATTCTGCAAGAATCGTCTTAAGACGACTTCGTTCAATTACTTTGAATCCCTTGTCTGCCGAAGCAAGATTCACTGTGAATTCTTCAGCGAAAAGGCGTCCGCCATCGGTTACTTGGTCTCTTAAGTCGAGAAAATCCACGACTGCAACGGACTGCTTGCCTGATTTAGCAATGCTCTCGGCCAGAGTGGCGGACAGTTCTTTAAGCTCCTTTTCGAAGGCGAAGGAAACGTAGGGGAACAAAAGCAATACCAGCAAAACAAAAGAAGTTTTTTTCATTGATACACCTTTCATCGAAATCGATTTCACCTGCACAGACAGATTCGCCGCTTATCATTCTTTCGTCAGCGGGATATTTCTAAACTGAACCTTAAAATCCTTATTGTCTTCGTCACAACCCATAACTTCTAGGAGCGCAATTCGCTTCACCTGGGGTGAAACATTCGAGAACGTGAGTATAGCTTTGGTGGCAACGCCTGAAACTACGTTTGCTATGACTCTGAAGCGGTAATCCATTTTTGAGATGCCGAGCAGGATCGTGTTTGAGTCCACTGGATATTCGTTACCAGCGTCATCTATAATTCGACAATACCTCTCGCCATCATGCGGATCAGCTCCACCTCGGATCCGCCCACCAAGATCATGCGGATCAGCTCGACCATAAATGGTCAACTTCCTGTCTGCGCCGCGATTGGTGATCAGGACACGGCAAGTGATTTGATCTCCCGACAGTTTACACTCCGTAATCTCCCAATTATAATTTTTGATTTGCTGCCGTGCGACGGACGTGGCTGGTCCCGCCTCTGACGAAGTCTGCGAGTCCGGCTGGCCTGGTGTTTGTGTTTTCGCAAAAAGAGCCTGCAACGGTTCCGTGATTTGGACATCGCCACTGGTTCCACCTATTACTTCGGCAGTGTCCACTGCTAGAACTTTCACCGCCAGCCGCACGTTTGCACCCAACGGAGTCACGATGCCAGTTATGAGGGTATCGACTCCTGCAATCTGCCCAAGTTTCTTGGCCGTTTGCGGGTCAATAATACCGGTTGATGCCAACTTGTGCTCTTCGAGGATTGTTTTGAGGCGACTTCGCTCGATGACTTTGAAACCTTTGCCAGACGCGGCGAGGTCCACAGTAAATTCCTCTGCTAGAAAACGCCCGCCATCAGTCACGTTGCCCTGGAGGTCAGAAAAGTCCACCACAGCAACGGACTGCTTGCCCGACTTCGCGATGCTCTCGGCCAGAGTGGCGGACAGTTCTTTAAGCTCCTTTTCGAAGGCGAAGGAAACGCTCTGCCCCACTAGAAGCAGAATTAAAGCAAAGCATCGTGTTTTCATTAATACAGCCCTTCCTTGGGATTGGTGAATAACTTACGGTCTGTTTTCAACTTGTAGCGTGTCGCGCCATCTGTTCAGGATTTTATCCATCGCCGCAGTTACTGCCGCGTCTTTGGAAAAGCCTACACCTGTCTCGGAAACGGTAAAACTATCTGCGGCTTGATCAGACTTTATTGAAATTGTCTTGGCGTCCAAGGTAACCTTGGCGGTGATGATGTTCTGCAAATCGGCGTTTGTGGTAAGAGATGTCATGCGTTTACCCAAGATGAGCAGATTGACATTCGGCGCCAGTTCCAAGGCATCAATCTCGCCGGCATCACCTCCGACGAACAACTTCTCAAACAATCCGTCTTTCACGAACCTGTCGGTGAACAAAGTCGTGGTTGTTTTTAATCCCTTTGCATCAAAGATAGATGCAACGCTCTTACCAAGCGGTTGGTTGATCATATTATCCTCTACGATCACGACGGCGGCTTGATTAGTCGCTGGATGATTAACCAGGAGAAAAGAACGATCGCGGAGATAAGTGCTCTTGAACATTTCGCGTTTCTGAAGCGCTTGCTCCTGAGCGAGTTGCTGTTCTACTTTCCTTTGTTGTTCATCTGCCGTTTGCATCACCTCCTCCTTACGCTGAGCCTCATGCCGGAACCAAGCGATTATCTGATTGCGCTCCTCAGTTGTTTTAGCCACTTTCAAACGTGCGCCCGATGCGTGGAAGCCTTCCTGATCATATAATTCATACTCGCCAGTAGGAGAGCGGTAATACCAGAGCTGTGGTTCGCCAGTGGTCGCATTCACGAACCGGATTTGATCAGCAGACTCGACCTTGACCTGTTTCGGTTTGGCTTCCGCTTCGTCAATGGTGTGAATCAATCCAACAAATTGCCGCGTTCGATTGGGAAAACTGAAGGCAAACGTTGCGATCACAAAAATGCCCACAAGAAACAAGGTGGCAATTATTTTGACAAGATTACGGGGTAAACTGACCCAGCCCGCATAAGATCCCAAGGCCAAAGCGGCCGCCGCGATCAACACCACGGGAATCATCCTCGGATTTTCCCAAACAGGGACTACATAAAAATAGACTGCGAGCATCAAGGTCCAAAATGCAACTGCGGCAATTCTCTGGGCGCTTTTCTGAATGCTACCCGCAAACTTCGGAAACATGTCGGATATGATCTGTGCCGACACAATTATGGGAAAAGCCAACACCATAAGGATGACAGCTTCCGCCCCGACAAAAATACAATAGGCGCTATAGAGCCAATTAACGTCCCACTCGAAGATGAGACAGACAAGGAGAACCGGGATGGGGATGGCAGCAAACAAGGCAAAACGTTTGGTCAGCCGCCAAAGGTAGTCTTTGTATTCAATGAGGTACTCCCACCCCAACGAAGCGGCGTCGGTAAGCATGCCCATAAACGTGCGGAGAAATTTGTAAACATCAGTCATGGATTAATCCTCCGCTTTTCGCGCAGCGCATTGCGTTTTTGCTGCAAGCCTTGCCGCGCCTCCTGCATGTCAGTCATAACTTCCGTGAGTAGTTCGTTTCCTTTGGACGCAGATTTAGCAAGGGGGGGAGGATTCTGGATATCGAAAAAGATTTTTCTCTCCTCAGGCGACAGAGCAACTATACGTTGCAAGTCACCATAAGCCAGGTTGCAGACTACGTCTAAGGCGCGCGTTCGCTCGCTTTGATCCATGCAGCCGAACCCGCGGAGCATTTCTTTCAGCGATTCGTCGTCGAGTTCCAAAAGGGAAGTAATCGCCATCCGCGCTTCTTGCGTCTTGGCGTTTTGGACGGCCATTTGGAGGGTACCCCTGACGTTAGTAATCAGTCGTCTTGCTATTTCCGCAGGCGCGTCCTCCAATACCTGTTTGAAAAACATGAATGCAGGCTTGTCATCAGGAAGAACCTGCTCGATAACCGCACCTAGGGCATGTAGCCCAGCTTCGAGTCCATACCGGTATTTGTCATCCAATCTGCGCAGTTTCTGGCCGAACTCTGTCTCCATTAATCGGTCATAGTGAGGATTCATTATTCGCTTCGCGTATCCGCTTCCGAACACCGCCAGCCCTCGCATGACCTTATCCTTCATTTCAGACATAGAAAAATCTCCTTTCGGAACTTGGCGGTTACGGATAAGAAATCGCTATTGCGGCGGCAGGAACAACGCGCCCGTGAGACCCCGTTGAAAAAACGCTTTCATAGAGAAGAAGATGACAGAACAGCGCCAATAACACAATTACGATGTTAACGACCAATTCGGTGCCCTTTTAAGAACGGCTTTTCACCCAACCCTCGTGTAATTCCGCCCAGAGCGCGGAATGTGTTCCCAGTCGAGCGGCCTGCCGAGGATGAACGAGAGGGAGCAGATCCATCGTACAACCCGCCACCTTGAATGAATGGCGTTTGCCATACTCAGTCAGGCTCTGCCCGTATGCACTCAACTTCGACGCCGTTCCGTAATGAGAAGTGAACCACTTCAGCGGCTGGTCACCTAACGTAACGACAAGTTCCGCGCCTGATTTCACCAGTTCAGCCTCGATCGCTAAACGACGATCTTCATCTGCCAGTTCATCGGGCAACAGCGGCCAATTATATGCGGGAAGTCCTAGATTCTTCCGTTGAGTATCGTATCTCTCATTCAGCGCCTTTTTTTGATTGGGGTTCATGCAACTGTGTGGAACAAGATCGCACAACCAGGCATCTTTGCGAGTGAAACCCAATGGTCTTAGAAAAAGTTCATCGAGTGCCTTGCCGGATGGTCCATTTAATTGCTGGCCGGCGGGCATAAGCCGACCCGCCCCATTTGGAATCTTAATCTTGCTGATGATCTCTTCCGCGGCTTCTTGGTTTCCACGCCAGAATATTTCTGGTTCAGTGGCTACGGCGAGCGCACCGATCTTCTGGCGTCCGTCCTTGCCCACCCATCGGGCATGTACGGCGCTCGCATAAACACCCAGAACGAAGACGCGTTTCTTGGACCGGTCCTTTTGAACCAGTGGGAATATCGGTTGCCCGAACGGGAATACGCCTATGCTGTCCATGGGACCTCCTTGTTGACTACTCGATTTCAATCGTTTGCTTACAGTGTGGGCATGAGTGTCTAGAACCGGATGCTGCGGACAGAAGCGTCATCTGCTTCTCGCAAGACGGGCATTGAAACTGGATTTGTTCCTGGAGAGAGGGTGGAACAGGTGGAGGCAGGGAGGGCTGTTGTTGCAGTTTTGCCGCTTGCATTCTGCCGGGAATGAGCCGTTCCGAAAGAATTTCCCATTTCTTGATATTAAATTCGGATTCCGACAGAACTCCCTTTCTCTTTAACGCATCCAAATTTTGCAATAAATCGACGGCTGACGCAGCCTTGTCGGGAGGTGCGCCCAGAAACAGGGCCTTGCCTCGTTCAAATTCCTCACCCGTGATGACACCTGCAATCAGTAGTTTGCCCAGTTTCTCAATCTCCTGCGCCACACTCTGGCTACTCATAACCATAGGATTGGTAACCTCAACCTTCAAAAGAGAATTCTGCCCGAGCGTGGCTCGCGCGCGAGCAGCATTAATATCATTCAGCAGGGCTGTCTCATCGAATGGTGTGTATCCTCTCGAGTCACGCAGAATTTCCGCGTACCTTCTTCCCAGTCGCAAAGTGGTCTCCCGTAAGTCGGGATTGTTAGGATCATGTTTTAACTTTTGCAGAGAGTCCTGATATGTTTTTTTTACTTTGCCTTTGGTTTTTTGAACTAGGACCGCAAAGAGAACAAAGCCGACCATGATGACCGTGATAATTCCTATCATAAAGCCCCCTCCTCAAACGCGGTAATGCCCAACTTGCCATTCTGGCATCTGGAGCCAGCGGCTTGTCTTTTCCCGACATAGTCACAATCATTGGCAGAACCGATTGACTCAATATACTGCGGAGATTTTCGGACGTCGATTTATTTGAAGAAGCCAGAACGATCCCGATGTCGATAGCGATTCCGACCCCGATAAAACCTGGTTTATTTTCTTCTGCCCATCACGCAAAATCAAAGCAACCGCAAAGCATTTCCGCCGAGAAGAGCGGCTTCCCGCTCAACTGGCAAATGTAAAGCCCGCACTTGGGCGAGCGTCTCCGCCTGACCAACCCAGGGTGAGTCGGTTCCGAAAAGCAAATATTCAGCCGGGTGTTCCGTTAAAAGCGCAAAAGCCAACTCCGGGGTCATATATTGCAGAGAAAACGAGAGTTCCATGTAAATCGGTCGGCCGATCAACCACTGGCGAACTTCACTCCAATCGGCCCAGGCGCCCAAATGGGTAGCCACAAATTTCAATTCCGGATGGCGGTCCATCACCCGACGAATTCGGATGGGGTCGGCAATCCGATGCCGTGGAAACGCAAAATCGAAGCCGGTATGGACCAGCACGATCAAGCCCCGTTCAACCATCCTCTGGTAAATCGGATCCAAGGCCGGATCATCCACGATAAAATCCTGATAGTAAGGATGCAGCTTGATGCCTTTGAATCCGGCCCGGGCGATCTCGTCGATATGCGCCAGGGCCTCGGGATCCAACGGATGGATCGAGGGAAAGGGAATGAGGCGCTCGGTGCGGATCGTGGTCGACCAACGCAAAATAGAGGCAAATTGATCGGGTTTGGTGGCGATCGACACCACCACGGCCCGTTCGATTCCGCTGGCATCCATCGATTTCAACAGGCTGGAGACGTGCCCATCCAATGCCGCGGTGATCTTCCCCTCATGCTGAAGTTGGACCATGGCCCGGGCGGGAATTGAATCTGGAAACGCATGGGTATGAAAATCGACGATCATGCTTTGTTCATTGAAGCGGCGAGTCGCGTGGCTTCATTCCGTCCCGCCTGAAAAACCCGGATATTCGCGTCCACTACCTCAGCCCCTTTGCGCGAAAACTGTTCCCGAATCGCTTCTTCCCAGACTTCCGCCGCAAAGGGGATACAGGGAGAAGCGGCACCCAAAACAGCCATATTAACCGAACGGGGAGATTTTTCCGCGCGAGCCAATCCGACCGCATCGACTACTATCCGGTGTTGAATCCCGGCCAGAGCTTCCTGCAAAAGGTTTGGATCGGGATAGTCGGCGATCGAGGCGATCGGCACGGAATTGGTTACCACCCACCCCTCCGGCTTTAACCAAGGCCGGTAACGCAACGCTTCCATCGGTTCCATCGACAGGATCAAATCCGCACTGGTCAACGGAATCAGATCGGAATAAATCGTCCGGTCCGAGAGGCGGAAATGGGAGGACACCGCCCCGCCTCGTTGGGCCATCCCATGCACCTCGGACTGCTTGAGATGAAGCCCCTGGCGCAAAGCGGCCCGTCCAATCACGGTGGCGATTGATAAAATTCCCTGCCCGCCTACTCCGGCAATGATCAGATCGTAACGCATGGTCTCATCCTTTGGGCGCGACCTGCAAGCAAACCCGACGGGAGATGATCACGGAGATCCCCGGGTAAGCCGCCTCCTCGCGCAGAATCTGCAGGTTCTTGTCGTGGTTTTTCTGCAACGGAACCAATACGCGCAGATGGGCCGCATCGACCCCCAGCCCGGCGATGATCCGTTCCAGCCGCCCGGTCGCCGGTGAGGTCTGGCACCCGGTCATCCCCGTGGTTTCATTGTCCAGGATCAACACCGTCATCGGCGTGTTCTCCAAGACGGCGTCCAGTAAACCGGTCAATCCCGAATGGGTGAAAGTCGAGTCGCCGATCACGGCTATCGCGGGCTGTAATCCGGCATCAGCCGCACCTTTGGCCATCGTGATCGAGGCGCCCATGTCCACGCAACTGCAGATGGCTTCGAAAGGGGGCAATGCGCCGAGAGTGTAACAGCCGATGTCGGCAAATACCCGCCCTGCGGGGTGGTCGGCCATGAACGCCTTCAGAAACCGGTAGGTATCGGCATGCGGACAACCGGCGCAGAGCATCGGCGGACGAGGTCGAACCACCGCCGGCACGGATGCCGGCTGGGGCCGATCCAATCCCAAGGCTGCGGCCACCAAATCGGGGGTCAATTCGCCTGCCCGGGGCAGAGTGCCATCCATCCGGCCGTGAATAGGCTTTCCGCCCGGCAGCAATCCCCGCAACCGGCTTTCGATCAAGGGGGCGCCTTCCTCCAGGATGAGGAGGGAGTCCACGTCCGCAGCTAGGCGGGCGATGGCGGACGCCGGCAGGGGATATTCCCGGATTGCCAGTACAGGCCAGGGACATTCTCCCATGTCGGCGAAAGCCTCCATCAAATAGTTATAAGCGATCCCCGCCGCGATCACGCCCCGCTCCCGTCGTGTTCCACCCGTTCGCAAATTGTAGGGCGACGCTTCGGAATGCGCCTGGAACACCGCCTGTTGATCCAGCAACCGCTCATAATTCCGGCGGGCATTGGCAGGCAAAAGAACAAACTGGCGGGGGTCATGAGGCAGTTCGCGCCGGGGAGCATCAATCGGTGGAGCCGTGAGCACATCTGCGCGCGAATGCGCCAGACGGGTAACAATCCGGATCATGATCGGAATTTTCCATTGCTCGGACCAATCGAATGCGGCCCGGGTCATCTCATAGGCTTCCTGCTGGGTGGCTGGCTCCAACAGAGGAATCGCCGCGAATCCGGCATAAAAACGGCTGTCCTGCTCGTTCTGGCTGGAATGCATTGAAGGATCGTCCGCCACCACGACCACCAACCCCCCATTGACACCGGTGATCGCCGCATTCACGAAAGGATCCGCCGCGACATTCAGACCCACGTGTTTCATTGACACCAGGGCACGACGTCCGGCATAGGACAGGCCTAGTGCTTCTTCCAGCGCCGTCTTTTCATTCACACTCCATAACCGGTGTACCCCGCGCGTGAGGGCTTCGGGCGCGTGTTGAATATATTCGAGAATTTCCGTCGAGGGGGTCCCCGGATAGGCATAAGCGCCCCCAATCCCCGCATCCAATGCGGCTTGGGCAATCGCCTCGTCAGTTAAAAGTAAGCGCCGGCCGCCGATGCCATGCATTTCCCATCCTCCTGTTCTGCGCAAAAGATCTCCCGCAGAAAAAACGGATATTATGCCGATTTGAAACGGTTTGGCCATTCTTTTTTCAGCAGGAAAAAGGCTTGTGACCCGCCTTGGAAACTCTATAATGAAAAAAACAGATTGCTTTCCCTAAGCGGAGCCTATGGACCGGGAAAAAAACAATTTCGAATTGATCTGCGGCATTGGCGAATTACTCGATTCATTCGACAAAACCCAGTCCCTTGATCATTTCCTGGCCGCCGTCGCCGGGCGCATCTCCGATTATCTTTCGGCTGACATCTGTTCCATCTACCTTTTCGACGAAATCCACCAGGAAGTCGTCCTCCGCGCCAGCCGGGGTCTGCCCCCCGAGGCCATCGGCACAGTCCGGCTGAAATTGGGCGAAGGGATTACCGGCGCGGCACTCAAGGAATTGCGCGCGATTCTGGAAATCAATGCCGCCACCAATCGTCATTTTAAATTCATCCCCAAGGTCGACGACGAATCATTCAAGGCTTTTGCCGCCATTCCCATCGTCAAGGGCCTCTCTCGAATCGGCGTCCTGGTCCTCCAACACCGCAAGGCCGGTTATTTCAACCTCGAAGATGTCAAAACCTTGCGCCTGATCGCTTCACAACTGGCCATGGCCATCGAAAATGCCCGCCTGTTGATTACGCTTCATAGCCCAACCGAAATCCCCCCCGTACCGACGGAAGACAAGTCTCCCTCCGATCCGCCCACGCGCTTCATCAAATGCAAACCCGCTTCGGAAGGCATCGCGGCGGGAATTTTGCATGTCCTGAATTTCACGGCGGACGATTGGATGACTCCCCCACCCGAGGGGACACCGGCTTATACCCGCCCTGATTTCGAACGCGCCCTCCACCAGACGGCCGAACAGATTGAAAAACTCCAATCCCAATTGGCAGAGAAGCTGACCGACACCGTTTCGATGATTTTCAATGCGCACCTGCTGATTCTCAAGGATGGCCAATTTTCCGGAGAAATCCTGAAAAAAATTGACTCCGGCACCCCGGTTCTTGTTGCGCTCCACACCGTCATGGATAATTTTCTTCAGATTTTCAGCCGGAGTGCGAATCCGCGCATCCGCGAAAAAGGCCAGGATTTACGGGATCTCTGCCGCCGCATCGCCCACAACCTGGCCCGGCGTAACGAGGAATCCACCGATTTCACCGGCGCCGTGATCGTCGCTCAGGAGTTGCTTCCCTCGGACATGCTGAAATTGGTCGCCGCTCGCGCCGCAGGCATCATCCTGATCAACTCCGGCGCCACCGCCCACATCGCCATCCTGGCCCGCTCCCTCTCCATCCCCATGGTTCTTGCCGATACTTCCGTTCTGCCCCGCTTGCGTTCCGGCCTCCGGGTCCTGATGGACGCCCATCAGGGTAATCTCTTTCTGGAACCGGATCCCACTATTCTGGACCATTATCGGCACTTGATCGAAAATCCTGACTGGATCGCCCGCGCGGCCGAAACGATTCAACCCACCACCCATACCCGCGACGGCACTCGCATCAAATTACTCGCCAACATCAACCTGCTCAGCGATTTAAAAACCGCGCACCTCCTGAAAGCGGAGGGCATCGGCCTCTATCGCACCGAGTTCCCTTTCCTGATCCGTAACGATTTCCCCTCCGAGGAAGATCAGTACCA
>Ga0118677_10013042_pt1 | contig 12050 bp, 11 predicted proteins | sample AliMusrvi5mmetaG_FD_86154 | JGI IMG/M metagenome (GOLD analysis project Ga0118677, IMG submission 86154) | reverse complement strand
ACCTGATCATGCCCGAAGTGGGCATGATCAGGTGGCGCGAGTAACGCCGAATCTCGGCGTTCGACAGCGTGACTGCACCGGTCTTCACCGTCTGCAATGCAGGCGCCCCGCCGGCCACGCTGGGCACGATGCTCAAGGTCGCACCATCGGGCACTGGTGTCGCAGTCCCCTGCATATAGCGCACATCCTCGTCGCCCAGATAGACATTCACAAACGAGCGCAGTTTGCCCTGCTCAGTGAACAGGTGGCGCTGCAAATCGGGATACTGCGTCGCCAGCCCCGCCAGAATCCCTTCAACCGTTCCCGGTTCCGCGTTCACCTGTTTGCTGCCGCCCACATACGGCCGCAACGGCGTCGGTATACGAATCGTAATACTCATCGATAAAAGCTCCTCAACTATTCTTTCTTAAGTCCCAAAGTTTACCCTACAAAACCGCTGGATTTTGTCAACGAATCACAATTGGCTCTTCGTCAAACTGGCTGCGGTCATCGCGCAACACCCACGAATTCGTCGTGGCCGCCTTGCCCATAACTACCGAAACGATGACAAATGCGACAAAAGGCCACGCATACTCGCGATCTGTGCCGGATGGCCGCGAGGGGCAGTCGGGGTGCGAATGAAAGAAGCCGATGATGTCCAGCCCCTGCTTGCCGGCCTGACGGTCGGCGCGCGCCACATCTTCAGGCGAGATCAGATAGCGGTTGCGCTGACCCTCGCGCGCGCTCTCGGTCTCCCACACATTCGCGACCAGCGCCAGGTCTTTAACCGTCTTATCCTGGGCATCGATCTCGCCCAGCAAAATACCGCACGCCTCGTTCGGGTAACCGGCTTCGAGATGCGCGTAGATGCGGGTCAGCAGTTCGGTTGATATTGTCAGCATGGATTATTTTGTCGGGCACAGAAACTGGAATGCCGGAATTCTACCGCCATCCGCAGGGCCCAGGTGAGATTGGTCGCACGGTCATTCCAAAGGCGGAGGTCCGTTCGGGCGGACGGGGGATGGCTCACGGGGCGCCAATCGGTATGCTGTACCCAGGAAAGATCAACCTACCAACGGAATGAACCAAAAATGAACACACAACCGATCAAACTACTCGCAACCACCTTACTGGCTGGCAGCCTGCTGCTCACCAGCTGCTCAATCAACGGTTTCACATTCGGCGGCAAACCCCTCTTCGGTTCCGGCGTGAGCATGACCGAATCGCGTCCGGTCAACGACGTTAGCAGTGTGTCGTCCTATGGCAGTGGAAACCTGATCGTCGAGCACGGCGAAACGGAAGCGCTCACGATTACCGCCGACGATAACATCCTGCCCTATCTCACCTCCGATGTGAGCGGCGGACATCTGAGCCTGGGCACGAAGCCCAACACGTCGATTATGTCCCTGAGCGGCGTCGTGTACCGGTTGACAGTCAAGAAACTGGACGGCGTTGAAGTCGCTGGCAGCGGATCAGCCACAGTCAACGGCGTCGCGGCCGACCGCTTCAGCGTGAAATCCACCGGCAGCGGCAGCATCACGGTCAACGGCAAGGCGACGCACCAGGACGTTACGCTGACGGGCAGCGGCAGCTACACCGCCGATCAGTTGAACAGCGCGACCGCCAGCGTGCGTTCCTTCGGATCAGGGTCAATAGTGGTGCGGGTTGCAGAGAAACTGGAAGGCGACCTCAATGGGTCGGGCAGCATCGACTACTACGGCGACCCGACGGTCAACGTCACAATCCACGGTTCCGGCCGAACGAACCATCGGTAAACCGTCGCAGGGGCGAAGGCGAGCGAGCGGGGGCGAACGAGGGCGATCGCAAGGCATCGCCCCTACAACACACTACGGTAGGGGTAAGCCCTTGCGGTTACCCTCTGCCTACCGCTCCAACAACACCTTACGGTAGGGGTAAGCCCTTGCGGTTACCCTCTGCCTACGGCCCCTACAACACTTTACCGCCAGCGCTTCACCACGTGCTCTTCCCATTTGCCTTCTTCGGCCAGCACCAATTCAAAACCCATCCCGACCCACATCTGCCGGATCGGCACAACCAGGGCTGCATCGGTGAACTTCAACTTCTTGATCACATTGCCGCGCCAGCCACGCTTCAGCAGCCAGCGCTCAAATGCGCTGAAGATGGCAGTATCCAGTTTGTTCTCGCGCAGTGGATCGTCCACGCGGAACACAGTGACCTCGATCGCCCGTTTCGCCGATGGGTCGGGACGCAACTGATGCATGGCGACTATCTTGTCGCCCGGACCCTCATACCCCACCAGTCGGCCGATATCGCGCAGCCCATTGGCGACGGCAATCGTCCACGGCGAAATGATATCGGGGCTGATGCCAAACGTGGCGCTCTGGAAGTTGATGGCGGCCTCGACCGCAAGCGTCTGTTCCGCCAATTGAATTTTGCGTTGATAGAAGATTTCACGTGCCATTGCACTAAAGTCTAACCCAGTACTCACAATAGATTGAAGGCTTCAGGTATGCCGCGACCCATACATCGCGACTCAACCACCTGGCGGCACATATGTCGGTGCTAAGGTACCGGTGGCGGCGCCTTTGTCGGCGCCGGTGGACTTGTTGGCGCGCTTGTCGGCGCTGGTGGGCTTGTCGGCGCGGGCGGCGCCGCCGTCGGCGGCACTGACGTTGACGCTGGTGGGCTTGTGGGCGGCCCAGCTGTCGGCGGCACGTTTGTCGCTGCTGGTGGGCTTGTTGGTGCGCTTGTCGCTGGCTGTGGCTTAGGTGGGTCAGTTGGCTTAGGTGTGTCCGCTGGCTTTGGCACACCGGTCGGCGCCGGTGTCAGCGTAAACGTCAGCGTGGCGGTCGCTCGGATAGGAGTGCTTGCCACAGGTGCGTTCGTCGCCGGCGACGCCGGCGTCATCGTCGCTGTCCCGGCAGGCTGCCCGGAGGGCGCCAGGGTCACCGTCGCCGCCGCTGGCGCGTTGCCATTTGATGGCGCAGAATTGCCCGCAGACAAGCCGATGACGACCCGGAACCCGCCATCGCTGGCGGAGGCGTCCGGGCTGAGGGCGGCGCGCCATGCGGTGCGAACGCCGGCTGCCGGCGCGATATAGCTTCCACCGCGCAGAATCCGCTCATCGAGGCTCATGAGGTCTTCGCGCCCGTCCGTGGCGTTGTAGGGGTAAATGAAAGTCGGAGTTTGCGGGTCGGCGCCCCAGCGCGTGATGGTCCACTCCCATACATTGCCGGCCATGTCGGCGATGCCATACGGGCTATCACCCGCCGGGCTGTAGCGGCCGGCAGGCGTCGTGTCGCCGACCTTCATGTCGAAATTTGCTAACGTTTGATCCGGCGGCTGATCGCCCCACGGATAGCCACGCGCGGGCTCTGTATCACTGCGCGCGCCGCGCGCGGCTTTTTCCCATTGTGCCTCGCTGGGTAACTGCAGCGTTCGCCCGGCGGCTGTGCTGGCCCACACGGCAAACGCCACGGCGTCGTTCCAACTGATTTGAACGACTGGCATGGCGTCTTTCGCGGTGATGGCGCTGCTCGGCCCATTCGGGTGTTGCCAGTTCGCGCCGGCGGTCTGCCCACGCGTCTTGCCACTGTAGGTGAAGCTGACCCCGTTTTGTTCCGCACTCGTCCGGTAGCCGGTCGCGTGTGTGAACGCCCTGAACTGGGCATTCGTCACTTCAGTTCTGCCAATCCAATACTCGTCAAGTTGGACGGTATGTTGTGGTTTTTCATCGGCGGACGCCTGCGTCTCCGTCGCCAGGCTGCCCATGACGAACTCGCCAGCAGGCACGCGCATGAATTCCATGATCACGCCGGGCGCGAGCGTCACCGTGAGGATGTTGCCGGCAACGGGCGCCGCGAGCGTCACGGTTCGATCCACAGACGCCGTGGTTGCGCTGGCGCTGACCCGCGTCGCTGGTCGCGCAGTCGCGCCCGATGCTGCCGCAGCTGTGGCGCGCGGCGTGACGGATGGTGTTCCATCCGGCACATTCGCCGGCGGCGCCAGCAATGTGGGAACGATGACGATCCCCGCCAGCACCAGCATGATGAGCCCGATCGCGCCAATCAACAGACCGATCGGGCGCACGCGCTGCGGCGACTGGGCAATCGGCACTCCGCGCGCGAACGGCATGATTTGGGAGGGCGGTGCTCCAGTGCCGCTGGCGCGCTCGGAGCCTGTCGCGGGCGCCGCCACGATTACCGGCGGTTGTACTGGAACGCCGACAACTTTTGGCGCGGCCGGCGCGGCTTTCCCGCCCAGTGCGGCGCGCATCTCGATCGCGGTCTGGTAGCGCCCTTTGCGATCAAGGGTTAATGCCTTCATCACGACGCGCGCGGTGTTCTGACTGACATCACGGCGTAGTTGCAGCACGGGAGTGAGTGCTTCGCCGGAGCTCTGGTCGGTGGCGCTGACAGGCAGGCTGCCGGTGAGCGCCTGATACATGGTGGCTGCGAGTGAAAACAGGTCGCTCCGTTGATCGGTTCCGCCGGTGTATTGCTCCGGCGGCGCATAATGCGGCGTCAGCCCGCGCATGCTGCGGCTGACCATGCTGCCATCGGCCAGCTTCACCAGGCCGAAATCCACCAGCACGGCGCGCCCGTCCTCCTGGATGATGATGTTGGCCGGTTTGATGTCGCGATGGATTACCCCTTTGTCATGAATGTACTCCAGCACGCCCAGCAGTTGATCGATGTATCTGAGCACGACGGCTTCGGGCAGCCCGCCGGGTGGGATCAGCTTGTCGAGGCTCGTCCCCGTGATCAGGTCCATGGCGAGGTAGTAGTTGCCGTCTTCTTCGAAGTATTGCGTCACACGCGGCAGGTTGGAATGGCGCAATCCGGCCAGTGTTCTGCCTTCGCGTTTGAATTGCGCGGCGGTCGAAGCGATGTAGGCAGCATCCATCGGCGGAAACATCTCCTTAATGACGCATTCCACCTCTAATTCGAGTTCGAGCGCCTTATATACAGCACCCATCCCGCCCTGACCCAGAATACCGACTATTCGATAACGCCCTTGCAACAACTGGTTAACTTTTAACATCCCGCCGTTCTCCCACACCCTGCCTGATTGTGCGCATTATAGTGCGCAATGGCGCCTTTATACTTCAAGCATATGGAGCATCTAGACGTTTCAATGGGATGGCGCTTGCCGGACGGCGCCCGCGTGAAGGCGACATTCGATACGCAATTCGTCACATACGAGGAAGACAAGGATCGCTGGGTAGTCGTATTTGAGCGCAACCTGACCGACTTGAGCGGTGTGGACGCACAGGCGCGCGCGTTGATCGAGGCGCTGGCGGGCAAGTGGGCCTACGTTCCCAGCGACGCCCGCAACGGCGTCACGCTGCCCTTAAAGCACGAAACACTCACTGGTCGAATTCGGTTCTTTTACGAGGCCGATCCACGGAGTGGTAGAACTTCATGAAGCGCCTGACCCACAACGATCTGGCCTACTACCAGTTTGACAGCCTGGAGAGCAGCGGGCTGCATCACGGCGTCTTCACGCGCCTCGGCGGTGTAAGCGCAGCCCCGTACAAGTCGCTTAACCTCAGTCGCAGCACCGGCGATGCGCTCGAACCCGTGCGCGAAAACCGCCGGCGCATGCTTGAGACGTTCGATCTGCGACCCGAAGAAACCCTGACATCGTGGCTGGTGCACGGCAACCACGCGCGCATCGTCACCACTGCTGATCTGGGGCAGGACGATGTTCACGCCGACGCCATGGCGACCAACACCCGCGGGCTGGCACTCACGCTGCGCTTCGCCGACTGTGTGCCGATCCTCTTCCATGACCCGGTGCGCTCAGTTATTGCGATTGCCCACGCTGGCTGGATGGGCATCGTCGTTGGCGTGCTACCCGCGACGGTAAATACCATGACACAGGCCTTCGGCAGCAACCCGCGTGACATTCGCGCGTGCGTTGGCCCTTCGATTGGTCCGGATAAGTTTGAAGTGGGTGAGGACGTGGCGGCGAAGATTCAGGCTGCAGTGCCCACTGGTGTTGTGCTTTATCCGCAAGGAGCGACGGTGTCTAGCACGAAACCGCATGTCGACCTGTGGCGCGCGGCGCAGGCGCAGTTACACGCCGCCGGGGTGGCGCAAGTAGAGGTCGCCGGTATCTGCACCGCCAGCAACACACAGGAGTGGTTCTCACATCGCGCGGAAAAAGGCAAAACGGGGCGATTTGGGGCCGTCATCGTAATGAGATAGCAAGCCATTAATTATGAGAAACTCTTACGTTAATTTCACACTAATGACAAATGCACTGTGAAAACACGATGAATATCCCTTTACGAATGTGCTAATACACATTAGAATCTTCTCATAATTGACCGCCGACAAAGCCGGATCGGTCAGATGATCTGGAAACACGCTGCATTCACATCGATCTCCACTGCGCCATGTCGAGTAGCTGTGCTTGTGCGTCTTGCCCGCGTGGAACTGGTCTTGTGCGGGGTAATGCGTCGCGAGCTGGCATATTTTTTCATATTTGTGCATTGTGAGTCAAAGGAAGAGGTTATTTCATGTTAACCAGGCGACAGTTACTAAAACTCGGTGTGTTGGCGGGTGCAGGTCTAGTGCTCCCAGTATCGTTGTCGGCGACCCCCAGAATCGCCCGCGCATTCTCACAGACGACGGGTCTGCGTAAGTTTGCACAGCCGTTGCGCGGTGTTGGCCCTGGCGGCATTCCTGTGGTTGGAGCCGACTTCACACCGGCAGCATCCACCGGCGCCACCCATTACACCGTCGGCATCAACCAGTTTGTTGATAAGTTGCACCCCGACCTGGATGGCACAATCCTGCGCGGGTACCAGCCCGCCATGCCGCTGGGCGGCGGCTACCAGCCGCAGAAGCACCTCGGCGGGATTATCGTCGGCAAGAAAAACGTGCCAATGCACTTCACATTCAAGAACACGCTTTCTGGCAATCACCCGCTGCCGGTGGACAGATCCATTATGGGAGCGGAAGGTAACCCCAACCGCGCAGTCGTGCACGTGCATGGCGGAGCGGTGCCATGGATCAGCGATGGCGGCCCGTTTGCATGGTGGGATGCCCAGGGCAATGAGGGCGTGAGTTTCCTGAACAACAAGGTGCTCAACCCAAGCGCCAAGGCCGGGGAAGCCGACTATTACTATCCCAATACGCAAAGCGCGCGCATGATGTGGTATCACGACCACACCATCGGCCTGACCCGCCTGAATGCCTATGCGGGTGTTGCGTCAGCATTCATCATTCGCGACGACTTCGAAGGCAACCTGCGCAACCTGGGGTTGCCCGACTATATTGAGAATGGCGGCTATGAGCTCCCCATCGTGATCCAGGACAAGATCTTTGTCAACTCCAGCACGATTGGCGCAATGGACCCATCCTGGCCCGGCCCACGCGCGACGGGCAGCCTGTGGTATCCGCACCAGTACGACACATCGCGGTGGGACCTGAGCAAAGGCAAGCCGATACCGACCAACCCGTCGATCATCCCCGAGATGTTTGGCGATACGATGCTGGCCAACGGCACTGTGTATCCCGAAGCCACCGTCGAGGGGCGCCGCTATCGCTTGCGCATGCTCAACGCGTGCAACGCCCGTTTCCTTAACCTGCAACTATATGTGGACGACGGCAGCCCGGACGGCATCACCCATGCCGCTGAGACATATGTGCCGACAAACAAGAAAGGCCCCGACTTCCTGGTGATAGGCACTGAAGGCGGCTTCCTGTTTTACCCGACGGTCGTGCGCTCGAATGTGCCGTTCAACCCCATGACCCTAAAGGGCAGCCTGATCGAGGCGCCCGCAGAGCGTTTTGACGTCATCGTGGACTTCAGCGGTTTTGAGGGTAAGAGCATCATCCTTTATAACGATGCCCCGGCTCCGTTCCCGATGGGCGCCGATGAGAACGACTACTTCCCCGGCGGCCCGAACCCGGTACAGCCAAAGTCCGGCTTTGGCCCCAACACGCGCCAGATCATGCGCTTCAAGGTTGTCCCGGCAACGAGCAAAGATGCGCCGCTGCGCATCAACACCAGCACGCCCTTGTGGCCGGGTCTCGACCCGTCGCCGGTATGGGACAACAACACTGTAGAGCGCTACCTGACACTGAACGAAGACTTTGACAAGTATGGGCGCCTGATCCAATACCTGGGCACGAACAAGCGAGATCCGTCCCCAAGCATGGGCCGCGACCAGATGAGCTTTGGGCGCGAGTACCTCGACCCGGCAACCGAGACGCCGCGGGCGGGGGCGACCGAAGTGTGGCACATCATTAACCTGACGGGCGACACGCACCCGATCCATTTCCACCTGGTCAATGCCATACTTCTGCATCGCCAGCCGTTTGATATGGACAAATTCGATGGAACGCCATCGTATACCGGCTCGGCGCGCGGCCCGGATGCAACTGAGCTGGGTTGGAAAGATACGATCAAGATGCACCCGAACGAGGTGACGACCGTCATCATGCGCTTTGACTTGGCGAAGGTGCCGTTTGCGGTGCCGTCCAGCCCGCGCACAGGCGGCCACGAGTTCGTGTGGCACTGTCACATCCTCGAACATGAGGAGCATGACATGATGCGCCCGATGATCGTCAACTAGCGTCCGCTTTCAACGAGTCACACCATACAAAGCGCCTGGCAGGTCTTTGATTCCTGTCAGGCGCTTTGTATCCCTTTTTATCCCCATAACGGATATTCCAAATCCATAGCAGTCCCGTTACCCTTGTTGTGCTCATGCGGTCTTAACACCGATACCCTAAGGTCGCGATTGAGCCAGGGATACCATGAGCGAAACCGGCCGGATCGAGTCTTTCAAGTGCCCGAACTGTGGCGCACCGATTGAATATGATGGCAAAGGGGAGAAGACGGTTAAGTGCCCGTACTGCGCGAGCAGCGCCACAGTGCCGGAAGACCTACTGCCACGGCAACCCATTCGCATCGATGTTGCCCCCAGTCAATTCACCTTATCACCCAATGAAGCCAGGCTGGCCAAGGCCACAGTGGCGACCGGCGCAGGCTGTGTGCTGGGTTCGATCCTGCTGCCGATCATCATTGTCGTGATTACAGGCGCAGTAATCCTGATAGTCTTCAACCAGGCATTCGGCAAAGTCAACGATATTACGTCAAGCGTTTTTAACAGCACCAACGCCACCGTTCAAGTAGCCATCAACACCGCGAAGGCGACGCGCACGCCGGTCTCGATCTCGACGCCGACGCGCGCACCCACACCCACCCCCGGTTATGCAGTCAAAGTCACCTCATTCGGGTCGAAGGGAACCTCGCCGGGCAAGTTAACCGACGCGCGCAACCTCGGCGTCGATGCCAAAGGCAACATTTACGTCGCCGACTACCAGGGTGGGCGCATCCAGGTGTTTGACTCAACCGGCCAGTATGTGTCACAGTTCAAGACCGGCAACGCCAAGTCCATCACGCTTGGATTTGCGGTGGATCGCAAGGGTATCGTGTATGTCGTGGAGAACGGCGTGGTTGTGCGCTACAACGGGTTGACCGGCGAGAAACTCGGCGCCCTGGCCTACAACGGCGGGCAGGGCGCGGGCTTCGGCGAACTCGCCACCACTCCCGATGGCGGGCTGGTGGGGATGTGGTATGAGCGCCGCAACGGCCTTTTTACATCGCGTGATGGCGCGCGCGAGGATATGGTGCGCTGGGACGCGAACGGCAAAGTGACACTGGTGGTGCAAGCCCCCATCGGCGATCAAACCGACAACCTCGAACTCGACAACCAGCCGGTAATCGACCAGAAGGGAAATATCTACATCTACGCCTCAAACGAGACTGCGATCTTCAAGTTCTCGTCCGATGGCAAGTACCAATCACGCTTCGGCAGCGCCGGGGATCAGCCGGGACAGTTTGGCAGCGCCAATGGCATTGCAATCGACAGCCAGGGCATGTTATACGTTGCAGAGTCTGCGCGCATCAGCATGTTCACCACCGACGGCCGATTTGTGCGCCAGTTCCCGGTCGACGGTTCTGCGCGCGGCATTGCGATTGACGACAAAGACAGCCTGTACACGACGGATGGCTCCACGGTTACGAAGTATTCGCTGGGTCAATAGCGGTGTCTCTCACGGCCGCATGTCCGATATCTCGCGACGAAGGGAGAACACAGTGCCATGTATAGTGGAATGCCTGAAGAACTACCCGATAAGATGGTCGCGCGGGCGATCATCCTGAAACGATGGGAGACGAATATCGTCTTTGATGGTTTCCCGCAGATCGGGCTGCTGGTGGAAGTGCAGCCCGCGCTACAGACCCCGTTCACGGCAGAAATCAAAACAGTGGTCGACCGATCCCGTATGGCGCTGCTGCAGAATGGCGCCGTCCTGCTCGTGTCCTATCATCCCCAAAATCCAGCGCGCATCAGCATCGCGGCGTTGCCCGACCCTCTTGGGTCGCCCGACTCTCTTGAGTCGCCCGACCCTGCCACGCTCCCGGAACCACCAGAAGAATAAGTCCCGCAACACCCGAAAACCGTCTGACAGTGCGTTTAGCTCAGTGTATCAACTTTCATGCGCCCGTTTTTATCCCTGCAAGGGATATTTACTTTTAGGTGAAAATGCATTAAAAGTCATACACAACGTTCAGTTACGATGTTTGAAGATGGGAGTCAAGATGAAAATGAGCAAATCCAGCCAGATAAAGCTTGAGAAAATGCCTATCGTGGATAATGATGGGAACGTTTATGTGCTGAGCGTGTTTAGCAATGCTGTCTACAAGTACACCGCAGACGGCAAGTTCGCCATGAGCTTCGGAAACGGCGCAAGCGAACTGGACGACTTCGACAACGCTGACGCCTTCGCGGTCGACCACATGGGCAATGTATACATTTCCGAATCAGACCAGATTCACTTCTTCCTCCCGGACGGGCGGTTTGTGCGCCGATTTAACGCAGACACACTGGCGGTCGAAGCGCCCGAGGCTGTAAGTGTCTGGAGCGTGGGCTCATCTGCGGCCAACCTGTGGTCTTCCTACCCGCTTGTGGCGTAAAGCAGTGCTGGCTGGTATTGAGAGCGGGTGCGTGTTCGTGTCATATGTGTGCGTCTACGTGGCCAGCGATAGTGATTAACATGCGACACTCGTTCATACTCTGGACCGTTTTTAACTGGGTGAATTTCACTTCCCGGCGCGCACGCGTCGCGATGAAACTCGGCCAACGCAACATACACGAAACCGGCTTTTGCATCTAAGCCAGTTTTATCCCTATAAGGGATATTTACTTCCACTCTCTGGGTAGGTATAAATAAGAAGTGGGGGGATTTTCTCTCAAAGTGCGTATATGAATACAGGAATGAATACTAACATTCAGTACACAGCCGACATCGACAACGTCAAGGAAGTCATCCTGTATGGCGGCGCTGACCTGGCCTACTGGCAACAGACGCTGGCGCCTTTGGGGTTGGAACCGATGAGTCACGAGGGCCGCGCGCAGATGTTACTCAGCGTGACGGATTTGAAGTACATGGGCGTGAGGTTCAACGAGTTCACCCTCTCGGTGCTGGTCGCAGCAAGCGGTAACCGTCCGTCGGGCTATTACCTGGCACACGCCTACAACACGTCGGGGTTGTTCGCCTTGATGGAACGCGCCTTCTTCTCGACACCCTATTACCACGCCAGCATCGAACTTAAAGACACCGTGCCGGCGTCATTTTCGTTGCGCGATGGATCAGGCGTAGTGCTCTCGGCCATGTTCGGTGGCACAACCGCTGCGAGGACAGAGATTGGAGTGTGGGAAGGGCCAATCTACCTGCCGATGCGGGTGAGCAATGGCGGCGCCACGAAGCTGTTTTACGCCAGCCTGGGCGGCGAGACCGCTGTCTACCCGTTCTCGCCAGCGGACACATTCCGCGTGCAATCACCGCAGCCGCGCCATGCGCTGCAAATGCTGGTCGAGTCGCACTTCACCCCGTTCGAGTGGCGCATCTGCTCAAACGCAAAGCACAAGAAATCTAAAACCTACGCGTCGTGACGTCTTTACCCTGCCAGCATCACGACCCGGAATCCCGTGCTGTCGTACTTCCCGGTCGGGCTGTAACTCTCGCGGCTGGCGCTGCGGACGCCGCGACTGCCGATGATGAACC
>Ga0118677_10013041_pt1 | contig 12051 bp, 10 predicted proteins | sample AliMusrvi5mmetaG_FD_86154 | JGI IMG/M metagenome (GOLD analysis project Ga0118677, IMG submission 86154) | reverse complement strand
AACTTCGCTGGAATATTGATGAGACAAAGGAATATATTAAACTTTGCAGAGATATCGGAGCCTCAGGGATTAAAGTGAAGCCCAACGGACTCCCCGATGGAGTCGACAAAGAAAAAACAATCGCGCAAATTGCAGCTTCATTGAACGAAGTTGGTGAATTTGCCCAGGATTACGGACTGTTGGTCCGGGTTGAAGTTCATGGAACCAAAACTCAGGAGCTGCCCAACATGAAGGCGATTTTTGATCAGGTTACCGGGAAAAATGTAAAGATTTGCTGGAACTGTAATGATCAGGATCTGCTTCCTCCCGGGTTGGAAGGGAATTTCAACAGCGTTAAAAAGTGGATTGGAGATACCGTTCATGTACGTGAATTGAATATCGGAAATTATCCATATCAGCAGTTGTTTGATCTTTTTGCCCAAATGAATTATAGCGGATGGATTCTTATGGAAGCACGGACAGATCCTGCCGATAAGGTAGCCGCTTTAAAAGAACAGCTGGTCGTCTTCAATCAGCTGGTGGCCAATTCGAAGAGAAGCTGAAGCGTTTAAAGTAATTATTTATGCCATTCAAAGAAGTTTTTGTTGAACATATTGGTGCAGTAACAATAAGCAGGAATCGACAGGCCGTCAGGTTTAAAATTGCGGTGCGTCCTGACGGGAAGGTCCGGGTTACCATTCCCTGGCTCGCCTCATTTCTGAGCGGGGAAAAATTCCTCACTCAACATCTTCAATGGATTGCCGATACCCGGGAAAAAATGGCTCTAAAACCGGTAGTTCCCAAGAGTATTCAACCCGGGCACCTCTTATCTACACGGAATTATCATTATCATGTATGCCCGGCCGATATACCTCAGTTACGCATCAGGTATTCCCGCGAAGAGAATCAGGTATTCTTCGAGTATCCGGTAAATCAACCGGTCGAATCGGATGAAATCCAAAATAGGCTTAAACTGATGGTTGAGCATGTTCTTCGTTTTGATGCCCGGAAATACCTGCCGGGAAGAATCGCAGAACTGGCAAAAGATATGGGATATTCCTTTCAAAAGGTGACGATCAAGAATAATAAAACAAACTGGGGCAGTTGCTCCGGGCGCAAAAATATCAATCTCAATCTTCACCTGATGAGACTTAATGACCGGCTTATTGATTATATTATCGTGCATGAACTGGTCCATACGGTCATTCCCAATCATGGCCCCCTTTTTAAGGCAACAATGCAAAGTCACTTTCCGGATATGGGTGAACTGAATAAGGAACTAAAGAAAATACATTTAAAATGATCAAATGGGATAAATGGATCGCCGACTGCCGGCTAGGTCTTGAGGACCGGATTTACCAGCAAGATGATGACATTCGTTCCATCTTTCAGCGCGATTACGACAGGATCATCTTCTCCTCACCTTTCCGGAGACTTCAGGATAAAACCCAGGTATTTCCGCTCCCAGGAAGCATTTTTGTGCATAACCGGTTGACCCATTCGCTCGAAGTGGCCAGTGTGGGCCGTTCTTTGGGCAATCTTGTGGCCTCTGCCATAAAAGGAGATCAGGAATCCTCGTTAACGAACAGAACCGGAGAGATCGGGGCCATTGTTTCGGCTGCCTGTCTGGCTCATGACCTGGGAAATCCTCCGTTTGGTCATTCAGGAGAATATGCAATCGCCGATTTCTTCAAAAGAGGGGGAGGATTAAAATATCAGAATGACATTTCTGAGGAGCAATGGTCCGATTTCACCTGCTTTGAAGGCAATGCCAATGCATTCAGGGTGCTCAGTCATCAATTTTCAGGCAAAAGATATGGGGGGTTTGCCTTAACTTACAGCACATTGGCAAGTATTGTAAAATATCCTTATGAATCATCCTTGGCCGGTGGCAAACCAAAATTCGGATTCTTCCAAAGTGAAAAAGAGCTTTTCCGCAAGATAGCCACCCAATTGGAAATGGTTCAATTATCGGAAAATCCCCTGCATTATATGCGCCATCCCCTGGTCTACCTGGTCGAAGCTGCAGATGATATCTGTTATCAGATTATGGATGTGGAGGATGCTCATAAGTTAAAGATTCTTTCCTATCCTGAAACTGAAGCCCTGTTTCTAGATTTCTTTCATCCTCTGCACGACCAAATAGTCCTGGATAATATTTCGGCTAATCTGACTCTGGTAACCGACCATAACGAAAGGATTTCCTATTTGAGGGCAATGGTGATAGGCAAACTTACCAGGGAATGCGCCCAACTGTTTATTTCACGTATCAACGATTATCCAACTACAGAAAAGATAATTCCACTCTTTGATGGCTTACCCGAACCATCAAAAAGCGCCATGGATCAGGTCCGAAAGGTATCTGCCGTGAAAATCTACAATGACAGGACTGTTGTTGAGATTGAAATTGCCGGTTACAAAATACTCGGAACATTACTCGAAGCTTTCATTACCGCTGTAGTAGAACCAGACAGCTTTTTATCCAAAAAACTGTTATCTCTTATTCCCGCCCAATACCAGAATCAGGATCATACCTTCTATGGGAAGATTCAATCGGTGGTCGATTTTGTATCCGGAATGACCGACCTTTTTGCGCTCAATCTATACCGGAAAATTACCGGAATGGAACTACCGTGATTGGCGTGATATTTGTGGTATTTGCACCAATTAAACGATCGTGTTATAACACCGATCAATACAGATAAATATTTTATTGTTTCGTATGCTAAGGCAAAGGAAACCTAATATATTACTACTTTTACTTAACAATATTTTCCGATTTTTTCATCTTCAAGACAACCATCAATTGTGAAGGATTTTCAATTATTACATTTGTACAAAGCTGTTTTTCTGACTTTTGCAATTCTTCTTTTAAACCAGCCCGGGCAATCACAAGAGATACAGGAGATGAAAATTACCGGGAGTTTTGATAAGACTCCTCTTCCTGAGTTTATAAATTCACTAAAGCAAAATTATGGAATTCGGTTCTTTTATAAGGAGGAGTGGGTTAAATCGGCAGAGATAACCGGCACCTTCAAGGATGTACCGCTGATTCAGGCTCTTAATCAGGCATTTAGAGGAAAGGATTTAAATTTCAAATTTTTCCAGGGAAATTCTGTAGTTATCTATCCGGGCAATGCGGACGGACGTTCAGAGACAGGAAGCGATAAATCGCAGGTTCTCGTTATTGGCGATCCTGTGAATCAGGGACGCTATCAGCGGGCAAAGTTACATGGCAGGGTTTTTGACGGTAAAACCGGAGAACCACTGGCCGGGGCGGTGATTTATGTTCCTGAAACAAAAGTTGGGGTAGCCACTAATTCAAAAGGGAGATATTCAATAGAGATGCCTACCGGTGAAATGCATCTGAAGGTATCCTTTCTTAGTTTTGAGGATCAGGTTCAGAAGATCGAGCTGATCCAGGATGGAAATGCCGATTTTGATCTGTTTGAGGAGACGCACAAGATCGGTGAAGTTACTGTAGTTGGTGAAAATTCCAAAGCTTCCAAAGCACAAATGAGTATGATAAAAATGTCTGCCGTTACCATAAAGGAGCTTCCTGTACTGATGGGTGAGGCTGACCTGATCAAGAGTATGGTGATGATGCCGGGAGTTCAGAGTGTCGGGGAGATGTCATCCGGGTTCAATGTTAGGGGTGGCAACACCGATCAGAATCTGGTATTGCTCGATGGCTCGCCAGTTTTCAATACAACACACCTGTTTGGCTTCCTATCGATGATCAATCCTGATGCCATCGAAGATGTAACCTTATATAAAGGCGGGATCCCTGCCTCATACGGCGAGCGAATCTCCTCGGTAATGGATGTGCAACTTAAAGACGGCAGTGATAAGAATTTACGCATAAATGGAGGCATCGGACTCATTAATAGCAGATTAACTCTTGAGGGCCCCTTTGTCAAGAAGAAGAAAAGCACCTTTATGCTTGGCGGGAGAAGTACCTATTCCGATTGGCTGCTCCAACAAACAAAGAATCCGACATTTATGAACAGTGTCGCCCATTTTTACGACCTTAACGGAACAGCAAATTTTGAAATTGGTCGGAAAAATCACCTTAAACTGACAGGTTACCTTAGTGGCGATGCTTTTAATCTTAATACTTCCACGCTTTATACTTATGGGAACACTCTTGGCTCATTGAACTGGAAATTGAATATTTCTGAAAAAGCAGTCTCAAATTTAAGCATGGCCTACTCGAAATATACGGTTAAAGTTGATCAAAAAGATCCGGTCCTGACTGAGAATGACTACACGCTGAAGTCGAATGTCCAGTACGGAAGTCTTAAATATGCCCTTTCGCTTTTCCCGAATGAAAAACACCGGATCAATGCTGGATTTCAGGCAATTGGCTATTGGATCAATCCGGGCCAGATCTCACCTACTCAAACCATCTCAAATATAGTCTCATCCTCGATGCGGCATGAACAGTCGGCTGAAATGGCACTGTTTGCAAACGATGATCTCAGCCTATCCGAAAAACTGACCCTTAATCTTGGCGTGCGCTATACCAATTATCTGGATTACGGGCCTGGAATGGTTTACGAGTACGCGTCAGGGGTTTCCAAAAGCAGAAGCTCAATCATGGACTCAACAAGCTATAAATCAGGTGCAAATATCAAATCCTACCAGGGATGGGAACCTCGATTGGCTTTGAAATATAATCTGGAAGACGGCGGATCAATCCGGTTAAGCTATCAGCGAATCCACCAGTTTGTGAGTCAGATTTCGAATACGACAGTAATCACCCCCTCTGATTACTGGAAATCAGCTGATCAAAATCTGGCGCCATTGATTAACGACCAGATCGCACTCGGGTTTTTCAAGAATCCGGCAAATGCGCCCTTTGAAACATCAGTAGAAGTATACTATAAAAAGCTTCAAAACATTTTGGATTACAAAAATGGGGCACAAATACTGATGAATCAATATATCGAATCAGATTTGTTGCAGGCCAAAGGTTATGCCTATGGTCTCGAAGTTTATGCCAAAAAGAATTCGGGACGCTTAACCGGTTGGGTCAGCTATACTTACTCCAGAGCATTTCAAAAGGCAGATGGACAATTCTCTGATGAAAAGATTAACGGTGGTGCCTATTACCCTTCAGTCTATGATAAGCCTCATGATCTGTCAGCGGTTATGAATTACAAGATCAGTCGGCGGTGGCGATTTTCGGGAGATTTTGTCTATTCCACGGGCAGACCAATAACCTTACCTGAGCAGAAATACAACTATGGTTCTTACCAGGTTGTTGTTTTCTCCGACAGAAATAAATACCGGATGCCGGATTATAACCGTCTGGATGTCAGTATTACTCTTGATGAAAACCTTCGAAAAAAACGGATGTGGAAAGGGAGCTGGACCTTCTCTATCTACAACCTTTATGGGCGTAAAAATCCTTATTCGGTATTTTACCAGAAGGGCTCATCCATTCAGGATTCATCACAAAACAGTTATAACCTGTACACATTGTCAATCATTGGGGTTCCTGTTCCGTCGATCACCTATAATTTTAAATTCTGATGCAAAAAGAACTAAAATATCTGATTCTGCTCATGATGCTTTTCGTTTCATGCGAACAGATTTACCAGCCTGCCGTCGATAACGTTTCCGGACAACTCGTTGTTGAGGCTATGATTACCAATGACCTTACCCGAAATTCTGTTCATTTGACAAGAACCAGTGCTTTTAATGACCAGGTGCAGATACCTGAAGTATCCGGCGCTACAGTTCAGCTTATCCAGACTGGTGGACCAACAATTGAGGCCACTGAAAGCACCGCCGGAATTTACCTCTTCAATTCAGCTCCGGTGAGTGGAAATAGTTATAAACTTAGAATTATATTATCAAAGGATACTTATGAATCTGAAGTAGTTACAATGCCACCATTGCCTGCAATGGCAAATTTCTATACCACAAACGTGGTCCAAAAGGTCTATGTTAACAATGGAGGTACTGTTCCTGAAGCTGTGGTGAAGAATTTAAGAGAGGTTGATGCCGATCTTCCGGTTACAACTGCATTATCACATTACCGGTTTGATGTGAGATCTATATTGGAATGGACCTGGGATTCGATCCCGGGAGAGTTTCATACCGCCTATGGATGGTACTCCTACACTGAAAACAATCAATTTATTCTGGCCGGACCTGCCAATTTTAGCCAGACAACCATGCTCGTAAAGCAGCCCCTTTTAACAGTATCCTATAATGTATTGGATTATCTCTATTCCGATACCCTGGTTTCAAATGGGTGGATTTTAATTATTGAACAATATGGAACCTCTGCAGGTTCTTACAATTATCATCAGCAACTCAATAGTCAGTTTGCCGCTACCGGCAGCATATTCGATCCGATTCAGACTCAAATTTATGGCAATATCAAATGCAAAACAGATTCGACCAAGATTGCCTGGGGTTATTTCGACTTAAACTCCTGCCAGCAGGTTCGCTATTATTTTAATCTATCATCGCCAACCGGCACCATTACTTTGAGACAACTTTTCCAGTATCCCGTTATTCCTTTTAATGGAATTGTACGGGCTACGAAATCAAAACCAGGAGTTGACCAACCTTCATGGTGGCAAGACTAATTGTGTCAATTTGCAAATCAAAAGGATCAGGATCACCATTCAGACAATTTAAAACAAAGATTTTAACGTGAAAAGAAAATTACTTATTTTGTTACTACTCTTTGTCGCCGTAACCGGAAAGACTCAGGAAAGAAAGTACTTCAGTCTCTTTACCGATCGTGATCTGTATACCAGCGGTGAGACCCTATTGTTTAAAATATTTGGTCCTGAAAATGAATCCGCGGGAATCGTTCATATCGATCTCCTGAACACCAGCGGAAAAAAAATTGTTGAAATCAACAAGAAAATTACTGATCAACAGACTGATGGATTTATTTACCTGCCTGACTCCCTAAGCTCTGGATGCTATTTGCTTTGTACCTCAACACGGAACAATCCGACATTAACGTTCAATCAGATATACATTTGCAACCGGTTTACCGGCATCCCGGAAGGTGGTACCTCAATACGATCATCAGAAACCAGGACTGTTACTGAAAAGCCGGTCAATGAACTCGAAATCGAAGGAATTGATAAAACCAGACAAACAAGAAGCAAAGCACAGGCAACAATTCATTTACCGGTTAAATTACTCTCACAAATAAAAGGGAATCTCGCGGTCAGTATTGCTGAGACAAACTCCGGTTATAACTCGGAAAGCTTTCTCAAAAGCATTAAACCTAAAGAAGATCAGATTGTTGAAAAAGATGGGGTAATTCTTGAAGGATTTGTCAAAGATCTTAAAACCGGTGAGCCATTTAAAAACGGGATTGTTTTCCTTTCGATTCCCGACTCAATTCCCAGATTCAACTTTTATAAGACCGGAGCAGATGGGTATTTTAATTTTCAATTTGACAATTATTACGGGAAAATACCGGTTGTGATCCAGGGGCTCGATCCGGAGAAAAAACGGCTTCTGAAAATTGTTCTGAATCATCCGGACAGTATTCCTGCAGCTATTTCTTCGTTTGAAAATTGGACTGTTTCAACGGAACTCCGAAAGATCGCAGCACAAAATATTGAGGCACTCACCTTCAGTAAAATATTTAACCAGCAGGAGATTACGATCCAGTCGGGATCCAGGCCAAAAGCGGAGGCATATCCTTTTTACGGTGTTCCAACCTCAGTAGTCGACCCGCACCCTTTCATCGATCTGCCCGACTTCACAGAGATCTCCCGGGAACTCCTGCCCGGGGTCAAATTCAGGGCTTATAACCGTATTCCATCATTACAGGTTTTAAATAGCGCCATGCGCACCTATTTTGAAAAAGCTCCCTTACTTTTAATCGATGGAATCCCGATTCACGATCTGAATATTATTAAAACCCTTGGTTCGAAAGATATAGACCGGGTAGAGATTTGCCTTAGTGAACGGTTTTATGGTGATTTGGCGTTCCAGGGTGTTGTGGCTATTTATACCTCAAAATCGAATTTTTCGCGTATCGCGGAATCTGACGAGCTGATCAAATTCAACCTGGATGTCAATCAGCCTGCTGCAATACTAATTATCCCTTCTGAAAAACTACAAAACGAGCCTGATTTCCGCAAAGTATTACTCTGGAAACCATCCCAAAAACCTGAAGAAACAGTGAGACTCGATTTTCAAACATCTGATATCCGTGGCAACTTTAAGCTTATAGTACGTGGTACAACCAGTGATGGATCAGTTTTTTATAAAGAACAAATTTTTGAGGTAAACTAACATGACTAACAGGATACTTTTGATTATCACTATTTTGGGACTTCTCACTGCTCTATCTGTTACCGCGCAGGAGACCTTGCATAAAAATGGGAATGCTGAAAAAATAAAAGGAACCCGGTTTATTCCATATCCAGGTTATTCAGGATCGCCCTATTTGACCGATAAGTTCATCTTTGGGGAGATTGAGTTCCTTGACGGGATAAAGATCGGTAACCTTGGATTGAGATACAGTTCCTTCAAGGATGAGCTAATTTACTATAATGCGGTGATTTCTGCCCAGATTATTATTGACAAAATAAGTCTTAAAGGATTTTCATTCACAGATGACAAAGGGGAACACCGGGTTTTTCGCCGCCAGTATTACAACGGGTTATTGCATGAAGAACGTTTTTTCGAGGTGTTGAGCGATGGTAAAGTTTCGCTGCTCGTTTACCGAAAGGTCGATCTGGAAACCTGCGATACCTCTTATAATAAATTTGGCCTCGCCTTTCAACCCTCTTTTTATTATTATATTTACAGTGCAGATAAGGGATATTCCCCCCTTAAGATGAACCGCAGCTCATTGCTTTCAAAGTTTAATAAACCCAATCAGAAACTCGTAAAAAAGATGCTGAGGAAAAACAAGGTACTGATTGCGGACGAACACAGTTTTGTAGCCGCGTGGAATTTAATCAAGGATAAGGAGATAGAAATTATTTTTTAAAATCTAGTATTAAAAACCCGATCATGGAATCAAACCGCAGAGAATTTATCAGACAATCGGCATTTTCTTCTGCCGGAATTGGCATTTTCAGTATCATTCCATCCCCGGTTTGGGCAGACAAAACCTTGCCGAGCGACAAAATCAATGTAGCCCTTGTAGGGTGTCGGAGCATGGGTTTCGGCGATCTGTGCCAAAGCCTCGATTACCCGGGGGTAACCTGCACGGCCCTTTGCGATGTTGATGAAAATGTGCTGAATGAAAAGGGGGCTGAACTCAGCAAAAAATTCAATCAGCATCCCAAACTTTACAAAGATTTCAGAAAGATGCTGGAGCAGAAGGATATCGATGCCGTTTTTATCGGAACACCCGACCATTGGCATTGCCTGATCATGGTGGCTTGTCTCGAAGCAGGAAAAGATGTCTACGTCGAAAAGCCGATGGCCAACTCAATTGAAGAGTGCAACATCATGGTAAGGGCTGCCGGCAAACATAAACAGGTTGTTCAGGTAGGGCAACAGCAGCGGTCAGGTTTCATCTTTCAAAAAGCAATGGAACTGATTAAAACCGGTAACATTGGGACTCTCCGGAAAATTAATATCTGGGCAAATTTTGAATATGGTATTGGTGCAGATATCGTCCCCGACAGTCCTGTTCCCCCAGGAGTTGATTATGATATGTGGCTCGGTCCTGCCCCGCTTAGACCATTTAATAAAAACAGGTTTCACGGTTCCTGGCGCCATTTCTGGGATTATGGCGGAGGACTCGCTTCCGACTGGGGTGTTCATCTGGTCGACATGGGTCTCTGGGCAAAAGGGATTACCATAGCACCCGATAAAATACTAACCTATGCCGGTAATACTTCGCACGAAAAGAAGGCACGTGAAACGTTTGATACGATGACCATTTGTTATCCTAAGAGTGACTTCGTCATTAATTATGACCTCACGGCGGGATTGCAGCGCGGCCCATGGGATATGACCTACGGCATAGCTTTCGTAGGCGATCAGGCAACGATAGTCACAGACCGGACCAACCTGACTGTTTACCCCGAGACAGATCAAAAAACCAAAAAATTCAGAACTGAAGAGTATAAATTCATCGAAGGAAAAGATTCTCATAACGAGCATGTGCACAACTTTCTCGATTGTGTTAAATCGCGTCAGACTCCTGTCTGCCCCCCTGAGATCGGACGTGCAGCGGCTCTTCATGTACACATGGCCAATATTGCAGGACGTGCTGGCGAATCGGTGCTCCTCTGGGACGATGCGAAAAACAAATTCACCAACAGCGAAGCCGCCAACCGATTGGTCATCCCTGAATACCGCAAACCGTGGAAGCTTCCTGAATATTAAATGACTCCAATATTCTTAATTTATATTCTAAACAATAGCAGCGTGCAGATCGTTTTAACATAGAACTTAATATCTATCGCATTGAAAAATTCCGATCTTACCAAATGCCCTGCAAGGGTGAAAAATAAACCATCAATCATTGGAACAATTCTCACTTTCTGTCTTGCAATTGGCAGTTCAATTGGCCTAAGCGGGTGTTTTCACCCGGACCAGCCGTCGGCTTCAAAGAATAATTCAATCCATCAGTATTCCACATTAAGTGCCTTGCTGGAAGGGGTATATGACGGTGAAATGACTGTCGGTGAATTGAAGCAGCAGGGGAATTTCGGTATCGGGACCTTCAATGCCCTTGACGGTGAATTAATTCTGTTTGAGGGTCATTGTTACAAGGCTACCTCCGATTCCAGGATCCTGACGATGGCTGACTCGGTTAAGACTCCCTTTGCTGCAATCTGCAATTTCCACGCGGATACCACAATTCGGGTAAGTCATCCGACAAAGATTAAATCGCTCGAGAATGACCTGGATAGTGCATTGTCTAAACCCAATCTAATCTATGCCTATCAGATTACCGGAAAGTTTGATTCTGTGGTTATCCGGAGTGTTCCAAAGCAGGAGAAACCCTATAAACGGTTGATTGAAGCGTATAAGAAACAGGGTGTCTTCACATTCGTCGATCAGCAGGGGACTCTTATTGGTTACAAATTCCCTAAATACCTCAAAGAGGTCAATATGGATGCTTATCACTTCCACTTCCTTTCATCCGACAAAACCAAAGGGGGTCACCTGCTGAACTGCACCCTTAAAAGCGGGGAGGTCTCAATAGCCTTTGTCCGGAATTACACGTTGCAACTTCCGAATAACGATTACTTTAATCATACGGTCCTGATCAATAATAAGTCAGAACTCAAATTGATTGAAGGGGCTGACCGATAAATATGATTTTCAAAAAAGGCATCATGGCAGCTAACACCCGTTCATCAACTGGTGTGGTCGCATTATTATCGAGGTAGATGATTTGATCTTTTATATCCATGGCTAACACAAAAGTACCTTTTATATTTTCAGTGTACCTCAAAATTAATATATAAACATAGAAATCTTGCTTTCGGGCATTAAAGGAAGTATATTTGTTTCAAACGAATATAGCAATGCAATGAATAAGATGGAACTAACGATGATGGTTGAGGAGGGGGAAAACGGCTATTTAGTTGGTCAACTTGTTGAATATCCGGCTGCACTATCACAAGGAAAAACTATTGAAGAACTCGAAAACAATCTGAAAGATGCCTTAAAATTACTTTTGCAGGTTCAGGAAGATCAATTGAAACATGAATATGCCAAACGAAAAGTGGTTAAGCGAAAAGTTACGTTTGATGTATGAAACGCTTGGATTTTGAACGACACTTGATTCAGAATTTATGTAAACTGCTTCGGGAAGGGGGAAATCATTCAGTTTGGATTAATCCGAAAAATGATATGCATACTGCAGTCCCACGCCATAAAGAGATCGATAACCAGTTGTGTAAGAATATCTGCAAACAACTTGGAATACCAACTCCCTCAACTTATTAATATTTAATTAATATCCTGAAATTCCCCTTGTTTGCAACGAGGGGATAACTGCTTTTCGTTTATAATGATAAAAATACCATTTGGAAAAATCCGGGTCTCAAAGAGTCAAGCCAAATAATTTCTAAAGTCCAGTTTTCCTTGTTTGTCGTATATAAC
>Ga0118677_10012574_pt2 | contig 12054 bp, 6 predicted proteins | sample AliMusrvi5mmetaG_FD_86154 | JGI IMG/M metagenome (GOLD analysis project Ga0118677, IMG submission 86154) | reverse complement strand
CGGGGGTGCCTACTTGATCGATGGACAATCCAACGCCCTGGCTACGGATACGGGCGACAAATCCCCCAATGAAACAAACGAGTGGATTCGCAGTTATGGCGGTCCGGGGGGGCGGGGAGATTGCAATGATTGGGTTCGCGACCGTTTTGCCAACGGCAAGAGGCAGAACCTGTGGTGCGCACCATTCTGGCGCGGGCCGGACAAGGCCGCGCTCGGCTGGTGGGGAATGGAACTCGCCAAAAAATTGTTAGCCAGCCAGAAAATTCCGATCTGCATCATCCAGGCCGCTGAAGGCGGCACCCGGATCGATGAACACATGCCGAATGCAACCAATCACGTCGATTTGAAAACGATGTACGGGCACATGCTCTGGCGGTTGAAGAATGCCAGGCTGACCCATGGCATCCGCGCCGTCCTGTGGCACCAGGGCGAAGCCGACCAGGGCTCGGATGGTCCGGACAATGGATATGACTCGATGGTCTATCAGCAGTACTTCCTGGATCTGTCGGCGGAGTGGAAACAGGACATGCCCAACATCCGGCACTACTATGTGTTCCAGATTTGGCCCAATGGCTGCAGCCAGGGTGGCGGGCACGGCGATCTGCTGCGCGAGAAGCAGCGGACCCTGCAACGGCTCTACTCGAACATGGATGTCATGTCCACGCTCGGCATCAAGCCGGGCGGTGGCTGCCATTATCCGCTGACCGGTTGGTCCGAATTCGCGCGCCTGATGCAACCGCTCATCGAGCGGGATTTCTACGGCCGCAAGGTGCCCGAACCGATCACCGCGCCGGACCTCAAACAGGCATATTATGCAAGCGCTGCGAAGAACGCGATCATTATCGAGTTCGACCAACCGGTCATCTGGCTGGATTCGCTGGCCGGCCAGTTCTACCTGGATGACGCGAAGGACATGGTGGCCAAGGGCAGCGTGAACGGCAACGTGATCACGCTCCAACTGAAAGCACCCGCCACCGCCGGCAAAATCACCTATCTCAAGGAACTCAACTGGAACCAGAACGACCTGATATTCGGCAAGAATGGCATCGCCGCCCTCACCTTCTGCGATGTGCCGATCGCCAATGGAAAGGAGCTTGCCCGATGAATATGCAACTGATGGTTGATGGGGGGAAACGCCTGATGATGGCAAGTGTCCCTTTGTTCTCACTGCTGTTGTTGGCGCCTGTTCGGGCAGACGATTGGAAGCCTGCTGCCGGGCCGTTGATGACGCGCTGGGCCAAGAATGTCTCTCCGACGAACGCTTTGCCTGAATATCCCCGTCCGCAGATGGTGCGCAAGGATTGGCTGAACCTGAACGGTCTCTGGGATATCAAACTGGGCGATGGTACGGAGACCAGGATTCTCGTGCCGTTCGCAATCGAATCGGCGTTGTCGGGAGTGATGAAGCACTCGGACCGCATGACCTATCGCCGCGGCTTTGAAATTCCCAAAGACTGGAGCAACCGGCATGTGCTGTTGCACTTCGGCGCGGTGGATTGGGAGGCAAAGGTGTCTATCAACGGCAAGCAACTCGGCGTCCACCGTGGCGGCTACGATGCGTTCAGTTTCGACATTACCGCCGCGCTGAAGACCCAAGGCACACAGGAAATCGTGCTAGAAGTATTCGACCCGACCGACATGGATGGCTATGCGCGTGGCAAGCAGACGCTGACACCGAAAGGCATCATGTACACGCCAAGCTCCGGCATCTGGCAGACGGTGTGGCTTGAACCGGTGGCGGAGGCGCACATCGAGTCGTTGCACTTGACGCCTGACCTGGACGGCGCTTGCCTGCATTTGACGGTGGACGGCACCGGCACGGTGGAGGTGGTTGCGAGCGACGCCGGCAAGCCGGTCGCCAAAGTCAGCGGCGAGGCCGGCAGCGAACTCAATCTCGCCATCAGCAACCCAAAACCGTGGTCGCCTGACTCGCCTCACTTGTACGATCTGAGTATCTCTCTAAAATCAGGTGACAAGACGGTGGACACGGTGACCAGCTACTTCGGCATGCGCAAGATCGCGCTTGGCAAGGATGAGAATGGAGTCACCCGCCTGATGCTTAACAACAAGTTCATCTTCCAGGTCGGTCCGCTGGACCAAGGGTTTTGGCCGGATGGCATTTACACCGCACCGACCGACGAGGCGCTACGCTTTGACGTGGCGGAAATGAAAAGACTTGGTTTCAACGCGGTCCGCAAGCACATCAAGGTCGAACCGGATCGCTGGTACACTTGGTGCGACAGGCTTGGCCTGCTAGTCTGGCAGGACATGCCCAGCGTCAATTCCTATGCGGCCAAACCACAGCCGATGGATACGCCGCAGTTCAAGACCGAGCTGGAGCGCATGGTGGCGAATCATGCGAACCATCCCGCCATCATCATGTGGGTGCTTTTCAATGAGGCGCAAGGACAGCACGACGACGAGAAACTGGCGGCGGCTGTTAGGGCTGTCGATCCTTCACGGCTGATCAACGTCGCCAGTGGCGGCCCCGACAGGGACTGCAGTGACGTGATTGACATGCATTCTTATCCCGGGCCCAACTCGCCGAAGCCGGACGAGAAGCGTGCGGCGGTGCTGGGCGAGTTCGGCGGGCTCGGCCTCGCAGTGGACGGCCACCGATGGACTGAACAGCACTGGGGTTACCAGGGTACGAAAGACGCGGAGGAGCTGACCCGCGGCTATGAAGACCTGCTCGCCAAAGCCTGGGCTCTGAAGAACAGGTCCGGTCTTTCTGCCGTGATCTATACCCAGCTCACCGACCTGGAGACCGAATGCAACGGGTTGTTGACGTATGATCGCGAGGTCAACAAGGTGGTGCCGGAACGCGCCGCCGCAGTGAATCAAGGTATCATGCCACGCGGGCACATGCATTCCCAACTCGCGGGTCTTTCTGACTTATTCGTCGATGAGATGAGCATCAAACTGGATGATTTGCCGAAGGATGCGAAGGTCTATTTCACGCTGGACGGCACGGAGCCTTCCTCGCAATCGACGGAGTACAGGGAGCCGGTTGTCATCAAGGCCGCTACAACCATGAAGATTGTTGCCGTGTGGGATGACGGCACCAAGAGTCCGGTGCAGTCCCAGACCTTCAGGAAGGCCGAAGGGGTTGCTCTTGTAAAAGCCGTGCAACTGCCTGCAGGCGTCGGGCAGGGGGTCGAAGCGTCTCTCTTTGAACTGAAAACTGCGCCTGAGAAAATGCCTGACTTTGCCGGTCTGAAGCCGGCGCAGACGGTCAGACTGGATAACTTCACAATCGGTTTTGCACACCGCGGTGAAAACTTCGGCGTGGTTTACCAAGGCTGCATCACCGTACCTGTCAAGGGTGTATACGCGTTCTACTGTGAGTCGGATGACGGGTCGAAACTATTCATTGGCGACAGGCTGGTCGTGGCGAATGACGGGAGGCACGGAATGCAAGAAGTCGGTGGCAGTGTCGCTCTTGAGGCCGGCTCGCATCCGATCAAGGTTGAGTACTTCCAGGGCGGCGGAGGGATGGGCTTGCAGGTGAGCTACCAGGGGCCGGGCATCAAAAAGATCGAGATTCCTAAGAGCGTTCTTGCGTGCGGCAAGAAATTGAAGCTTGCTTGCGTGGGCGACAGCATCACCGAAGGGTTTTGCGTCAACAAGGGCATGACGTGGCCGGAGCAGATCGGCAGGATGCTGGGCGGCGGCTGGACGGTTAGTAACTTCGGCAGGGGCGGCACCACGCTGGTCAGTTACCAGGAGACGCCGGATTTCAAGAATGCGAAAGAGCTCAATCCCGACGTTGTCGTGATCATGCTTGGAACCAATGAAAGCAGGCCGGTCTTGTGGAAAACTGCCAAAGCCGGTTTCGCAGGCAACTATGGTGCCATGGTCAAACAATTTGCCGAATTGCCATCCAAGCCTCGGGTCTTCCTCTGCTATCCGCCGTTTGTTGCAAATGAAAAAGTGCCCACCGAAAATGATTTCAGCGAGGCCTGCATCCTGGAGCAGATTCCGCTGGTGGATGAAGCGGCCAAGGCTGCGAAGACGGGCGTAATCGATATCCACGGCGCTTTGAAAGCCAAAGGCAAGGCGGCATACAATCCCGATGGCGGTCATCCCAATGATGCCGGTCAGACGATCATCGCCACGACGGTCCATGCCGCATTGGTGAACAAGGCAGCAAAAACCAGCAATTGAACAACTGTGTTTTGGGTTGTTTTGAATTGCAGTACGGAGACTGTGTTAGAACTCGGGCGATAACGGAATAGGAAACCAAAAATATGAATAAGTCATTACTACTACTCGCCATTTCCTTGCTCGTTGGATTCATCCCTCGGGCCTCCGCCCAATACCCGGGTTGGCAGCATTCCGGCTCGCTTGCCATCCTGACCACCCCTGAAGGCGCGAACCTGCCGGCCACGGCAACGGAAGAGGGTTTTCCTCTGCTGGTGCGGCTAAACAAGGACTGGTTCGATTTCAGCCAGGCGAAAGCCAATGGGGATGATATACGTTTCGCCAGCGACGCAGGCACACCGCTGGCATACGAGATTGATGAATGGGATGCGGCTGCCGGAACGGCCAGCATCTGGGTCCGCATTCCCACGATCAAGGGCAATGCGCGGCAGGAAATAAAAATGTTCTGGGGCAAGGCCGACGCGAAGGGCGAATCGGACGGCAAGGCTGTGTTCAACAATTCCAACAGTTACGTCAGCGTCTGGCATCTGGATAATTCCAACAATTTCGTCGATTCCACCACCCGGGCGAACACCGCCAGAAACGACCGTTCGACAACCGCCCAGGGCATAATCGGCAAATGCGCGGAATTCTATGGCGGTGCCAAAGTCTATATGCCGCCCGCCGTGCTCTCCGGCATCGTCGGGAATGCAACATTCTCGTTCTGGGCACAAGTCACGACCAACCGGATTTTGCCGAAGGGAGGCGCTAACACCGTGTTTTCGGGCTTGAAGACCAATGGGCTTGTGGTCAATTTGAGGCTGCCTTCTCAAGGTGTGTGGTGGGAATTTGGCGACTGGGGGGCCTTCTCCGGAGGCCGTGTTGACGCGTTCATTCAACCAATCAACGCGGATGAATTGCCCGGCAGATGGATCAACTGGATGTTCACCCACAACTCGGGTAGCGGCATCATGAACATCTACAGGGATGGCGCCCTCTGGGCCACCCGCACCGGCGCGAACTTGACGATGGGCATTCCCACAGGCGCATCCCTTGGCCTCGACGTAGAAGGCCGCGTTGACGAGTTCAAAGTGGCCATGACCGAGCGGTCTCCCAACTGGATCAAGCTGGAATACGAGAACCAGAAGCCGCAGCAGACCATGGTTGGCATTCTGCCGCAGCCGGGCACGGTCTTTTCGGTTTCGCACGCCGTGATTGCCGTTGATGAGGGCAAAACCGTGACCGTTACGGCCACGGCAGGCGGTGCCCAGAAGACGTATTGGATTCTAAAAAAAGACGGCGTGGAAACCCTGGTCGCCATGGACCGGTTTTCCTACACGCTCAATGCCGGGCGCGTGACGGCCGACACATCCTATGTTCTTCAATTCAAGGCGGTGTATGCCAACGAGGTAAAGACAAAGGATATACCCGTGACGGTCAAAGAAACGATTCCCGAACCAAAGGTCACGCTGAAAGCACCTGCGGAATGGAATGGCAGGGACGTCATCGAAGCAGTGCTGGTGATCGGCAACTTTAAGGAATTGAAGGCAAAAGGAGTGGGAGAATTACGCAAAGCCTGGAATGTCTCCGGCGGAGCCGTGATCAAGGAAATTGCCCCTGACAAACTCGTACTCATCAGGTCGCAGTACACCGGCCCCATCACCGTGAAAGCAACTGTGAACAACGGCGGGGCAGATTCGGTCGCCACGGCGGCGATCAAGGTGACGGAACCCAAGACGGATCCGTGGGTGCAACGGATTCCGGAAAGAGACGAAAAACCGGAGGAAGGCCAGTTCTATGCTCGCGACGATCATAATGAGGGCACGGTTTATTACAACGGGACCTTGGACCAGGCGGCCAACGAGGTGTTTTTGAAGCTCTACGCCGACGACAAACTCATTAAGACCGAAACCCAGAAGCCGTCGGCGAAAAACGCCTATGCGTTCACCGTCAAGATCAAGGCGGGCTTGATTAAATACAAGGTGGAGTTTGGGACAAAGACTGACGGTGCCGAGACCGTGCTGCAGACCGTGGGCAACCTCGTGTGCGGTGATGCTTACCTGATTGACGGACAATCAAACGCGCTGGCGCTGGATACCGGCGAGCAGTCGCCAAATGTTACCAACGAGTGGATTCGCAGTTATGGCGGTCCGGGGGGGCGGGGTGATGAAACCAGTTGGGCCCGCGAACGTTTTGTCAATGGTAAGCGGGAAAACCTGTGGTGCTCTCCGTTCTGGCGTGGGCCGAACAAGGCCGCACTCGGCTGGTGGGGTATGGAACTTGCCCAGCGACTCTTGGAAAGCCAGAAGGTTCCAATCTGCATGATCCAGGCCGCGGAAGGCGGAACCCGCATTGATGAACACATGCGCAACGAAACCGATCACGTCAATCTAAAAACGCTCTACGGGCACATGCTCTGGAGGCTGAGAAACGCCAGGCTGACCCATGGCATCCGCGCCGTCCTGTGGCATCAAGGCGAAGCCGACCAAGGCTCGGATGGCCCGGACAACGGATATGGCTGGGTAACCTACCAGCGATATTTCCTCGATATGTCGGCGGCATGGAAACAGGACATGCCCAACATCCGCCACTACTATGTGTTCCAGATCTGGCCCAACGGCTGCAGCCAGGGAAACGGGCACGGCGACATGCTGCGCGAGGTGCAGCGCACCTTGCCGCGCCTTTATTCCAACCTCGACGTCATGTCCACGCTGGGGATCAAGCCGGGTGGAGGCTGTCATTATCCGCTGGTCGGCTGGTCCGAATTTGCGCGCCTGATGCAACCGCTGATCGAAAGGGACTTCTATGGCAAAGCGCCCGCCGCGCCCATCACGGCGCCGAATCTCAAGCAGGCTTATTACGCCAACAGCGTGAAAGATGCGATTGCGCTGGAATTTGACCAGCCTGTTGTCTGGATCGATTCGCTGATCACAGAGTTCTATCTGGATGGGGCCAAGGGGATGGTCGTTTCGGGCCGTGCGTCCGGGAAGGTGGTTACGCTCAAGTTGAAGGAGGCGTCCGCGGCCCAGAAGATCACCTATCTTAAAGAGATGTCGTGGAACCCCGACAATCCGCTTCGCGGGGAGAACGGCATCGCCGCGCTGACCTTCTGCGATGTGCCGATTTTGCCCGTCAAACCAACCAACTGAGGATCGCACAAACACATGAAAACGAATAACTCCATCGTCCATCGTCCCAAGACCGCACTGATCATGAACAACGCGACCAAGAGCCTGCAGAAGCAAATCCAGGAGACCGGATGGAGGTGTCCCATCAGCGGGTTGGCCTTAGTGTCAACCGGCAACCCCGAATACCTGCCAATGAAACGATTCATATTTGCCAGCATCCTGGGCCTGAGCATGGCGGTGCGCGGAGCCGACCTGCCCCACTGGACCCGGCCGTTCAACATCGTCTGGACGACGCCTGGGACCAACGGACTCTCCTCCATGCCGGTCGGCGGCGGCAATATCGGGCTGAATGTCTGGGCGCAAAATGATGGGGTGCTTTTCTATATCAGCTCGCCGGACAGCTTCAACGAGAACGAAATCCTGACGAAACTGGCCCGCGTGCGCGTGACCGTTTCGCCCAATCCGTTTGCCGATTCACTCCGGCAGGAACTGGAACTGGAATCCAACACCGTGCTGGTGAGCGGCCGCACGGCGGACGGAGCGGCGGTCAGCCTGCGCATTTGGGCGGATGCCCACCAGCCAGTCGTGCATGTGGAGGGGACCGCCGCCAAGCCGGTCAGCGTGACCGCCACCCTCGAATTGGAAGACCCATGGAAAATGACCGCGCAGCCGTCCGACAACGGCGTCCTCTGGAGCCGCCGCGTGCCCGCGCCGTCTGGTTACCGCGCCCGGATGATCGGTGCCTGGGGCTTGGAGGCAATCGCCGACAAGGTGCCCGACACCCTGGGCAATCTGACCTGCGGCGGGCTGCTTCTGGGCGCGGGGTTCGCGCCCGGCGCGAGCGGGACGGGCACGAACGAGGGGCGGCGGTGCAGCACCGCGCCGCTCAAGACCGTGGCGCCCGTCACGACGTTCGCGTTGCGCGCTGCGCTGCGGGTCGCGCAGGACGCCACGCCGGAAGCCTGGACAAACGACGTGCGCCAGCTCGCGGCGCGGACTGAATCCACGCGGGCCGCCGACCGGGAGGCGTCCGCGGCCTGGTGGCACGCGTTCTGGGACCGCAGCCGCATCGTGATCAATCCGGACTCCACGAAAACGAACGATCCCGCCTGGGAGGCCGGCCGCAACTACCAGCTCTTCCGCGCCATGCTGGGGGCGAATTCCAATGGAAGATACCCGACCTTCTTCAATGGCGGGTTCTTCCTATGTCACGCCGACCCCGATTCGCGGAACTGGGCCTTCTGCAGTTTCATGGCGCAGAACCAGCGCTTTCTCTACTGGCCGCTGCTCAAGTCGGGCGATGCCGACATGCTGAGGGTGGGCACGGACTTCTATGTCCGCGCCGCGGAACTCCAGAAGGCCCGCATCAAACTTAAGTTCGGAGTGGACGGGGTCATCTATGACGAGATGCTCAATACCATGGGTCTCGGGAATTCTCCCAACAAGGACGGTTTCGATAATTTTAAACATCTGCGCTACCACTTCACATCCGGACTCGAGTTCGTCCTGATGATGGTCGAGGCCCACCGCTACTTTGACACCGACCTGAAGCCCTGTCTGCCGGCCATTGAAGGGGCGGCGCGGTTCTTCGACACTTTCTACCGGAAAGAGAACAAGACGCGGACCGGCAGCGAACTGAACGAAAAGGGCCAACTGGTCATCTTTCCCGTCAACACGTTGGAAAGCAGTCCGGACAAGATCAACGGTACCGATTCGTTGTCGGGGCTCATCGCCATCAGCGAAGCGGTCCTCGCGCTGCCGAAGGGGACGATTCCGCCGGAGACGCGCGCCTATTTTGAAGGCTTCCGCAAGATCCTCCCGTCGATCGCCACCTACAAAGTTGAAGGGAAAGGCACCCTCATTTCCCAGCAACAGACTCCAACCGGCGGTCTGATTGGGAATGGCGAGATGCCGCAGCTCTATCCGGTGTTCCCCTTTGGGCTCTACGGCGTGGGCAAGCCGGACCTCGAAATGGCGCGCAACACGTGGGCTGCGGAGCGAAATGGTACCGGCGGGAATGCTTTCTGCTGGTGGCAGGGCAACATCTGGGTCGCCAGACTCGGACTGACCGAGGAGGCCCGCCGCTTTGCGCTCACCAAGCTCCGTTTTCCGCTCGACTACGCCTGCGCCAAGGGCGGGTGGTACAGGGGCGACAAGCCGGCGCGTACGCGCTTCCCCACGATGTATGACGGAGGCGGCGGCGGCGGAACGGGTCCGGACGAAATCCCCGACATGGACCACGGCGGCAGCGCCATGGTCGGCCTGCAGGATATGTTGTTGCAGACCGACGGCAAGCGCCTCCTGCTCCTGCCGGCCTGGCCTGCCGACTGGGATGTGGATTTCAAACTGCATGCCCCGGAGCATACGACCGTGGAAGGGAAGGTGCGCGGCGGCAAGCTGGTGAATCTGCTGGTAACCCCTGTCCAGCGGCGGGCTGACGTGGAGGTGCTGGCGCCGTACCGCGAGCAAGGGGTCAGGCCTTAGCCCACATTCTCCGGATGAGCTTCACAATTCGCAGACAACAATCTATAGTTCAGCCCCATAAAAGCGATCCGCCTCAGCGGTGACTTGTCACGCTATTGAAGTACGACCCCAACTGCTTCGATAACGTCAGCGTGACGCCTTAGCAGTGAATTCAGTTCTAAATGAGGTTTTCCTCCTTAGAAGAGTTTGCCCCCCTCCGCAAAACCAAATTCCTATCAGTTCCAATATGGCGGGAGGGGGCCAGGAGACGGTGGAAGGGGTTTACAAGGCCGGCAAACTCGAGCAGCTGAAGGTCACGCCGGAATCACGAATGAAAGAATTAGTGAGAGTGAATGAGTAACTACGGTGACCTCTGGCCCAATTGCAGTCCGTATTCGGGCGAGATGTTACGGCGGCTTGGGGAATACATCAAGAGTATCGATGAGAAATGAAACACAAAGGAGATAGACAGATGAACCAAATGAGCAAGAAAATCGGATGGCTTGCCATCGCGCTGGCGTTGGCGGCTACGAACATTGTATCTGCCGCCGGGCCGGTTGAATACATCTGGTTTGATCATGCCCAGACAGATGGCGGGCTGAATCATGTGGAGACTACCGCCTGGTGCAAACAGTTCCAGCCCGGCTGTTTTATCGGATACAACCACGGACAATCCTCAGGAGATATACGGCTCGGCGAGATGGGTGGTCCATCACCGTTGGACGATCTTTCGGGGGCCGGGTTTGGAGCGAAAGACGCGAAAGCGTATAAAGGGTATCTGGTTGCTGAGTTTACCTACCCGATCCTGCCAGGCCACCAGGGTGGCGCACAGTGGTTCTATTCGTTGCCGAAACATGACAACCTCTGCCTGCCGGCCAAGAAACTATACGAGGACTACCTCGGCGCTGTGAAATATGGGAACATATTCTCCATCGACATCGGCCCTGACTACAACGGCAAGCTGCGGGAGATCGACGTGCAGACACTGCGCAAGGTGGGCGAGATGATCCGGTCAAACTCGGACATGCCAGGAAGATGAAGGTCATGGGCTACTTCTGTGTTGCCGCAAATACGCGCCGGGGAGCGGAGCATCCCGCGCTGAGCTACGGCACGCCGAGTGCCCCCCATATACCTTTCACCGACGAGCATCACCTCCTACCGCATTGCCTCTACGGACACACGCAAGGTAACAGTCCGCTTCAATGGCGAAACGAAGGTTATAGAATCCGAGAAGTTGTGATATGCGGAATGAAAGCCATGAAAGACATGTCTAAATTCATACTAGCCATGACCCTGGCACTGGGCGCAACGGCTCCGGCCGGAGCGCGCGCCGCGCAACTCTATGTGGCTCCTAACGGCAATGACACGAATCCCGGCACGCTGGAGAAGCCCTTTGTCACCTTGCAGCGCGCCCAACAGGCCGCGCGCAAGGCCGCCGGCCGCGAGGCGGTGGCCATCTTCATTCGGGATGGAAGATACTATCTGCCCGAAACCCTGGTCTTCACCACCGCGGATTCGGGAACCAAGGCAGCGCCGGTGGTCTGGCAGGCCTATCAAAAGGAGCAACCGGTCATCAGCGGCGGTATCGAAATGCGCAACCTCAAGTGGGAACCCTACAAGGATGGCATCATGCGAGCCAAGGTTCCTGCAGGGTTTGCCACCGACCAGTTGTTCGTGAATGGCGAATGCCAGCCGCTGGCGCGCTATCCGAACTTCGATCCCAAGGCACGCGTTTTCCACGGCACCGCGGCGGATGCGTTCAGTCCCGAACGGGCGGCGCGATGGAAGAATCCCGCCGGCGGGTTTATCCATGCGCTGCATGCCGCGGCGTGGGGCAGCTTGCATTATCTCATCACCGGCAAGGGAGCGGACAACAAGGTCACCTATGAGGGCGGTTGGCAGAGCCACTGGCAGATGGGCATGCACAAGGAACACCAGTTCGTGGAAAACATCCTTGAGGAACTCGACGCTCCCGGCGAGTGGTTCCTGGATGCAAAAGACAGCACGATCTACTTCCAACCGCCGGCGGGCCTCGACCTAACCGTGGCGACCATCGAAGGGGTCCGGCTCAAACATCTGATCGAATTCCGCGGCACGGAACAGGCACCGGTGCGATTCGTGGGTCTCAAAGGCCTGACCTTCCGCCACGCCGCGCGCACGTTCATGGAGACCAAGGAGACGCTGTTGCGCACGGACTGGGCGATTTACCGTGGCGGCGCGTTGTTTGTGAACGGCGCGGAAGACTGCTCGATCATGGATTGTCAGATCGACCAGGTCGGTGGCAACGCCGTTTTCATTAACAATTACAACCGCCGGATCA
>Ga0118677_10012628_pt2 | contig 12055 bp, 5 predicted proteins | sample AliMusrvi5mmetaG_FD_86154 | JGI IMG/M metagenome (GOLD analysis project Ga0118677, IMG submission 86154) | reverse complement strand
TAATCAGAGACTGCGTGTCCCAACCCCAGCACCATCCGGGTGGGTAGCGGAAGGGTCGCGCCGGCCTCGACGAACAGTCGCTCGAACCGGGGCAGCACGACGAAGAGGACCAGCAAGAGCGTGAACCCGATCATCCCGAGGAGGATCGCGGGATATATAAGAGCCGACTGCACGCGTTCGGTCAGTTCTCGCGCCCGGTTCATGAATGCCCCGATCCGGGACATGACTTCCGGAAGCGCTCCTCCGAGCTCCCCTGCCCTGACCATGCTCGGGTAATACGCCGGAATCCCGGGCTCCCCCTGCAGCGCATCCGCAAACGACCGGCCCTCTCGGACCGCCTCGAGCAGCCGGTCGACGAGCGCCCTCACGGCAGGCTTCTCAGTCAAAGACGCCGTGACCGCGAGCGCCCGGTCGATCGTCAGGCCCGCCTTCAGGAGGGCCGCGAGTTCCTGCGTCAGATCAAGGACATCGCGCGTACGGATCGACCGGCGAACGAGTGGCGCTCGCAATCGTCGCCAGTCGATGCTCGACGGCGGCGCAATCTTGAGTGCCGTCCAGCCGCGGCGCTCGAGTTCAATCAGGACGTCTTCGGGACCGATCGCATCGAGTTCCCCCTGATGCGCACCGCCGGCCAGATCGAGTGCCCGATAGAGGAACTTCGCCATGCTCAGGCCACCCGCGTGACGCGCAGGACTTCCTCAAGGGTCGTCTCGCCGCTGCACACCTTCTCAAGGCCATGGCGGACCATCGTCCGCATGCCCTCTCCAACCGCCGCTTCCTCGAGCATCCGGGCGTCGGCCTTTTGCAGCACCATCCGCTGCAGCGACGGCGTGAGTGCGAAGAGCTCCAGGATCGACGTCCGACCGACATAGCCGGACGAGTTGCACTCCATACACCCCTGCGCCCTGTAGATCGGGGCATCTGGTGGAGTGGTGAGCCCCAGGCGGGACCACATTTCAGGGGGTACGGTATGTTCGACGCGGCAGGTCGGGCACAGTCGACGCACCAGGCGCTGTCCGATGACGAGCGACAGGGTCGATGTGAGGAGATAGTCATCGATCCCCATGTCGAGGAGACGCGTGATCGCAGCCGCAGCGGTGTTCGTATGCAGGGTCGATAGGAGCAAATGCCCGGTCAGCGCTGCCTGAACGGCAATCTCAGCGGTCTCGCGGTCCCGGATCTCGCCGACCATCAGGATGTCGGGGTCCTGACGCAGGAACGCACGCAGGGCGTTCGCGAACGTGTACCCGATCGCGGGCTTGACGTGAGTCTGGTTGATGCCAGGGAGCGTGTACTCGACCGGATCCTCGACGGTGAGGATCTTGCGATCGACGGTGTTCAGTTCCTTCAGCGCCGCATAGAGCGTCGTCGTCTTGCCGGACCCCGTCGGGCCGGTGCAGAGCAGGATCCCGTACGGCTGGGACAGCGTTCGGCGCAACTGCGCCGTGACATCCGCATCGAACCCGAGCGCATCGAAGTCGAGCGCAACCTGCTCTCGATCCAAGATCCGAAGCACGACGCTCTCGCCAAAGATGGTCGGCGCCGTCGCCACACGAAAATCGGTGTCCCGGCCGTGCACGGTGACCCGAATGCGGCCGTCCTGCGGGAGGCGCCGCTCCGCGATATTGAGGCCGGCCATGATCTTGAGGCGCGAGACGATAGCGTTTCTCATCGTTCGAGGCGCTAGGTCGACGTCCTTGAGGACCCCGTCGACGCGGTATCGGACCTGAAGCCCCGTCTCGAGTGGCTCGAAGTGGATGTCAGAGGCCCTGACATCGATTGCATCGCTTATCAGGCGCTGAACCCGCCGAACGACCGGTGCATCGCTCGCAAGATCCCGCAATGCATCAAGCGCTTCATCTTCGATCGGATCGTCGGAGGCCATTTCGCCGTCGGTTTCATCGACCGAACGGCGCGCCTCCAGCAGCAAAGCCTCGATGGACGAGTACGTCACGACAACGCGCCGTATCGCCGTGCCTGCGCCAAACTCGAGGCTGCGCAGCAGATCGTCGTCCGTTGGATCCGCAATAGCGACCACGAGGCAGCCGGCTTCCCACCGCACTGGGACGGCCCAGCGGGCGCGGAGAAATGAATCGGTGAAGGGGTGAGACAGCTCAGGATCCGTCGCCACATCTGCGGCGATCGCAAGCTCCAGACCGAACTCCTCTGCAAGGGCCTTCGCTAGGCGGCCCTCCGAGGCGAAGCCGAGCTTCGTCAGCGCTCGCGGAATGCGATCGCCATTCTCAGCGGAGAGAGAGCGCGCCTGCTGGAGTGCGGCCGCCGTGCATACGCCCTTGACGACGAGCCAATCGCCGTCATCCATGGCGATTGCAGCACTCACAGCGTCGCCCCAAATCGAACCCAGCGGCCACCTAGGAATCGGCCAGGCGGCATTGCGCCGAGGCCGAGCGCGTCCTTAGGGATCGCCGTCAGCGAATCCGCAAATGGAAATGGCCTTACTCGCCAGCACTGCATGTCCATGCGCGCTCCCGCGTCCTTGTGGCGTCGTTCGGGTCCCGATCCTGCGGCCCGTCATTATTTTGCGACAGCGACCATGGTGTAACTTTAGGATCCGCAGCGTCAACACGTCTCGTATTTGATTGTTTTGGAAGGTATATCAAACTCCCTCCGACACTCCTCACCGCTGCACTCGCCGCTAGTCGTTCTTCTATCTTCACGGGGCCGTCGACTTCTCGTGCTGGCTATCTCGAGCGACGTTAGTTCAATGCAGAGTCATAACGGACCTGGCGGTCGGCCTCGATCACATTCCATCACCTTAGTCTCGCAACACATTGAGTTATCTCGAACGTACGAGCGCATATCGATCGCAATCAATGATTGAATGCAGTTGGTCCTCATTGAGACTCGATCTCAACGGCACTCTTTGGTTGACAGTCACCAAATGATTGCGCGAAGCTGGGTCTGCCGATCGCGATAAGGACGAAGAGAGCGACGGCGATACTCGAATTGAGTCGAGGATCGACAACAGGGAAGTGGGAGCGCACGGAGGACAGGAGTCCAGACGTCGGGCGTTTCAAAGCTGAATCCGAAGGGATCGGGATTCACTCGCCTGACGTCGCTGCAACGGATCGCGTGCAGCCGAACTCGCGTCACGACAAGCCTTCTCCCAACGACACCAGTGCTGAGTGATCAGCGATGGGGAGATGCCGTGACCGATTTGCGTAGCAAGAGCCCGGGGACTCCCCGATGGTCGCGGTTGCTCTTTTGCGTCCTGATGCTCTGGTGTTCACTCTGCCAGGCGCAATCCGCGAGTGTCACTTACACCTACGATGACGCCGGCCGGCTGAAGTCGGCGGTCTATGACGATGGGTCAGGCACCGCATACACGCTGGATGCCGCTGGTAACCGGACATTAGTCGCGACCACGGCAGCCACTCCACCCGGGATACCTGGCGCCCCGAGCTTTAGTTCAATCACCTCAACGACGGCGACGGCCACTTGGGCGGCGGCAACTGGCGCGGTGACGGGGTATTCATACAGCACGAATGGCGGCACCACGTGGGTGCCGGTGGGTCCAGTGCTGACGGCTTCGCTGACGGGCCTATCGTCCAATACCTCATACACGGTCAAGATCGAAGCGACCAACACGGCAGGAGCGGGACCGGCAAGTTCCGGTGGCTTCGCAACACTGACTGCGCCGCCGCCTCCCGGAACACCGGGCATACCGACATTCACGAACATCGCCCAGACGACGGCGACCGTGAGCTGGACCGCGGCGACTGGAACGGTCGTGAGCTACGAGTACAGACTTAACGCCACACCGTTAAGGTACACGCCGTGAACAGTGGTGGAGCCGGCACGGCGAGTTCGGCCGGGCTCACGACTCTATCGACGTACCAGATCACCAACAGCACCGGCGCGGTGATCTCCGCTGCGACGAGTCTCTACGCAGCAAGCCAGACCTGTAACCCCATTTATAGCGGCGGCCCAGTGCTCTGCGTGTGGACGCTAAAGCAAAGCTACGGATCGAGCCTCGCGGTGGCAACAGTGACCTTTGTTCAATACTACGCGACGACCGCATGTCCTACCGGTACCACAGGCTCGCTCGCAACGGGGTACACGCGCCCGAGTTCGACGTCGTGCGAGATCGACGCGACGTCAGCGGTCTATGGGCACTAGGAGAGCGCAATGAAGACACTCAGAATTGCCGCCGCCCTCTGGGTCCTGGTCACTGTGCTGTGCTTGCCGCTGGCCGCGCAGGCGCAGGCGATTGATTCGCTGCAGATCGCCGTGCCCAGCCTGAACATGCCAGCCGACCAGCAGCTGGAACTTGCCCGGGCGATTTATCAGCAGATCGCCGCGCAAGGAATTACGGCCGCAACGCTCGTACTAACAGACGACAGTGGTACGCAGGCGTCGTTCGATACCACGACGCTTACGGCTCCGTAAGTGCTCCACGGATTCAGGGAAGAACAATGATGTCCATCCAGTGCCGGGTTCGTGGGACGCTTCTGGCCGTCGCATTCAGCGCTTTCAGCGCGCCCAGTTACGCAGAACTGCCCTCCGTCAAGCTACAAACCGCACCCCTTGTTGCGCCAACGCAGGCCTGGCTCAATTTCGGCCCGAGCACAACGCACACTGTCGGCGTCGGCGCAACAGGCATTGTCCCGCCCGAACTTTTAGAGCTATCGAACGCCTTCTCTCAGGGAGGAACCTGCACGGGCACATGCTATGCCTCGCTCGCGTATCAATATGTTCGCAACAATATCGCGATGGAATTTCGGTTCGGTCTTGGAAAGGGCGCCCGCGGCGCATTGATCGATCAATCGGGAACCGCCTTCGACCAGGCACAGCTCTTCGTAGCCCTTCTGCGGCAGGTCAACATCTCGGCGAACTATCAGGTAGGGACCGTGACCCTTACGGGCGCGGAATTCCAGCAGTGGACCGGTATCAGCAGCGCACTTGGCGCATGCCAATATCTTGCTGATGGCGGGATCCCTGCCACCGTGAATGACTATTCAGTCTGCGGTGCCCCACTGACACTGACCACCGCTGTTACGACAGTAAAGATGGGTCATATCTGGGTGTCCGCGTTTGGAAACCTGTACGACCCAAGCTACAAGATCCACGTCGTGAAAGCCGGCATAGGCAGCACGGCCCTCGCTGGCGCTTTGGGCTGCACCACGATCCCCTGCTCAACGGGCGTTCTAAATCGCGTGCCCGCGTCGACACCGTCGGCAATTGCCGGCGTCAATCAAATTCAAAATGTCCTCCAAGGAGACCTTGAGGGGCAGCTCAAAACGTATGCAATGACGCTCGAGGCGTACATCCGCACGCAAAACACCAATAACTATCTGACGGCAAATCCGAGCATGCAGGTCGAGGACCTGCTCGGCGGAACGACGATTGATCTTTCGCAAGCGCTACCGGTCCCATCGAACCCGTTGCAGACTCCACTGGCAATGGGCGCCTACACGGCGAATTCCAACTATCTGTGGACTGGGGAAATTCCGGACCAGTTTCGTACGAAGCTGACCGTTCAATTTGGCCCTACCGGATCTCTTGCGATTAATCAGCCGTTATACGCGGATGAGATTGCAGGGAGCCGACTCAGGTTAGTGAACGCCGGGACGAACCAGACCACCTCCAGCACGACAGTTCATACTGCCCTGTATGCAGAGTCCATGCTGCTGGCGGCTGGAAATATTCCCAACCAGACCGGCGGCACCATTCCGTTGACACTGATCATTACGCACCCCTATGCGCAGAACGCGTACCCGTACACCCAGCTGGGATATGCGAGTGAGCAACTGCTGTTCAACGCAACGACGATTTCGTTGTACTGCTCCTACCCACCGACGAACGTGTGCACGCCGGCGCAACTCTGGCACCCCATGGTCATCACCATCGTGCAGGGGCTAGGCAATGCTTCCGAAACAAGCATCGCCCACTACGCTGCGCTGTCGCTGAGAGACCAGACGCATACCCCACCGTTAACGCTGAGCCCGCAAAATCCTTCAATCACGTCTGCGGACCAGCTCTATATGGTGCGACAGCTCGGGAACTATTGCGGATCAAGTCCCCCATCGAGCACTCCGACATCCTCGACCGGCTGCGATGAGCTTCATCAATCGGCAAACTCCGCGAATTGGTTGGTGCAGGGCTCCCGTGTACTTGCAATCGCCGCCGGGGTAAATGGGACCGCGACTCAGATCCACCACAGCCTCGGCATCGTGGATTCGGGCAACGGTCTGCAGGCCGGAGGGACAGTAATCAGCGTTCAGACCAGCATGAGTGTCAACGTTGCCGGCACCGGTGGCGCGACCGCGGATCGTACGTCCACGTTCGTTAGCGCGGCCGCGGCCCTAAGCCGGCTGGAGGGAAGCGTCTTCGAACAGGCCAGTGACGCATGGGACAGCGGCTCGGCCGTGACTTTGATGGCCGAGTCAAATCATAACGGCACTAATGGTATTGCCTACTACGACATCACGCCGTCGAACGTGGCAGCGACAATGACCGGCGGAAGCCCGAATGCAAATCTGAGCAGCTACGGCTCATTCTATACGACGGATATCAAGCCCTACGTCGACGCAGGCGGGGAAGTTATTCTTCCCCAGCAGGCGACGCCCGGAACCGTCGCCTGCGGAACCCCAATTTGCTATACGCCATCTTACAACGGGTTCGTCGCATTTGGCAGCAATTCGGACCGGGTTACCTACGCAACCAATGCTGCGGGATTTGATAAGGGAGCCACTGGTGCGCCAGATCCTGCCGCCATCATCAAGCAGCAAACGACCGTCCAGGAATACTCCGTCAAACAGCGCAAATTCTTAACCGTCGATCCGGGAAGTGGTGAGGTCAACCTCGCGCCGCCGCCCGACCTCGTCACGGGTGTTGGGGAGTTCCCACTCTCACTCTCTTATCAAAGAGTCTATTCGTCCTCGGGAGCCGCATATGCGTGCATGGGCGGCGGTGTGGCAGCGAGTCCGTGCAAACGCGCGGCCGCTGAGATCTCCGGCCTTCCGATGGGCTGGACACATACGTTAGCTATTTCTGCCCGTCTTACAAACGACGGGCTCGCATCGCTGGGTAGAAACTCCGCTCTAGATGCATCGGCAGTCATCGCTGCGATGTTTACGATGCGCCAGCTAAACGTGAGCACGAGAACATTTCCGTCGAACGTCGCAACAATATTCGTCGCCAATTGGATTGGCTCGAATTTGGTGGGGAACGTGGTTGCCGTACACAAGCCTCCGGCAACATTGTCATTTGTAAGGCTGCCTGATGATTCATTTGATCCACAGCCTGGTGTAGCGGACCAGCTTGTGCAGACGGGGCTCCGATCGCCGTCCGTCGATAGCCCGACTGGAGTTAACTGGCGGAACGCCGATTTGTCGTTCGCGCTGACAGGGAAGGGCGGCGACGTACTTTCATTTAGATATGCCGTAGCCAACAACCCGCCGTCGACTTCTGGTCCGGAGGGGACGTTCTATGACGCGTCATCATGGAGCTTTCCAACCGGAATCATGTTGACATTCACCTACGGCATACAAAGTGTAGGTGCGGAAGGCGTTAGTTGCTTGACGAGTGTCTCCAACAACATCGGTAGGTCGCTAAGCTTCCGGGACCTGTGTCCACACTATCAACCAAATAGCGATCCTCCCGTTGATCCGCCGAACGTCATGACGATTACGGACGAGTCCGCTCGAAACGTTACAGTGGCATTTCTCCCGAGTACCTTGACGGGCAGTGCCAATTGTATCGGCTGTTCACCCTACATGGTAAGTGACCTAGTGGCCGTGACCGGAATGACAGTTACCGCGGCAGATGGCGTAGCTATCTCCGAATATGACTATGTTTCGCGGCCTACCACCCCCATTTATCGGTCGTACTATCGTGTCGGGAAGTGGCTGACGCCCGGTGATCGGGTCAATGCGTTCGAAGCCGTAGGTTTTGACTCGCTTTTCAGAGCGACAAAGATCACGGACAACAGAGCAGCGAGCTGCTGTACGACGAACTACTGGCTTTCTGGAATGCTGGGTTCCGAATACTTTAAGCTCGCCAACATTTCGGATCCGCTGGCCGAGACGACGACGAAATACCTGGACCGGTGGAATAGTCTGCTCCAGGAAGTGACACCGCTCGGCGAGGTTCATAGTTACGGTTACGACACGTTCCGGAGGAAGATCTCCGAAACACTTCCCGAGCTCAACGGCTCACAATTCACGTACGACATACGCCACAATTTGCTTTCAACGATACGGAACGCAAAGCCCGGCTCCGGCTTTTCGGCAACGACGGTATCGACCTCCTACATGGGAGGGCCGACGCAATGGCCTTGTATCAATATCATCATCTGCAATAAGCCGTATCAGTCAACGGACGCAAGACTGTCTGTCACGACTTATTCTTGGGACACGACGAAGGGCGTACTCACCAATATTCAGTACCCCGCCGTCCCCGAAGGGACGCCTAACACGGGACTCGCATACTCAACCTGTACTGTCGGAACCAACGCTCCGATCACGGTACTGAGTACGAAGACCGAGCGCGTCTGGCCTGGCCCGACGCCGGCAGCGCAGAACCTAGTCACGCAGTACGGTTACATCTCCACGCAGAACTGCAACCTGACGAGCGTCGTCATCGACCCGGCAGGGAAGGCGCTTACGACGACGCTCACGTTTGATCTGGGTGCGGCAGGACCTGGGAATATCACGTCCATCCGCGACCCGAACCTGAATGCCACGGGTTACCAATCTGATAGCTTACGGCGCTTGATTGAGGTTGACTTCCCTCTGAACGCTAAGACCCTTTATACGTACGATCTAGACGGCCTTTTGACTTCGACGCAGCGGTGGGATTCGACTCGAAGCGCCTACCAGACCGAGGTGCGCGGCTATCTGCCGACCGGCGAACTAGCCTATATTGTGGGGCCGAATGCCAACCCAGTCGCTCCTGCACAACGGGCGTCGACGACGCTCGCGTGGGGATCCCCACTCCCGTGTCCTGGAAGCTTCACGAGCTGCTACTCATACGACAATGCTGGGCGGAAGGTACTGGAGCAGGTACCGCTCACGGCTTCTACCACGCGGAACACCTCCACGGTCTATGACGCCAATGGTCGGGTGACGTGTGAATTCAGGGGTTGGGGCAGCACGGTTCCAGCCGTGGCGACGAACTGTGCGAACTGGAATCCTGCGGCATATGCAGGCAGCGGGGCAGTACGGTATAGCTTTATGCCGCAAGCCAATTTCTCGCTAAATGCCATCGCGATTGCCGGGTACTCCGCCAATGGCAAGGTTACGGCGATTCTGGACGCAAACAATAACCTAACGACCAATGTCTACGACGGGTTCGATCGATTGTCGCAGATGGTTCTTCCAGGCGGTTCCAACGGCGTGAAAGCGCTGTGCCACTCAAGTTGGACGGCGGGAGACAATTGCGAGGTCTTTGGTTATGACGCGAATGACAACCTATTAACGAAACAAAACCGCAGCGGCGCGGTAATTGTCTCTGCCTGGGATGCGATGAATCGCGAGCGGTCGACGACGGTACCAAATAACGCGGCCGGACACTTCAGCCGTACGTTAGCGAAAACTTATGATCTGATGGGTCATGTCAAGACGTCCTCCGTAACGGGCGCCGATACGCAGACGCTGACGAACGGATACGACACAGCGATACGGGTGACGTCCGTGCAAGATTCCCTTCTCGGAACCAGCAATTATTCACTGGATGCGGACGGGAATCGTACGGCCCTTGTATGGCCCGGCAGTACCTACACGGTCACCTTTGCCTACGACGCCCTACATCGGCTCTGTAAGGCGAAGGAATCAGTCACAACCACGTGCGCAGCGGTGGATGCGCAGAACACGCTGATCGCCCAGCTTGACTGGGATACGCTCTCGAGACGGTCGACCAAGGGGTACGGAAATGGCGTGAATGAGAGCTGGGGCTACGCCAATGACAGTGCCATAGGCTCCATTGCGCACTCGATTGGAGCGAAATCAATCGGTCTGAGTTTTGACCACAACCAGGTGGAGCAGATCACGCGTCAGTTGGTTACGGTCGTAGATTCAACCAACGGCATTTCGTCGGCGAGTTTCTTGTATAAGCCGACGACTTCGGCTTCTACACCCTATGTGACAAATTTCCTCAATCAATATGCAACTGTTGGGGGTATTTCCGAAGGCTTTGATGTGAATGGAAATTTGACGTCGGATGGAACATATGCGTTCGAGTACGACGAAGAGAATAGGCTTCGGTCAGCAACGGGCCCCTATATCGTTGCCTATCACTATGATCCGTCCGGTCGGCGGCAATCAAAGACTGTAAATGGCGTGGTCACGCAGTTCTTGTCGGAAGGCGAAGAGGAAGTCGCGGAATACTCAGGAAGCGGTGCGGCGCAGCGTTACTACGTTAACGGTCATGACATCGACGAACACCTGGCTCAGGTCGAGGCGCCGGGAGTGTCCGGGATTCACTATTACTACTCGACAAATCACCAGGGGACAGTGCTGGCGGCCACCGACGGAGCGCTGAATGTCACGCCATTCAACTACGGAGCGTATGGCGAGAGCAGCTCTCCGACCAGCGGTGCCGCCTTCCGCTACACCGGGCGACGGCTCGATCCGGAAACGGGGTTGTACTACTACCGAGCCAGGTACTACTCGCCGCAGCTGGGGAGGTTCCTTCAGACTGATCCGGTAGGGTACAAGGCCGACCTTGATCTCTACGCATACGTCGGCAATGATCCGGTGGACCGAACGGATCCGAGCGGAAATACCGAGGTGGATATCACTGTTGAGCGAACGAGCGTGTCCGCCCACTCAACGCAAGGAACCATTACTGCCTCCAATGGCAAGCAATCATATTCAGCACATAGTTTAGAACCGCCAGGGAAGGCGGATCCGAAGGGTAATGGTACCTCCAGTATGAAAGCGGGAACGTACAGCGCTTATGTCCGTTCGGCCGAGTCGTCCAGCGCTCATAAATACGACTCGATTCAGCTAAAGGGTAACATTCCAGGAAAGGACGGGAAGGGACACCAAGACGTTCAAGTTCACAGAGGCAATACGCCGTCGGATACCAAGGGTTGCGTGGTGGTTGGTACGACTCAGGGAGCGAACAGCGTTGGCCACAGCGAGACCGCCTTAAACGGGATCATGGGTGTGATTACTGCAACCCAGAAGGCAGATCAGAAATCGGGAGAGACGACAACAATTAAGGTAACGATAAGAGACCCGCCGCCGCCGGAGAAGAAGCCTGGCGGATAATGCGAATAGCGCAAGTGCAGGATGTCCGGCGACTTAACGTGGAGATTCTGATGGCTAAGTTTGGACACGAATTGTTTAGCGTTGCCTTGGTGTCTTTCCTGCTAACACCCGTAGTCGCCGGCGGTTCGTCCTCAGTAGATGACGAAATCGGGGTGTATCGTGTGCGGGCTGGAGAGAGCACTTCAGCCCGCTGTAAGCCGGGAGAGTTCTTGGACGAGCGACTCGCGTTAATCGTTGGTTTCGCAAGCCTGGCGCGATCGGAAAAGGGGTCCAGATCAGCGATACGCTGCTTGATTACACTTTGGCCAATAGAACGCCAAGAGCCAGGAGCTTCGGGTGTATCAAACGGGATGCTCGCTATGCTTTTAGTTGCTCCGGACGAATTCATAGAAGAGATGGTCCCACAACAGCAAATTCTTGAGGACTGGCTGCGACAATTAAGCATCCTGTCATTTACTTGGTCTTCAAGCAGACCATGCAAATACGATGTGGATCGAGAGCGCCTTGCGGCACTGCTGTCTGGAATTAAGGACCGAGGAGAGCCAGAAAGAGTAAGGAAAAGAATTGCTCAAGTTCTAAGATCAACGTCTTGCCACTATGTAAATTAGCGCTCTCATCGGCACGGCGATATTTATGTATTCGACCAGTCTCGCATTTCGCTCGATCTTATCGGCCGTTTACTAGGTTCGCGGCGAACCGTTCCGAGGAGGAGCCGGGGTTCGTGCCCTCCATCACAGTGTGCTGTATCCTTGCGCCGCGGACCGCTCGGTTAGAATCGCCGATTGAGAGCATTCAAGGTGAGCGGGACGCTTCTCGCG
>Ga0118677_10013037_pt1 | contig 12056 bp, 9 predicted proteins | sample AliMusrvi5mmetaG_FD_86154 | JGI IMG/M metagenome (GOLD analysis project Ga0118677, IMG submission 86154) | reverse complement strand
CGGCCGAAGTTTGCTCATCGCCTCAATGTTGCTGTCGTGGCGGATGTATTCGTCGGCATCCACCACCACGTCGCCCTTGCGGCCCTTCACCGTCACCGGCGCGATCTCATCGGCGAATTTTCCGGCCTTCTGCGCGGCCGCGGCCTTCCGCTGGCTGGCGAGCGCAAAAGCGTCCTGCTGCTCGCGGGTGATCTGGAAGGCGCGGGCCACGTTCTCGGCGGTGTTGCCCATGTGGTAGCCGTTGAAGATGTCCCACAGCCCGTCCTTGATCATGGTGTCGACGAAGGCGAGGTCGCCCATCTTCTGCCCGGCGCGCAGGTAGGCGGCGTGCGGCGACAGGCTCATGCTCTCCTGCCCGCCGGCCACCACGATGGCGCTCTCGCCGGTGCGCACCTGCTGGGCGGCCAGCGCCACCGCACGCAGGCCCGAGCCGCACACCTGGTTGATGCCGAAGGCGGTCTTGTCGTCCGGGATGCCGGCCAGCCGGGCGGCCTGGCGGGCCGGGTTCTGGCCCTGCGCGGCGGCCAGCACCTGGCCGAGGATGACCTCGTCCACATCGCCCGGTTGCAGCCCGGCGCGGACGATGGCGGCCTGGATGGCGGTGCTGCCCAGCAGGTGCGCCGGCACCGTGCCGAAGGCGCCATTGAAGCTTCCGACCGCGGTACGGGCGGCGGCGACGATGACGATGTCGTCCATGATCGGTGTTCTCCCTGCGGGTTTGGTCCCGCTTGCCCGTGCGCCGGCAATGGGCGCGGTCCCACTCGCTTCAACATGGCACGCGCCGGCGCCTGTGTCATGGCGACGGCCCGAACTATGAACGGGCCGGGCGGCCGGCGCGGCGCTTGCGCCAGGCGCGCGGCGCGTTCCTGGTCAGGCGCTTGAAATGGCGGTTGAAGCTGGACAGGGTCGGAAACCCGACTTCCAGCGAAATGTCCAGCACCGGACGCCGGGTGCCGGCGAGCAGTCCCATGGCCATGCGAATGCGCAGCTCGGTGAGATAGGCCATGGGTGTGCGCCCGGTGGCGCGCAGGAAAAGCCGGCGGAAATGCGTGACGCTGGTGTGGCAGCGCGCGGCGATTTCGGCGATGTGCAACGCATCCGCGTAGTGCTGCGCGAAGTACGCCAGGGCGGGCGCGACATGTTCGACCGCGTCGGCGGGCGCATCCGGTCGCGCCGGTTGCCGGGGCGCCAGACGCGACAGGCGCGCCAGCAGCGCCAGGGTCAGGCCGCGTACTGTCGTGCGGTGGTTCGGACGGGCACCTGCCAGCTCGGCGAGCAATTCCGTGACCAGCGTGAGCACCTCCGGATGTTTGCGCGGCGAGATCACATTGCGGAAGTTGCGTCCGCGCAACCGCGTAGTTGCCAGCACGGCATGATCCTCCGGCACGGCGTGCACCAGTCGCGCCGGATCGAGGTAAATCCAGGCGGCACGGAAGACGGTGCCGGGCATGCTGCGCGCCAGATGCATTTCGCCCGCAATCACGATGGCGTCGCCGGCGCGGAACGGCAGGATCTTGTCGCCGACGATGAAGACGCCGGCGCCTTGGCGGCAGTAGCCGATCTCGAGGCAATCGTGCCCGTGCAGATAGGTGATGGGGCGGTCGTTCTGCACGTGCCCATCCTGCAGCAAAAGGGGAAAGGCCGGATCGAGCCGGATCGGATGATGCACCAGCCGCAGCGGGTATGGTTGATTTTGCACAGTTCTTGCGTTTTTAAAGGTAGAATGACTCATGAAGTCCAAATATAGTGGATCGCGTATTTGCCAGGCAAACGCGAAAGGGACGAACCATGACGCGCAACTATGCGAAATACCGGGATCAGTTCAACGTGTTGACAGACTGGGCGGCCTTGCGCGCCGGCCAGCGGTGTCCGGCTGTTGACGGCGAATTCAAAAAAGTGCTGACCGCCATGGACTGCGCCCGGCGCGCGCTGGAACGCATGCCGCCGCCGGCCGCCTTGCGCGCTTGCGAGCCCAACACGCTGGCTGGCATTCGCGCGCTGCGTCCGGCGGGAACGCGCCGGATGTGGGACACGATTCCGGTGCCGACGTATCGCGACAAACTGGCCGGCGCGTGGCTGGGCCGCATGGCCGGCTGCACGCTGGGGGCCTGCGTCGAGTTCTTCTCGATCGAAGACCTGCAACGGATGGCCAAGTATTCCAAGATGTCCTATCCGCCCACGGATTATTGGACGGTGGCCATGTCGGCGTATCGCATGCGGTATGGCAAGGACATCTTTCTGAACTACACCCGGCCGCACATGAAGTACGTGCCGGTGGATGACGATCTGACGTACACGATTCTGGACCTGCTGATCCTGGAAGAATATGGGGTTGATTTCACGCCCGATGACGTAGGCCGGGCGTGGCTCAAATACCTGCCCACGGCCTGTACGGCGGAACGGGCGGCCCTGGACACCTTGAAGAAAGGCGTGCCCGGACGCCGGGCGGCGTTGCCGGACAATCCGTGGATCGAATGGATCGGCGGCGATATCCGCGTGGACGGTTGGGGCTACATGGCGCCGGCCTGGCCGGAAAAGGCGGCGGAGTTTGCCTACCGCGAGACGTACGTCAGCCACCGCTATTCCGGCATCTATGGCGGCATGTACCTGGCGGCGGCCATCAGCGCCGCCTTCGCGCTGAACGACACCGAGGCCGCGCTGCAGGCCGGTCTGGCCGAGATTCCGCGCGACTGCCGCACGGCCCTGGCGGTGCGCTGGGCGCTTTCGCAGAAGCGTCGCGTGCGGAACTGGAAGCAGGCGCGTCAGGCCGTGGACGACAAGTTCCTGCCGATGAGCCTGGTGCATACGGACAACAACCTCTGCCTGACCATTTTCGGCCTGTTGATCGGCGGGCACGATTTCACGAAGGTGATCGGCGAGACCGTGGCCATGGGCATGGACAACGATTGTACGGCTGCCAGCGCTGGTTCGATCTTTGGCGCCGCCTACGGGAAGTCCGCGATTCCGGACAAGTGGTACAAATGCTTCCACGACAAACAGCGAACCTACATCAACGGGCACGAATGGCTGAAGATCGGCCGGACGCTGAAGCGGTTCGAGGCCTGCGCGCGGAAAGTCTTCGCCTAGGAACCTGTTGGCCTTTGGCCTCAACTTGCGCTACGCGTGGTTTGCGTAGTGCGGCTCCGGGGCGGCGCCGCCGTCGTGCAACCGGCATGGAGGGCAAACCCAACCCGCACGATGTTCGCATGTTTGGGCGTCGGGCTATGCATGCGATCGATCAGGAGGTTCACGGCCTGCCGTCCCATATCGCGGAAATCCATGAGCGCGCAGGTGAATGGTGGCGGCTGGCTGGCGTAGTCGAAGGGGCTGTTGTGATGGGCCACGGCGGCGACGGAAACCTGTTCCGGCACGCGTATGCCGCGCATCTCCAGTGCATTGAGAACTTTGGCGACAATAGCTCCACGATCTACGCGGGCGTCATCAGCCAGTCGCCGTCCGGCACCGCCGGCAGTCTCGTCAAAGTCGGATCGGGAACCTTGACCTTCAAGGGCCTGGACACCCTTGCGGGGACGGTTACGGTCAACGGCGGCGCTTTTGTGGCCGACGGCGCGATCGCCGGCGGAATCACGGTCAACAGTGGCGCGACGCTGGCCGGCGCCGGCACTGTGAACGGCGCAGTGACGATCAACAGCGGCGCGACCTTCCTGCCCGGCAGCACGGTCACCAACGGCGCGGCCACGAACCGGATGAGCACGCTGACGGCCTCCAGCCTGACATTCGGCAGCGGTTCGGTCGTGACGGTCAATATCAATGGTCCGACCAACTACACGCAGTTCACGTCGAGCGGTCCGGTGAGCCTCGGCGGCGCGACGCTGCAGGCGAACCTGAACTACAAGCCGGCGCCGACCGACGTCTTCTACATCGTGCTGAACAACAGCAGCAGCGCGACCACGCCCGGCTTTGTGGGCTTGGCGGAAGGCGCGGTCATCCACTTTTCCAACGGTTATCTGGGGCGGATCAGCTACGTCGGCACCGGCGACGGAACGGCCGGCAACGACGTGGAGATCTACAACCTCGCCAAGGGCGGCGCCGGCACGGCGATTTTCTTCCAATAACGCGGCAGAACGGGTCACGTTCACGGCATTTGACTCTACGTTCTCTTGAATCTCGGCGATCGCAATGTCCGGCGCCGACATGCCTCGCGCGCAACGCTCGCCGTTTGGGAGCTCTCCCGCGGCATTCACGCCGCGGATTCACGCCGCGGAATTGACTTGCTACCCGCCTGTTGTTAGCATGGTGTCCATATCGGTCCGGACAAACCGGCGCGACGGTGGCGCATCCACAAAAGGGAGGGGCAATGAACCAGGCATCAAGTCTGCCGAATCTGACGGAGCCGCGGGAGGAAGCATACTTCATCGTCGCGCTCGTCTTCTCGATCCTCGTGTGGCTGGTTTGCGTGATCACGATCGTTCCGATCGTCTATGTGGTCCTCATTGGCCTGTTCATCTGGCTGGCCAACGGTCTGCTGGTGGCCCAGCTCAAGGCCGACGCCGTGCTGGTGGATCAAACGCAGTTTCCGGCATTGGCGGGCGCGTTCGCACGGGTCTGCGCGAAACTCCAGGTTGCGAAGGCGCCGGAGCTCTATGTGGTGCAGTCCAACGGCGTCTTGAATGCATTTGCCACGCGCCACTGCGGGCGGGACTTCGTGGTGGTGTTCTCGGACATGCTGGAGGCCTGTGGCCCGAACAGCCCGGAGATCGAGTTCCTGCTGGGGCATGAGATCGGCCACATCCAGCGCAGCCATCTGCAGAAACGGCTGCTGCTGTTTCCCGGGCTGATCCTTCCGCTGTTGGGCAACGCGTATCACCGGGCCTGCGAACTCACCTGCGACCGGTATGGCGCATTCGCGACCAGCGACGCGCAGGGTGCGGTCCACGCCATGATGTTGCTTGCGGACGGTCGGCAGGCAAAACAGGACACGAACCCCGAGCGGTTCGCCAGCCAGTATGCCGGGCACCGGGGATTCTTCGTCTCGTGGTACGAACTGATCTCCGGCTACCCGACGCTCTCGCAGCGGGTGGCGAACCTGATCGCCGTACGGGATGGCGGCACGCTGCAGCGGGCGCCGCGCAACTTTTTCGCCTATCCGTTCGCGTTCTTTACGTTGGGCGGCGGGGGCGGCGGCGGAGCCAACGTCATGATCACAGTGGCCATCATTGCGTTATTGGCCGCCATTGCCATCCCCTCATTCATGAAGTCGCGGCAGGACTCCCGCCGAAGCGCTTGCATCAACAACCTGCGTCTTATTGACCATGCGAAGGCGCAATTGTCCATCACCAACCCGGCCCTCAAAGATTCGTATGTTCCGACCATGTCGGAGTTGCAACCCTATCTCGGAAGAATCCCCGTTTGTCATGACGGCGGCACCTACACGATCAACGCCATCAATCGCAACCCGACCTGCAGCAAAAGCGCCCCGCCGTTCGAGCACGCGCTCCCGAATGAATGTCCGTAGACGCGACGGCTTTTCCAAAATGGTTCTGCCGCCAATGATTCTGTCAGGATTCGGGGCAGGAGATTTTCATGCACGCCTTTCTACTCGCGTTCATCCCGTTGTTTGTTGCCGTGGATGCCTTTGGCACGCTGCCCATCCTGGTTGGTTTGCTGGAGCCTGTCGATGCGGCGCGGCGGCGACGGGTCATTGTGCAGTCGGTCGTTACGGCCGCGACCGTGGCGGCGCTCTTCGTGCTGGGAGGCGGCCCTTTGCTGCGGCTGCTGGGGGTCACGGCCAGCGATTTCATGATCGCGGGCGGCACGCTGCTGTTCGTGTTGTCGCTGCGGGACCTGCTGGCAGCCGCCAAGCAGCACTACCGGATCGACCAGGAAACGGTTGGCGCGGTGCCGATCGGCGTGCCGCTGGTCACGGGCCCGGCGGTGCTGACAACCTGCATGCTGCTGGTGGACCAACCCGGCATGTTTTTCCCCACGCTGCTGGCCGTGGTTGCCAACGTCGCGATCGCCGGGGTGGTCTTCTGGTTCGCAGTGCCCATCAGCGCGCGTCTCGGCAGCGCCGGCACCAAGGTGCTCTCCAAGATCGCCAACCTGCTGCTGGCCGCCATCGCCGTGATGATGGTGCGCAAAGGGATCGTGGAACTGCTGGGGAAACTGCACGGCTGAACGGCGGAAGAGCGGCTGGCGCGGCAGGTTGGTTCAACCAGGAAAGGTGTTTAGGCTGTAGACTGTTAGCCTGTTAGGTTGAAAATGAATGCGTTACGCACTAAGACGCACGCACCCAATGGTGGCTTTTCAGAATTTTGCAACGTGTTGACTGCCAAACCTAACAGTCTACAGCCTAAACGCCTTTCCTGGTTCAGAGTTCCTTGTTCGATATTCTACGGTTCTTACGCTGGACCGGACGGCGGCGGGCGGCTGGCGGTGAAGCCGTGCCAGGCGGCGAAGTCCGGCGCGGTCCAGCGCACCGTATAGCCGTCGACGCGGCGTCCCTTGAACGGGCGCAGATCGGCGCCGTCCGCGTCCTCGGTGTGCTTGAAGGTCAGTTCCACCACGGCTGGCTTGCGGAAATGGAAAGGCTTCGCGCGGTCGAGGTGCTTCACCGCCTTGCGCGCGCCCTTGCGCAGCAGGTCGCGCGTTTGCGCCGGCGGCAGCAGGATCGCGCCGTGGCGGGCGACGCCCTGCTTGACGCAGACCGTGGTCACGCCGCGTCCGAGGAAAGCCTTGGCCTCGGCGCAGGCCTTGTCATCGCCGCTGACCATGATTACCGGCACGTCTTCCGCTCCGGCCAGCGCTGCATCGTAGGCGATTTCGCCGATCGGCCGGCCGTTGACCGCGAGCCGGAACCAGCACTTGCTGCTCATGGTGTGCTCGAGCACGGCGTGCAGCGTGCCGGCCATGGCGTGGTAGCCGAGCAGGATGACGCCGTCGGTGCTGCGGTCGGTCATGGGTGCACGCAGTCCGTTGGCCGCGCTGCCGCGCAGGTAGCGCGCGGCCGGGTGGAGCGGCGGAAGCGGCGCATTGAAGGAGGCATAGTGACAATCGTAGACGACGATGTCGTCTGCGCCGGCGTCCACCAGCCCCTGCACGGTGGCATTGATGTCGCCGACCAGCAGTTCCTGCGCTTCCGCAAAGAGCCGGTCGCCCGGCATGGTCTGCTCCCGCTTGCAGATGCCCGTGATTCCTTCCATATCCACCATGACGACGATGCGCATTGGGAACCTCCAGCATGGATTTCGCGTGCCGCGTAATCCATTGCTAACAGCCTTCAGTCTTCAGCCTGACAGTCTTTCCCCCTACCAACCATCCGTACCCCAGAAGCTGAACCCCGCGCCGTTCCCCTTGCCGCTGAGGCGATAGAGCAGACCGGTCATGTAGCAGGTGTTGCGCGTGGGGACATAGTCCAGGGACTTGCCGCCGAAGATGCCGGCGTTGCCTTCCTCGTCCTCGCCGCGGAAACCGCCTTCGGCGCGCGGGTCGCGCGTGCCGAGCGCCTGCAGGTCGAGGCAGTGCTTCTGGAGATGATCGAGCACCCAGGGGGTCCAGTTCTTGCCGGCCATCTTTGCGATGTCGAGCACGTTGTTGGCCTGCACGCCGAAAGCGTTGTACGGCCGCACGTGCGGCTCGTTGGCCATGATCCACTCGCCGTAGCGGACGAGTGCGTCGAGGTATTTCGGGTTCTTCGTGATCTCGTAGGCGGCCTGGATGACAACCACGATGGCGTCGTCGTTGCGCAGCAGGCATTTCTCGTCATGCGTCTCGCCAAGCCCCCAGTGGTGGTTGAGCGGCACTTTCGCGATGGCCTGGGAGTTCTCCGTGAAATAGATGCCGCCATCCGGACGTTGGCAGCGCAGGATGCGATCCGCGGCGTCGACGAGAATCGGCGTGTACTGCCCTTCGCCCGTGATGCGGTACAGATGCCAGAGCGGGATGGCCGTGGCCTGATGGATGCAGGCATAGGGGTTGTCCCTGTCGAAGTAGCCGACGGATTCGGGGTAGTAACCGACCCTCTGCGCCAGGCCCAGATCCGGGCGCCATGTGCGCAGCAGGAAGTCGCAGAACGCCTTGCCGCGGCGCAGGAAGTCCGGATTCTTTGTGGCCTTGTAGAGCATGAGGAACCCCGATGCCGCCTGCGCGCCATCGAGCATGCCGCCACAGTGGGATTGCGGAATTTCTTCGTGGATCGAGCCGTGGGTGATCGGCTGGCCGGGGTCGAGCGGCTGCAGCGCCATCATGTAGCGCGCGCCGAGTTCCATGGATTCAAGATAGCGCCGGTCGCCGGTGATGCGATAAGCCTCGGAAAGCACGAAGATGGCGCGGCCGTGGGTCCAGTTCAGGCCCGGCACATGCTTCTTCTCGGGCATATAGTAGTAATAGACGAAGCGGCCGTGGTCGGACATCCAGACGCGCTCGCACTTGATCTGGGCGTTGACAAACCAGTCGGCCGCCTGCAGGGCGCGTTTCAGGTAGAAGGCGCGATCCTTGGCGCTGATGCGAGTCGAGGCCATATGCTCTCCGTAGGTTAGCGCCGCGAATCGGTGCGTGGCGCAGGTGAAAGATATGCATAATGCGAAGTTGCCGCCGGAAAGTCAACGCTCCCCCGCAATGGGCGGAGCTCTGCGACGCCAAGTGGGCGTGCGGCGCGCGTTGCTTTCTGCCTGTCTGAGGAAAAACGAAACGTAGAACCGGGATTTCCCGCGCCCAACCCGGTTGCGCTCCACGCGCGAAGGAACTACACTTGCCCAAGAAGAGTTTGGAAACCCGCAACTGCAGGAGATATCCATGCGCACTCGCCGCATCCAAGCGATCCGCAAAAGCCGCCCCACCATCGAGGGCGCTGGTGTGCATCTCAAGCGCGCCTTCGGCTATGGCGAGGTGCCGCAGTACGATCCGTTCCTGATGCTGGACGATTTTCACTCCTCGCGTCCGACGGAGTACCTCGCCGGCTTTCCCTGGCACCCGCATCGCGGCATCGAGACCATCACCTACATCCTGCAGGGACTGGTCGAGCACGGCGACAGCATGGGGAACAAGGGCGCCATTGGTGCCGGCGACATCCAGTGGATGACCGCCGGCAGCGGCATCATCCACCAGGAAATGCCGCAGAAGAGCCCGACCGGCACCATGTGGGGGTTCCAGTTCTGGGCCAATCTCCCGGCAGCCCAGAAGATGATGGCGCCGCGCTACCGCGACGTGAAGGCGGCGGATGTGCCCGATGTGGCCGTGGGCAAGTCGGCGCGCGTAAAAATCATCAGCGGCGAGATCGACGGCGTGCGCGGGCCGGTGCGGGACATCGTCATCGATCCGGAGTTTCTGGACATTACGGTGTCGCCCGCCGGAACCTTCGCGCACGCCGTGAAAACCGGGCACACGGTCTTCGCCTACGTGCTGGAGGGCGAGGGATACTTCGACGAGCAGCGCGACGCCTTTGCCCACCCGCGCTTCGGCGCCGGCTGGTCCGACCTCGCGCGCCCCTGCGCCTGCAATCCCGAGACCGTGGTGCTTTACGAACGCGAAGGCGACCAAATCGTGGTCACGACCGAGAAACAACCTGTGCGCTTCCTGCTTGTCTCCGGCCGGCCGCTGGGCGAGCCCGTGGCCTGGTATGGCCCGATCGTCATGAACACGCAGGAGGAACTGCGCGTGGCGTTCGAGGAGTACGAGAACGGGACCTTTGTGAAGTGAGCGAGAAATGATGGAATAGTGGCGGCGGTGCGAATTTTGTGGGAGCGCCACCCCGTGGCGCGATGGCGCGGGACTGGCGCAGATTTGGGCTGATCGCGCTGCGGGGCAGCGCTCCTACAAATTGACTGGCTGGGGCGTGGAAGATTGTAGGAGCGCTGCCCCGCAGCGCGAAACCATTCCCGCCTTCCTGAGTTCCCAATAAGAAAGCGCACTCACATCTTGGGCAACGGCGGAATATCGATCACGTAGTCCAGCATCTTCCTTCGGTTGTCCGTCTCGCCGCCGCCGTTGATATACATCTTCGATCCGCCGTCGTCCTTCAGGTTCTTGCCGACCGACCAGACAATCCGTCGCTCCGCCGAATACCGCAGCGGCTGTCCGTCAAACGGGTCCTTCGGCACAGCCTCGATGAACTCCGGCGCCAGTTCGTCCAACTTTGCGGGCAGGCGACCGTTCCGGCGCTCGTAGCGCTGACAGGCGATCAACAGACGCAAGCCGGAGCGGTCGCATTCCATCCGGCAGCGTTGTTCCACGGTATTTTTTGTTTCCGGGTAAATGGCGGCAGCTAAGACTTTCCCGACCGCATTTCCGCGGAGTAATGCCTGCCATTGGCTTCCTGGTTGTAATCCGAATTCATGTTCGAAATCTCGGAGTGTCGTTTCCCGATATGACAGAGGCACATTCCGGATGACCTCTCGTGCTCCTTTGGCGTAGAAAAGGCGCGTCTCATTCGGTTTCAACAGAAAACGTGGCAATCCGCTCTTTTGCAACCGCGCCAGATCCGCCGCCGTCATAAGTGGTGTGGCCATTCCTGGGATTCGGCCCCAGCGAAGATCCTCCAGCACGCCGGAACTGAATAGAAATTCCCCACGCATCGCGTTCGGCAAACCAATCATCCCAACATCCAGATTCCGCAGGGCATTGTCGAGAATTTGCAGTGAAGCGTCGTTCAGGCGTCCAGAGGTCACCAAGTTTGTGCCGGTCGCGAAACCCATGCTGCACGCGGATTGCGCGGCCAGGTATTGAATAAGGCTGGTGGCCTGCCGGGACTCCAGGTCGCCGAAGCGCAACAGGTCAAGGCAGTCCGCAAGCGCTCCAGCCGTGTCGTTGTGGCGAGACTTCCATCGGCTATCCATGGACAACAACTTGGTCATGCCCAAAACCGGCCCGATATTGATGCCTCCTAACGAAGCCAGATTCGTCACCAGCGGCGGCTGGCAGGCGGTGCAGGCGAGGCCGCGGCGCAGGAGCGCCAGTGCGGGCGCGTTGGTGGCGAGGATCGCTTCGACTTCCGCCACTTCGACTGTGCCGCCATTGCGGTAGCGGTCGGAGACGCTTCGTTCGTGCTCGCCCCAGACCACGTTCGAACCCGCGGCTTGGAACCAGGTGTGGGCGTTGGCTTCGGCCGGGATGTTCTGGAACGGGAAGGCGAGGTCGCTGAAGTCCGGCGGCGGGATGTCGCGCGAGGCGAGCGTGATCCAGATCGCGACAGTCGCCACGAGCGCGACCGGCACACCGGCGCAAATCAGAATGACCTTTGTCCGGCGGCGTAATTGCATGACGAATGCATGCTAGCACTCGGATTGCTTTTTTGGAAGGTGGCATGCAAAGATCGCGCTGCGGGGCAGCGCTCCTACAAATGAATGGCAGTGGGCGCGGAAGATTGTAGGAGCGCTGCCCCGCAGCGCGATCAGGTCAAGTCCGCCGCTTGTCGGGCCACGCTGGTTTTGTTACGTTCGCGTGGATTCATGGCTCGCAAAATTGCGGCGGAAGGAGCAGTCCATGTCAGACCAGCTTTTCATCGGCATCGACAACGGCACGCAGGGCACCAAGGTCGTGGTGTTCAGCCGCGAGCAGAATAAGATTCTGGCGTCCGCCTCCGCGCCGCACGAACTGATCGAAAACGATGCGGGCCGCCGTGAGCAGGAGCCGCAGTGGTGGCTCGACGCCGCCACGACTGCGTTGCAGCGGTGCCTGGCTGCGCCGGGCGTGGACCGCCGCCAGGTCGCCGGCATCGGCGTCTCCGGTCAGCAGCACGGCTGCGTGCCGCTGGACAAGGATGGCAAAGTCCTGCGCCCGGCCAAACTCTGGTGCGACACCGAGACCGTGGCGCAGTGCGAGCAGATCACGGCCGCGGTCGGTGGCCCCAAGAAAGTCATCGCCGCGATCGGCAATGCCGTGGCGGCCGGGTTTACGGCATCGAAGGTGCTCTGGCTGAAGCAGAACGAGCCGGCCCTTTACGAGCGTCTCGCGCACGTGCTCCTGCCGCACGACTACCTCAACTTCTGGCTCACGGGCAACTACCGCACCGAATGCGGCGATGCCTCGGGCACGGCCTACTTTGATGTGCGCAAGCGCAAGTGGTCGCGCAAGCTCCTGCGTGCGATCGACGACAGCGG
>Ga0118677_10011299_pt2 | contig 12056 bp, 9 predicted proteins | sample AliMusrvi5mmetaG_FD_86154 | JGI IMG/M metagenome (GOLD analysis project Ga0118677, IMG submission 86154) | reverse complement strand
TCATAATAGAGCACAAAGAGCTTAATGTCCTGCACCGGGGCAAGAGGAGCATTGATGCGCCAGGCCCACCAGCGCAGCTTCAGGCTCCACAGTATTATGGAAAGCGGCGTTGGTTCAGCCGGGATCGGCGGTGGCATTTTGTCGAGGCGCGGGGCAAGCACCAGGATGAAAGGCACCTTGATTTTCAGACCGTAGCGCCGGGCCTCGCCCGAGAAAAAATCAGCCACGGGGGCGAATTCCTCAGGTGTCAGCCCGTCGACATACGCGCGGGTTTCAGGGCTTGCGTCCGCGCAGATCGGATGGACAGCCACCCACAGGGAGCGGTCCCATTCGGTGACGCGCCATCGGGTAAGCCAGACATTAAAGCCCAGTCCGAACAGCAAAGACATCAGTATCGTAATGCGTATGGCCCGGAAAAAACCGCCTTGTTTTTTTTGGGCGGCAGGCCGGGCAGTGGTCGGGATGGCAAAGCCTGCAGTCTGGCGGGATATGCGCGAAAAAATAATACCGCATCGCCGGCATTCTAGTGATTCGGGCTGCTCAAGGCCGCATTTTGGGCATGCTATGGTTTTTTCGGTCATGGTATCCGTTCTGCAGCAGGGTTAGCCATGATTCTTCAAAAGTGCAACAATTTATAGGCAAAAGCTCTGTTTGATTTTAACAGCAATTTCCTGTACTTTATAGGTAAATCAATCCCAAGCTGATTTTTTGTGGTTTTCGGGTTCACGAGATACGCAGGCAAACTGCCGCTGAAAGCTATTGGCTCTATGGTTGTCCAGTCAATTATAACCCTCACGACCGATTTCGGCATCGAAGATATCTTTTCGGGCGTCATGAAGGGTGTGATTTTATCGATCAGCCCTGAGTGCGCAATCGTTGATATCACCCACAGTATTGCGCCCCGGGATATCGAGTCCGGCGCTCTGGCCCTTGAAACGGCATGCCCGTATTTTCCGGCCGGGGCCATACATGTGGCTGTGGTCGATCCCGGCGTTGGCGGCGACAGGCGGCCGATTGTGGTTGCAACAGACAGAGGCCTGTTTGTGGGGCCGGATAACGGTATTTTAACTTTTGCAATCACCGGACCCTGTTTTAGAGCTGCGTATGAGCTGACTCAAAAAAAATATTTTATGGCGGAACTTTCCTCAACTTTCCATGGCAGAGATATTTTTGCCCCGGCTGCCGCCTACCTGTCGCAGGGAGTGCTTCCCGAAAAAATGGGGCGCCTGATCGCCGATCCGGTTGTGCTGCCTGCAGCCGAGCCGGTGCTGCGGGGCGACAGGCTTGAAGGCAGGATCCTGCACAGCGACCGCTTCGGCAATCTTATAACAAACATCAAGCGGCATATGCTGGAAGGCTTTGTCCTGGATAACCGTCTGCATGCCGAGTGCCGGGGAGTGGCCATTACAAGACTGTTACCGTTTTATGGAGCCGCACGGGATGAAGAGTATTTTTGCCTTATCGGCAGCAGCGGCAGGCTTGAGATATCGCTTAAAAACGGCAGTGCTGCAGCCCGGCTTGGGGCGGATCGGGGCGATGTAATCTTTTTAAAAAAAATCAGCTGAACCCTGCCGGAATTATTGTGGTGCTCCGCGGCGGCTGACGAACGGCCGCGGCCCAGCTATTTCAGCAAGACAACCACCCCGCTTTAAAGCCAAGCTCAGGGCGTTACTGGAAAAACTGATTCCCTGATCCGGGCTGCGGGTGCTGGTCCAGAGCATGCTTGCAAAAAGCCCCCGAACTATGGGGCGCTTTATTATTTTCTTATGCTACAATAAGTCCATCCGATAAGAAACAATGGCTATTTACTGTGCAATTACGGTGACATAGCAGAGCCAGGGCCTGCCAGTCGCTATAACAGACATTACGACTTTGCTGCTAAAAATGGATATAATCAAGCTTATTAATGATAAAGGCAACAGGGGGATTTTTCATAAAGACGACTTCCTGTTTGATGTTGCCACGATTGCAACATCTGCCGATATCGCGGCCGAGCGGGCGATGGACACAAGAAATCTTTCCGATCCGGCATTCCGCAATTATTTTTATTTCACGTCCAACTTCTGCATGTATGTCATTGAAAAAACAAAATCAGGCAAAGAGGAATTCCTGTATTTCGGCAAGCTTACGGCCAATCCCCTGTTCAGCAATATGGAGGAAGCCTGCAGGCAGATGCTGGCGCATGAAAATTACCGGGTCCCGCGTGAAGACGTAAAGAAAGTTTTTGATTCCGTGAAATCCGGCGATACGCACCGCACCCGGCTAGCATCGCTGAAATTAAAGGAATTTGATCCTGAATTCGCCTATTTTGAAATCGATACCCGCTATTACTGGCAAAGCGTCAAAAACGGTGGGTTGAACCGGGCGCAGCGCGATTTTGCGGAAAAGGTATTTGGAGAGGGCAAGAATTTCAACCGCTATATGTATCTTTTGACCTACCATAACATACGGAAAACAAGAATTTATGTGCTGAACCCGGCCTATGTCATGAAGCATCATAAAGCCGGCGCCGGCATCGCGCGGCTGTGCCTGCTGTGCGATTTTTATTACAGCTCCAATTTTTACGCTAATATCAGGGGAATCGATATGGGCGATGTCCTGATCAGTGTGCTCAGAAAAGATATGACCCTTGAAACGGCCTGCCGGAAGCTTATTGAAGCTCCCGAAAAAACCATTGATTTTTTAAAATCCGATCACGCCGTGGCTAATGAACTGGCAATGATCTGCAAAATAACCGCGAAGCAAAAAAATAAGCCGTAGGCACGCAGCCGCCGTGAAAATATTTTTTACTCAAGCTCCGCCGACTCCATAAACTGCGGTATCTCAACCTGCCAGCCAAGCGTTGTTCTGATCTTTTCGGCCATTGCCGTTGCCGCCTCGGGCTCGCCGTGGACGATAAAGGTTTTCAGCGGCGGACGGTTGAAGCCCATAAGCCAGGCAAGAATTTCCTTGTAGTCGGCATGGCCGGAGAAGCCGGTGATATTTTCAATTTTTGCTTTTATGTCGACCTGCTGGCCATGAATTTTGACCGTGGGGTTGCCGTTGAGGATTGACCTGCCGCGGGTTCCTTCGGCCTGGTACCCGACAAAGAGCACGGTGTTTTCCGCATAGGGCAGGCGGTGCTCCAGATGATGCAGGATGCGGCCTCCTTCCAGCATGCCGCTGGCGGAGATGAAGATGGCCGGGCCCTTCACGTTGTGCAAAAGCTTTGATTCCTCTGCATCGCGCACCACATGCAGCATCCGGGTCTGCATGATATGCTTGCCGTCAAGCTCCTGCATGCGAGCTTCCATGTCGTAGACGAGCTTCCATTTTTCAAAAATTTCCGTGGCCGAAACCGCCATGGGCGAATCAAGATAGACGGGCAGCACGGGAATGCGGCCCGTGTCTTCCAGTTCGCGGATATAGTAGAGCAGCTCCTGCGAGCGGCCCACGGCAAAGGCAGGAATAATAAGCACGCCGCCGCGCTTGACGCTGTCGTTGATGACCCGGGCCAGCTGATCCCGGCGGGCGTCGTCGCCATGGTCATGGGTCCGGTCGCCGTAGGTTGATTCAAGCACGAGGTAGTCGACTTCAAACACCTGCGTGGGGTCGCGCAGTATGGGCCGGTCAGGGCTGCCGATATCGCCGCTGAAAAGTATTCGCGTGGGCTTATTGCCCTGCATGAGCTTCACGTCGATGAACGACGAGCCGAGGATATGGCCCGCGTCCTTGAATTTGACGCGCATGGTGTCGGAGAAGAAAAGGTCCTGGCCGTAGTGTACCGGCTTAAACAGGCTGATGGCATCTTCTGCGTCATTAACGTTGTAGAGGGGCAGGGCGGGCTTGTGCTTGGAGAAGCCCTTCTTGTTGGCGTACCTCGCGTCTTCCTCCTGCAGGTGGGCGCTGTCGCGAAGAACTAAGCTGCAGATGTCTGCTGTCGGGTAGGTGCAGTGCACCGGCCCCTTGAAGCCCTGCTGCACAATGCGCGGCAGATAGCCGCAGTGGTCGACATGGGCATGGGTCAGAAGCACGCGGTCGATTTCATTCGGCGGCACAGGGAATGGCTCCCAGTTGCGCAGCCGTACTTCCTTCAGGCCCTGAAACAGGCCGCAGTCGATAAGATATTTTTTGCCTTCGGCTTCCAGCAGATACCGCGAGCCGGTGACCGTGCCCGTTGCTCCCATGAATGTTATGCGTGCGATCATGATGTGCCCTTTTTAAATGGAGAGTTAAATATGATGGTTCCGTAAAAAGTCAAAAAAGTGGTCATTGCGAACGAAGTGAAGCAATCTCTGCCTGCACGTAGGGGCTTAAAATTTTAAGCCCCTGTAAAAATCAGATTGCCGCGTCGCTCCGCTCCTCGCAATGACAAGCGAGGAGACTTTTTACGAGAGGGTCAAATATTACAGTCCAGTATTTTTAATTGTTAGGTAGAAGCGCATTTATGCGCGATATTTTCGCGGCTGAAGCCGCTTCTACGCAGTCAATACCCGCTCCTGGTGTGAATAGACGACAATATCGCCCGACCGTTTAAAGCCTGCTACCGTGACGCCCATCTCACGCGCGAGTAGGATGGTCTGGTGCGTCGGCGCACCGCGAGAGAGGACTATGGGGATCTCTGCCCGTTTTGCCTTGTGCAGTATTTCCGAGGAGGTCCTGCCGGTGCTGAGCAGTATGCTACGGGCGAAATTAAAACCGTTCAGCAGGCCATAGCCTATTATTTTGTCCACGGCATTGTGGCGGCCGATATCATCTATCAGCATGTCAGGAAGCGCGCCTTCAAGGCTCAGGGCCACGGAGTGAACGCCTCGGGTCTGTTGAAACAGCGTTGAGCTTGACAGGAGCCACTGTATGGCTGCAGTCAGCCGGTCTGCCCGCACCGTGAACCCGGCAGGCAGGGGATGGCGTGACGAAAGCTCCATGACACTGGCGTACATGACCCCCTTGCCGCAGCCGCTGGTGTAGACCCGCTTGCCCAAAAGCTCAAGATCAACCTCGCGGCCCATCTCCACATCAAGGCGCCATTTGGTTTCATCGCAGGCGCAGCTAATTATGTCTTCTGCCTTCGAGATAATGCCGGCGGTAAAGAGATGCCCCACGGCAAACTCCCTGAAGTGGGTGGGCGTCATCATGGTGGTGACCGCCTCTTTGCCGTTCACGACGATGGTGCACGGCACCTCTGTCGCCACGGCTTGTGTAATCGTGTCGGCTGCACCGTTCCTTATTTTAACTACGTCAAATTCGGCAGAGCCGCCCAGCGCATCGCCAGTCATGGTAGGAGTCCCTTTAAGTTTGTACGGGGTGTGTATGGCACGCCAGATAAATATCAACAAACGGGTTTTTGTTTTGCTGTAGGGGCGGTTCGCGAACCGGCCCTACAAGTGCGCATTCATTTTATTTGAAAGTTATCATTGGTGTATATTGCTCACCGGTTCAAAATCTCTGTTTCAATATCACGTATCCGGTCTATGATGTTCGTGTAGTTTTCAAGAATAATCTGTTTCTGCTTCTCTATCCAGTGCTGTTCGTCATCCGTTACAAGCTTCGTTTTGACGGCATCGGCAAGTTCATCCTCATCAAGCACGCGGGCTAGGCCCTGCGGCGTAACCCAGATATCCAGCATCAGATCATCATAGCTGACGCTTGTTTCCTGTATATCAGTATTGGCGCAGATATGAAAGAGCGAACCGATGAGGGTGCGGTCGGCGCTAAACATGCGCCACAACACATAGCCGCCATTCTGCCAATAGTGGGCGATGGTGGTTGAGCCGGGGGCAATGTCGATATCGGCAATGCGGCCTGCGGATGCGGCGTGGTACACGATAACGATGTGGCCGGGCTCAGTCAGGGCGAGGTCGCACAGGAATCGCTGCTCGGGCTTGTTTTTGTGGCGTTTTATTTCTTCGATTTTTTGCATGGTATTTCGAGGCTAAAGCCGCTCATGTAATTATTAGTTGGATTTGTAGGGGCGGTTCGCGAACCGCCCCTACTGCTGCCTCAACGCTCGCCCCGCGCATAAAACGCCGCCAGCTGCTTAAACGCGCGCTGCTTGTCGCTTGCCTGGATTTTACTTTTATTGACAACTTCTTTTAAAAACTCGATGGACTGATCGTAGACATCGCGGGCAACGGGGTAGGGGTGGCCGTCCTTGCCGCCGGTGGCGAAAAAGCCGGTCTCTCGTGTCATGCGGCTGAATAGCCAGGCCGGTGCCTTTCCCCAATGCAGCGGTAACGTTGTGGTGCCGGTACGTGCCGGGTTCATAAATTTTTTACCGGCTTTGCTTAAGCGAGTTGTGGGCCTTGCGGGCTTTACTGGCCAGGTCAGCCGGCGGATATGAGGCGAGACATGCTTCATAGGCCTGCGCAGCTTCGTCGCGCATTCCTTTGTGGGCAAAAATCTGCGCCTTCAGAAAATGGGCCATGCTGTAGCGTGGCCGGATCTGTACGGCTTTTTCAAGATGCCCGAGCGCCTCATCATAGCGGCAAAGCTCCAGTAGCATATCTCCCATAGTAAAGTAGACATCGGGATACTCCACATTTGTTCCGATAATATATTCGCCCTGTGCGCAGGCCTCATCGATTTTTTCCATGAGGTGCAGGGTGTTGAAAAGATTTACGCGGGCTTTCAGATAGTCGGGATTTAAGCGCAGCGCCTCGCGAAAGCATTCTTCGGCGCGCGCGAGCTTGTTGAGCTTGAGATAAATGCTCCCGAGCGTGTTGTGCGTGTCGGGGTAGTTGGGCTGATCGCGCACATAATCATGCACCACCGGGATGAGCATTTCGCACAATGCAGCATCTTCCTGGGAGAATTCCTTGATGATGGCCAGCACCGCCGACAGATCGGGTTTTATTTTCAAATGGGTGTTGAACTGGTGAACTGCCTGATCAATGGGTTTGCCGCCCCCGAACAGGCGGTTGAGTTCGTCGGGCATGCTTTTCACATCGGCAGGGCAGGCCATGAAGCTGTCGACAGCTGCAATGGCAAGCTGCAGATTGGTGTCATCGGGATCGATGCTGCCGGCTTTGCGCAGGCAGGCCGCAGCCTTTTCATACTCGCCCAGCGAGCAGTGAAGAATGCCGAGCTTGATTTTTGCATCTTTGTAGGTCGGGTTTATCTCGATAGCTTTTTCAAAAGAAGCCTTAGCCTCCAGAAGCCGTCCGCTGCTCGCCTGCACTATGCCCAGGGCATAATAAATGTCGGGAAAATCGGGATGCCGTTCAAGGATGGAGGTGAAGCTTGCAAGCGCGCCGTCTAAATCACCGATATAGGCCTGCGTGAGCCCGAGCTTTATATGTGCCTCCACATAACGGGGGTTTATTTTGACGGCATTGCTGAAGGCCTCCGCTGCAAGGTCGGCCTTGTCCTGCCCCAGGAGCGCCAGGCCCAGCCGGAAGTGCACGTCGGCATATTTCGGTTTTTGCGCAAGAATGGTGGAGTAGAGGGCGACCGACTTGTCCCACATTTTTAGATTATGGAGAGCTATGCCGAGCCTGAGCTTTGCCGGGAGGCTGTCGGGGTCGTTTTTGAGGATCGTTGAAAACGTGGTTACGGCATTTTTAAAATCCCCGAGATTGTTCTGGCAAATTCCCATAAGGTGATACAGCTCGTGCGGGTTCTGGTAGCCTTCCAGAGCTTGTTTGAATTCATCCAGCGCCCCGGCGAAGTTGCCCACCACAAACAGCATGATCCCGAGGTTGCGGTGGGCGAAGCCGCTGTAAAACTTGGCCAGATTGTGGTGCAGGCTTGCCTGTGAGGTTTTGCGCAGGATGACGGCAGCAAATTTATCAATAGCCTCCCGGTACTGATGAGCGTTATAGAAGCGGATGCCCTCTTCGTAATCGTCATCGCTGAAGAAGCTGAAAAGTTTTTTCAAAATGCTCATCTCTGAGATCCTTTAACCCCTTTGAAGCAATCTGTTATTCGGCGCTCCGCCGCAAAAGCATGGCGGTTATGCTTCGTATGAGAATTTTGAAGTCAAGCATCAGCGACCAGTTTTCAATGTACTGCAGATCCAGCTGCATCAACTCGTCGAATTTAATTTCATCGCGTCCCGTCACCTGCCACAGGCAGGTGATGCCGGGTATGACGGAAAGCCGCTTTTTCTGCCACGGCGTGTAGCGCAGCACTTCTTGCATAATGGGCGGCCGCGGGCCCACGAGGCTCATATCGCCTCTGAGGACATTGAACAGCTGGGGCATCTCATCGATGCTTGACTGGTGCAGAAACTGGCCGATGCTGGTGAAGCACTGGTCGTTTTTGATTTTGAAGACGGGGCCGTCCATTTCATTGAGATGCGCCACCTTGTCGATCATTTTATCGGCATCGACGATCATGGTGCGGAACTTGTACATGGGGAACAGCCTGCCTCGCTTGCCGACCCGCTCCTGCGCGTACAGGACAGGGCCGGGCGACGTGCGCCTGATCAAGATGGGAATGATGATCCAGAACGGCGCAAACATGACGATGAGCACGGCCGACACGGTAAAGTCGAAGACCCGCTTGAAGAATATTTTTTCCGGGCTGTGCGCCACGCTCTGGAGAAAGACTGCAGAGATGCCTTCGATTTGTTCGGTCGTGATGTTGATAAATTTCTGGCTGAACACGGAGGCGCTGAAGCCGAAATCGATGCCGTCGGCTACGCATTGCAGGGAAATAGTCCGGATTGTAGTGATGTCGGTAATGCCGCCGATAAACAGAACGCTGTCAACCACAGTACGGGAGATGATGTCGGCAAAGTCGTCAACCGAGCCCAGAACTGGGACAGAACCGATGATGGAGCCGACTTCATCCGTGTTGACCGTAAGAAAGCCTGTCACTTTGATTCCCAGGTTACGGTTTTTTTCAAAAAGCTGGGCTGTGGCCTTTGCATGCTTGTCCGTGCCCAGTATCAATAAATGCTTGATGAGATTGGAATTGTTGCGCGCCTGAAACACGATTTGCACGATAATCAGTCGGGTTGCAATGAAACTCAGCCAGGACAGGAGAAAGAAAGGCATGATAAATGAGCGTGCGTCCGCCACAGCAGGATACAGCATCTGCAGGCTTAGCAGCGAGCAGGCCGTTATCAGCGAAGCGCCACCAGTGCTGTAGATGATCCAGCGCATTTTTTTAATGCCCGTATAAATATAGCTGTTGGTGAGATAGAAAAACAGCAGGGGCAGGATGACAACCAGCGGAGCAATGTGCAGGTAGTGACCCCAGGCAGTCGGCAGGAGTGTGGTGAAGTCGTGGAATCCTGCACCATGCCTGCCGGTAACAATAAACGCCAGGGGAGCGCTGACAGCATATATGATAAGTGTGGAAGCGAAATCCAGCAGCAGTTGGAGCGGAAAAAAATATTTTTTCTGTCCCTGAATCATATGGACTCACACCCCGGGGTTAGAGATATGCAAAATTAGCCTGTTTGGCCGCAGGCTGTCAACATATTATACGCGCTGCCTGCATAACTTCCCGGACAGCCTGAGCTTTCCAGCCTACTGCGTGCTGCGTCTATGAGGCTTTTTGAGCATTTGTCTTGACTAAAACCGTTGAAGTGGTTAAAAATCAGTATAGCTTTTTGACGCCTCTGCCGGAGGCATTTTTTATATTCACATTTTATAGCGCACTATACTCATGAAGCAAAAAATAAGGACTGTACTTGCCGGAGTGTTTGAAAAATGCCGGGCCGAAGGCCTGTTTACGGGGGAGCTTCCCGATTTTGTCGTTGAAGCGCCCCGCAGCCGCGAGCATGGCGACCTGGCCGTCAATATCGCCATGATGCTTGCCAAAAGCGAAAAAAAACCACCGCGCCAGATTGCCGAGCTGCTTGTCGAAAAGCTTCTGGGTAGTGATCCCGTGATTGAGAAGCTTGAAATAGCCGGGCCCGGCTTTATTAATTTTTATCTTAAGCAGAATGCCTGGCACTCGGTTCTGGGCGACATTGAAGCACAGGGGCCGCGCTTCGGCGCCTGCGAGGCCGGCCAGGGCCAGAAAGTCATGGTGGAGTTTGTGAGCGCCAACCCCACGGGCCCCTTGCATATCGGCCACGGCAGGGGCGCGGCCCTTGGTGATGCCCTTGCCCGGGTCATGGCATTTGCCGGCTTTGAGGTCGTGCGCGAGTATTATATAAATGATGTGGGCAACCAGATGCAGAATCTGGGCCGCTCGCTGTATCTGCGCTATCAGCAGCTTTTGAAAAAAGAGGTCGAGTTCCCCGAAGAGGGCCTCTATAAGGGCGAGTACCTGTTTGATATAGCCCGGGATCTGATTCTGCGGCAGGCTGACAGGGTTTTGCAGATGCCGGAAAATGAGGCGGTCGGGCTGTGCACGCAGTTTGCCGCCTCAGCCATTTTGCAGGGTATTGAGGATGATCTGGAGCTGTTCGGCGTCAAGTTCGACTCATGGTTTTCCGAAAAAACACTTTTTGATACCGGCGACGTGCCGGCAACCCTTGAGCAGATGAAGACAAAGGGGCTTGCCTATGAGTCCGAAGGCGCGCTGTGGTTCAAGGCAACGGACTTCGGCGATGAAAAAGACCGTGTCATGGTGCGGGCCGACGGCCGAACGACCTATTTCGCCTCTGATATCGCCTATCATAAAAATAAATTCAAGCGCGGGTTTCAGCGCGTGATCGATATCTGGGGCGCCGACCATCACGGCTATGTGCCGCGGCTGGCTGCAATTCTTAAAGCCATGGGTTTTGCCCCGGAGGCGTTCGGCGTGATCCTCGTACAGATGGTGAACCTTCTACGCGACGGGCAGCCGGTTGCCATGTCGACCAGAAGCGGCGAGTTTGTAACCCTCCGGGAAGTCATCGAGGAAGTGGGAAGCGATGCCGCGCGGTTTATGTTCTTGACGCGTCGCTCGGACGCGCAGCTTGATTTTGATCTTGAAGTGGCAAAAAAACAAAGCGATGAAAACCCAGTCTATTATGTGCAGTATGCCCATGCCCGCATCTGCAGCATGATTGCCAAAGCGGTTGAAAAGGGCGTGTCCCTGGCAAAGTTTGCCGATATCAATGCGGGGCTCCTTATCGAGGACCAGGAGCGCGAGATCATAAAGAAGCTTTCGCAGCTCCCGGAGCTTGTTGCCGGCAGCGCGCTTGCTGCCGAGCCGCACCGGGTGGCGGGCTATCTCATGGAGCTTGTCGGCCAGTTTCACAGCTATTATGCCAAGCACCGCGTGGTGACCGATAATCAGCACTTAAGCGCTGCGCGCCTGAATCTCATGAGCGCTATAAAAATCGTGCTGCAAAACGGACTGGCGCTGCTGGGTGTCTCGGCCCCGGAGAAGATGTGAAAAAAGAATTGAGGAATTAAGGGATTGCGGGGATTGAGGAATTTGAAAATATGGAATAAGGGGATGGAGAAGTTAGAGGTGTTTTTTAATTAGCAATTCCTGAATCCCTAAATTCCTAAATTTGGTTTCAACATGGGTATTTTTCGTTTTATCTTCACGTGCATAACACAGGCCATCAAGATCGCCATTGGGGTTGCCATTACCATCGCACTGTTTTTTGCCCTGGGCTATCTGGTCGATGTGTTTGCCTCAAAGAAAACCGCCCCGCCTACCGACCCCCGGCTCAAGCCCTATGCCGACCGCGGCATGCCGCTTACCGGAAGCGCGCAGAAGGATAAAACTGAATCCCTGTATATGAGCTTTTTTGAAACCCTGCTGAACAAAAAGCCCGATCTCATGCCCGATCAGCCCCGGCCGGAAAAAAAACCTGAAACCGCGGCAGTGCAGCAACCCGAACATCCTGTGAGCGGTGCAAAGGCAGCTCCGGCCACGGCCGAAAACAAGCTGGCCCCGGCACCGGCGCCTCCCCACACGTCAGCAGCCCAGCGCGTAGCTGAAATAAAAGCTGCTGTGGCTGCTGCGGCGCAGAAGGCCGCTCCGGCAAGCTCGCAGCCTGCAGCCCCTGAAGCAGCTTCAGACTCCATCACCTATACTCTGCAACTTGGTTCTTTTCAAAGCAGTGAAGTCGCATCCTCTTTTTTAAGCTCCCTTGCCGCCAAAGGCCATGAAGCCACCATCTCCAAGATTACGGTTCCGGATAAGGGCACGGTCTACCGGGTCCGTCTCGGCAAATACAA
>Ga0118677_10013036_pt1 | contig 12057 bp, 10 predicted proteins | sample AliMusrvi5mmetaG_FD_86154 | JGI IMG/M metagenome (GOLD analysis project Ga0118677, IMG submission 86154) | reverse complement strand
CGTCCCTACATGCTCATCACCACGCTGGCGCGAATTGCGGGTGGCATTGGCATTCCAGTCTCGAAACTCTGCGTTGGCTGCTGACCACCGCTGGCCGGGGCCGGCCAGGACAGCGGGAACGTAGGAACGCGGCGCGGGATCGGCGCCGATGCATTGGGCTTTCGGATTGCTTGCAGAACCTGTAAAACTGGGACATGAAACGTCGCCCCTTCCTGAAATCGACACTGGTTGCGGACACAATCCGCTTTGAACTCAGCCTACCGAGTTTGCTCAACGGAGTGCGGTCGTATAACCGGATGGTGCTGCGCGTCCATCGAGATAATCCCAAGGAAACCTGGCCACTGGTCGCCGTTGTGAACCCGCAGGCGTTCCTCCGCTATGTGTATCGACAACTGCCCAAGGGCGATCTGCCGCCTGGGGGCAACCTCTCCATCAACCTCAGGTATCGACTGCACGATATCATCGACACGGCTCCCTGTCGTCGCGCGGGCATCATCAGACACCAGCCGAAGAAAACACTGCCACCCCGGCCGAAACCAGTCAAGAAGTAGACGAATGCGGCTGTCAGCTTTCGATTCACTATCGAAATTCAGAATGCTACTCTGAAACTTTCTCCGCCTCTGGTTCTGCTGTAGCAATTTCTTGAGAAGAGGGCGGTCTGTTTGAAGCGATGTGTCGATTACCTTCTTGCCCCAAATCTTTTCCTCGGCGGATTTGTTGCCTCCAATTTAAGGGCAATATCCCGCCTATGAAAAAATCAAATCATCATCGTCGTTGTCAGTCAGCCCAATCCACCCAGCACGGCCACGCCGTTGCGCGGCGCGAGCCGCCGGTCCGACTCACTCAATCGGTCAAGGCGCCAAACTCAAACCTGCCGTTCAGGGCCGCTTGTCTTGCGGACCGGCAGCTGGCCGATATTTATGCGGTGCGCAACTGTAACGTCTTGTCGCAAGCGCTCCGCCAATTGCGCGAGGCGCTCGGCCTCAAAAAGTATCGCGTCGCCCTGCGCGCCGGGATTTCGCGGGATATGCTGGGGCGGGTCGAGGATGGCCGGTCGATCCCCACGATATTCATCCTGACCAAGATCTTGCATGGCCTCGGCCTGACTTGGATCCAATTCGCCACCGTCATGGACAAATTGCTTGCCGCCTTGACGTCCGATATATCGGACGTCCGCTTGCCGCCAGTCTGTGTTGAAATGCCGCCAGATGAAAACGGCATTCACCAACACCGCAATTCGGCGTTTCCCTGAGGAAAGTTGCAAATCTTTCCCAGCCCGGACGCTTTGGGGTGGTGAAAGATTATCTTTTGGTGGGTGGAAACCGTTTTGTAGTGCTGAAAGATTATCTTTTGGTGGGGGAAAACCGTTTTGTAGTGGTGAAAGATTATCTTTTGGTGGGGGAAAACCGTTTTGCAGTGCTGAAAGATTATCGGTTAGCACGATGTTCGGTGGGGCATGGACCCAAGGAGAATGTCGAACCGATGCCCAATTATGAAACCGCTTTTTACGATTCTTGCGTCTTCTATGACACGCCGGGAACAGGCAACCAACCCAAGAAAGGAATGCATATGGCAGGCAATCGAGTCCCAAACGGTGAAAATGAGCTCCTCGCGCTCGGCGAAGATATGGCCGACGGCTGTCACAATCACGAGGTGGATATTGGTCTCAAGCATAATAAAGAGGTCGACATGCGCGCGGCCCTCACGGCCTTGCGCAATGCCGAAGCCGGGTTCACCACGGCGCGGGGGAACCGGCAAGATGCGATGGACGCATTACATGCGACCGATGCGACGGTCACGGCGTTTCTCGCCGCGACCCGCAGTGTGTTGATTCGCCTTCTCGGTAACCGCTGGAGCTCGGCGTGGTTGCCAACCGGCTTCCCCGACCTCTCCACGGCGGTGCCGGCCACGCAGGAAAAACGGCTGAACCTGTGCGCATCGTTGAAGATTTATTTCACGAACATTCCCGCGCAGGAAGTCGCCGCCATGGGCGTGACGGCGGCCAATGCCGAGACGCAGTTTCAGGCATTGTCGACCGGGCGGGATGTGCTGGGGACGAAGGATGAGTTGCAGACCACGGCCAAGCAGGCGCGTGACACCGCCTACAATAACCTGCGCAAACGCGAGCACGACCTGATCAACGAACTGGCCACGTTGCTGGCGGATGATGACGGGCGCTGGCACGCGTTTGGGCTGAGCATGCCGGCCGATCCGAACGCGCCGGAGTCCGTGGCGTCGGTGACGTTGACGCCGGGCGCGGTGGGCAAAATCGTGGCGGACTGGCCGCGCGCGGTGCGGGCCACCCGGTACCGGCCGTTTGTGCAGGTGGTGGGCGTGGACACGGACTTTGTGGCGCGCGATGCCGTGCATGATTTGACGGTGAACCTGACCGGTTTCACGACCGGCCAGACTGTGAAGGTGCAAATCGTGGCCGCGAACGATGCCGGCGAGGCGTTGCCCAGTCCCACGCAACAAATCGTCGCACCGTAGGCTGGCCAAGGAGAACATATGGCATTTGATTCCAGCAAACCCGTTGACGGCACACGCATCGTGGCGGCGGAACTCCGCAACCAATTCAACTCGCTCAACGAAAAGATTGACGCCATTCCCGCTGGCCCGCCCGGGCCGCAGGGGCCACAAGGCCCACAAGGCCCGCCCGGCGGTACGAACCCGGAAACTGATCCGGTCTTTCTTGCCAGCGAAGCCGCGCAGCTTGTGCCGGGTGACAAGAACAAGCTCGATAACGCCGTGCAGCCGGGGAGCAATGTCAGCGCGCTCGTCAATGATGCCAAGTATCTCGTCAATCCCATGTCCGCCGTGCAGCCGGGGGATATGGTTTATACGATGTGGTCGGATACTTCGCCGGGGGCGGTGATGAATGCGCGGTTGCCGATTGGGGCGGCCGGGCAAATTCTCGCATCCGTGCCCGGCTGGCAGAATGGGACGGGTGTGTTTCCCGGCTGGATTGACCCCGCGTCCATCACCGCCTATTCGCCGGCCAATCCCGGCCATTGGAACGGGACGCCGCCGGCAACGTTGGCGGAGATGGGTGACCGGTTGGCCGCGCTGCTCAGCAACAACGGCGCGAATCCGATTCCGTAAAGACGGAGACCCCTCGATATACTCGGGGTGACAGGCTTTGGCGGTGACCGGCTTTTTATTTGGCGTTGGTGCGCCCGCCGGCCACCGGTCACCGGTGGCTTGACGCCCGGATTACTTTAGCGCCATACTCCCGAACGTGTAGCTTGGCATCCCGCAGGAAATCAACCAGACGGTAGGCCGGGGTTGCGGATGGGCGGGGCGTTGCCGGTGGGGAAGCAAATGATTTTTACAGCACAAAATACTTGGAAAGAGATTGAAGAGGCAAAGGTGCGAGTGGCGGTGGTGCCCATTGGCTCGACCGAGCAGCATGGGACGCATTTACCGCTTACGACCGATACGTTGATCGCAGAGAAGTTCGCACAAGTGGTGGCCGAAAAACTCGGCGCGTATCTGACACCGGCAATCCCCATCGGGCAATCCGCCATGTGGTTGGAATTTCCGGGCTCCTTGTCATTCTCGGCCGCGACGATGCAGGCCGTGATTACCGACATCGTGGATTCGCTGGTGAAAACCGGTTTCGATACGATTCTGTTTGTCTCGATTCATGGTGCCAACGAAGTCGTGTACCGGGGATTCCCGGAAGCACTCCAGCCAAAGTATCCGGGCGTGAAGATTCTGACGGTTGGCTATCCGACATGGGTTCGTGAAAATTGGGCTACCATCTGGCGGCAGGCCGTGAAAGATGCCGGCCTTCCTGAAATGATCCATGCCGATGAAGCGGAGACCTCCCTCGTTCTCGCGCTGCGGCCTGACTTGGTGGGACCGAATCCGACGGATTGCCCGTTGCCCGCGAATCAATATCCACCGGGCAAGACGCTGCGGCAGGTTTACCCGTCGGGCACCATGGGGTACGGCTCACGGGCCACGAAAGACAAAGGCGCGCGCCTCTGGGCGGCCGTGCTCCGGTTGGCAATGGACGATTTGCAGAAGCAATACCCGGATTTATTCAAGCCGGCGGCGGATCGAAATTTATGACGCAAGACGAACTTCGGCGGGAACAATTGTTTTACCGGCAGGAAATCGCGCCAATGCTGCCGGCGCAGGTGCTGGATTTTCACACGCACATCTGGTCGGCAAAGAATTGGAAGACGGTGCCGTGGCAGGCCGGTGGGAAGGGCGGCCGGTATATGGTCACCCAGCCGGAGTACCCGGCGGCGCAATTGCTGGCGGATGGGCGCCGGTGTTTTCCGGACCGGGAATATCACGCGGTCTGTTTTGGTTATCCAACGCCGGTCGCGGATTGGGAAAAGGACACGGCCTTTGTCGCGGCGGCAGCGCGCCGGCATCCGAACTTGCATCCGCTCGTGCTGGCCGGACCGGACATCGGCATCAACCGGCAACGCTACGAACAGGCGCTGGATGCCGGTGGATTTCTGGGCTTCAAAGTTTTTATGAATTGGTTGGGCGACAACTATGGCGACAAACGCGTCGAGGATATGTTCGGGCCGGCAGAGTTGGCGATCGCGAATGAACGCCGGTTGGTGGTGATGCTGCACGTGCCGCGGGCGGGTCGGCTGGCGGATCCAGTGGTGCAACGCGGCGTGCGCTGGCTCGCGCGCGAATGCCCGGATGCTTCCATCGTGTTGGCGCACTGCGGGCGGTGCTACATGCCGTCGGAAATGAAGGCGGCCATCGGTGCGTTGCGCAAGCTGCCAAACGTCAGCCTGGATACCTCCATGGTGATGGATCCGGTCAGTTTGCAGATTGCGCTGAATGAAATCGGGCCGGCGCGGCTGTTGTTTGCAACGGACTTCCCGGTGGCGGCCATGCGCGGCCGGCGGGTGCAGGTGATGGATCATTGGGTGGATGCGGTCTTGCCGGGCTATGCGCCGAGCGCGTTTCGCGTGGCCGGCGAGATTCACGCGACGTTCATGGCGCTGGAAATTTGCCTGGCGATCCGGTGGGCGGCGGAACTGACCGCATTGAAGCGGTCGGACGTGCGCGGAATCTTTTGGGACAACGGGATGCGCTTGTTGCGCCGGGTGCGCCGGTCATGAGCAGCTGGGGCTGGGCGGACTGGGCGTTGCTGCTGACGGTGGCGACGATGGGCACGGTCGTGGCGTATCTTCGCAACCCGGAACACAAAGCGTTCATGCTGATGTTGCCGGTGCCGTTCACGTTTGCGTTGCTGGCGGTCAACAAAGATTTGGATGCGACGAATATCTTGGCGATGTTGGCGACGTTTGGCTACACGGTGGCCGTGTGGGCATTGCGGGTGCGATGCCGGGTACCAATCGTGTTGGCGATTGCAATTGCGGTGGCCGGTTATGCGTTTACCGGGATGTGGATGGCAAAATTGCATCCGACCGGCAACGCGATTTTTTGGATTGCCACGATTGTGACGTGGCTGGCCAGCGTGGCGTTGATTCGGTGGCTGCCGTACAAGGAAGAGCCGCATCACCGGACGCCGTTGCCGGTGTGGATCAAGTTCCCGGTGATTGCGCTGGCAATTGTCGGGCTGATACAAATCAAACGACAGCTCGGCGGTTTCACAACGGGGTTTCCAATGGTCGGGATTGTGGTGGCGTACGAATCCCGGCACAGTTTGTGGACCAATGTCCGGCGGATGCCCTGGATTCTGGCAATCGTGGTGCCAATGGAGGTGACCATCTGGTTGCTCCAATCGCGCGTGGGCATGCCGGTGGCGCTGGCGTTGTCGTGGCCGGTCTATTTGGTTGGGTTATGGGTGTTTCATGCGATTTCTCGGAAAGCGTTTGAAGATGAAGCGGATTAACTAAAGGAAAACTATGGGCAATAAATTGATTCGAGTGGGCGTGATTGGCGTGGGGCGCGGCCAGAGTTTTGCACAGGGCGCGAGCGAGTTGGTCGGGATGAAACTGGTGGCGTTGTGTGACACTTGGAAAGAACCACTCAAAAAAGCCGGGAAGCGTTTCGGCGTGGCGACGTACACTAACTACGACAAATTTCTGGAGCACGACATGGATGCGGTGGTGTTGGCGAATTATTTTCACCAGCACACGCCGTTTGCGATCAAAGCGCTCCGCGCCGGCAAGCACGTGATGAGCGAAACCGCCAGTAATACCACGCTCGCTGAAGGCGTGGCATTGTGCCGGGAAGTTGAGAAGTCGAAGAAAATTTACATGCTGGCAGAGAATTATCCGTTTACGGCGGTAAATATGGAAATGCGCCGCCTCTATCGTGCTGGCGAAATCGGCCGCGTGACGTATGCGGAAGGTGAATACAACCATCCCGCCGACATTCAGTTCATGACCCGCATCGCGCCGGGCGTGAAACACTGGCGCAACTGGATTCCGTCCACGTATTACTGCACCCACGCGCTGGCGCCATTGATGTACATCACCGACACTATGCCGACCAGTATCAACGGCCTTTCAATTGCGGTGCCGGAGCTGACCCGACAAATGACGCGCCACACCGATCCCGGCTCAGTAATTCTCTGCCGGATGGACAACGGCTCCGTCTTTCGGATTTTCGGCTTGTGGCTGCCGGGGCATAGCAACTGGTTCCGGGTTCACGGCGTGCACGGTGCAATGGAACACACTCGCGGGGCCGGCTATTTCGGTCCCGGTAATCTCCGCGTCTGGCACGACGAGTGGGACAACAAACCAAAGCAACCTGTCGACCGCACATACTTACCAGATTGGCCTGAACACGGCGACCTCGCGCGCAAAGCCGGTCACGGCGGCGGAGATTTCTGGACGAACTTCTATTTCTCCGAAGCAATTCGGACCGGCCGGCAGCCCTACCTCGACGTTTACCGTGGCGTGGCGATGAGCAGCGTCGGCATCCTCGCGTGGAAAAGCGCACTGCAAGGCGGCGCACCATTTGCACTGCCGGATTTCAAGAAAGAATCCTCACGCCGGCAATTCGAAAATGACCACTGGTCGCCCTGGCCCGACGGAACCGGTAACGGCCGGGCACCGTCAAGCATTCTCGGCCAAGTCAAGCTTGACGCCAAAGCACTCGCCCGCGCTCGCAAGGAATGGAAGAAGATGGGTTATACCGGAGAGTAACCGGCTTACTTCTTCTCAAACGCCGCATCGAAGGCTAACGCACTTGGTTTGAAATCCACCCGGCGTACGAATGCAGCGGCTTCGGTTGCGCCATGTTCGCGATCCATCCGGCCATCTTCCCACTCGACAGAAAGTGGGCCTTGGTAGCCGACATCGTTGAGCGCGACGATGATATCCTCAAAATTGATGTCGCCGTGGCCGAGCGAACGGAAGTCCCAATACCGGCGCGCGTCGCCAAAGGTGACGTGGCCGCCGAACACGCCGACTGTGCCGTCGCCGTGGCCCCACCAAACATCTTTCATGTGAACGTGAAAAATCCGGTCGGCAAACGTGCGGATGAACTTCACGTAATCCACACCTTGGTAACCGAGATGTGACGGATCGTAGTTAAAGCCGAATCGTTTGTGCTTCTTGACCGCAGCGATAGCGCGCTGGGCACTGGCGATGTCGAATGCGATTTCGGTCGGATGAACTTCGAGCGCAAAGTTGACATTAAGTTCATCAAAGGCTTTCAAGATCGGACGGAACCGCTTGGCAAAATCGTCAAAACCTTTCTGCCAATATTCGTCGCTCGTCGGCGGGAACGCATAGATCGAATGCCAGATCGATGAGCCGGTAAACCCGTTGACGACGGCAGTCGCGCCTTTCTTGCCGCCGAGGCTGGCCGGCTTGGCGTCGAAGAACGCACGGGCAGCCTGACCGGTCTTGATCATCTTTTCTGCGGCGCGCTGGCGGACGCCTTCGGGATTGCCGTCGCCCCACACATCGGGCGGCAAAATGGATTTGTGCCGATCATCAATGTTGTCGCAGATCGCCTGACCGACGAGGTGGCTGGAAATTGCAAACGCGGTCAGGCCGTTGCCGGCGAGAATGTCCCAGCGTTTCTTGCAGTAGCCTTTGTCGGCCACGGCCTGGTCCACATCGAAGTGATCACCCCAACAGGCGAGTTCGAGGCCGTCGAAGCCGAAGCCTTTGGCTTTTTGGCATAAGGTTTCAAATGGTAGGTCGGCCCATTGGCCGGTAAAAAGAGTGACTGAACGTGCCATAATTTTCTCTGTGAGTTGATTGCTGCATTTGTGATAACCAAGTTACCAGTCGTTCGCAAGCACTATTGCCGGCGACCGGAGATCTTGCCAAATGCAGAAAATTACCTACCAACTAAGCGTCTTGACAAATTCAAACAGATGTTCTAAACATGTGTTTGAAAATATGGGCAGCTAATCACACGGCTGGATGTTAACGAAACGCTCAAAGTAGCAGGATTTGGAACGGCATTAAGCACATGTTATTGTTCTCTTGTGCTAATCAAAATCTTGGTCACGGAAGGTAAGAAAGCATGAGTATGTTGAATACACAAATAAACACAAAAACATCAATCAGCGGACTGATTTGCCTATCGATAATCTTTGGTGGGATTTGTGGTTGCCATCCAAGCGCCGGTAAGTCAGCAGCTGGTGGACTGCCGCCGGTGCCGGTGGTGGCGGGACACGTGGTGCAAAAGGACGTGCCGATTTATCTCGACGGGTTGGGCACGGTTCAGGCGTTTAACGCGGTCACGGTCCATGTCCGCGTGGATGGTGAATTGAAAAAGGTCGCATTCACCGAGGGCCAAGATGTGAAGGCGGGAGATGTGCTGGCGCAGATCGATCCCGATCCGTTCCGCGCGGCATTGGCGCAGGTTGAGGCGCAACTGGTAAACGCGCGGCTGGATTTGCAGCGTGACGTCGAACAGCTCGCGGCAAAGATCATCTCACAGCAGGTCTTCGACACGCAACAGGCGTTGGTCAATCAACTCGCGGCGGCGGCGGACAGTGCCCGTGTGCAACTCAATTACACTACGATTGTCTCTCCAATCGATGGTCGCGTCGGCATTCGGCTTGTAGATCAGGGCAATATCGTCCACGCCACGGACGCCAATGGGTTGGTACTTGTGACGCAACTGAAACCAATCTCTATTGTGTTCACGCTGCCGGAGCAGTCGCTGCCGTCGATTCAAAAAGAACATGCCGCCGGCGACATTGCCGTGGTGGCGGTTGATCGCGACAACCGCACCATCCTTGGTACCGGTAATCTCGCGGTGATCGACAACCAGATCGACGTCACGACCGGAACGATCCGGATGAAGGCGACATTTCCAAACGAAGATTTACGGTTGTGGCCCGGCCAGTTTGTGAACGCGCGCCTCTTGCTGACGACGCGCAAAGGCGGTCTCGTCGTGCCGGCAGCGGTGGTGCAACGCGGACCGGATGGTCCCTATGCGTTCGTGATCAAAGCCGACAAGGATGAGAAGGTTGTCGCCATTCAGCCGGTCAAGGTGGCCCAAATTGAAAATGGAGAGGCGCTGATTGATGAAGGTTTGAATGCCGATGACGAAGTTGTGACAGACGGCCAGTACCGGCTGCAACCCGGCTCGAAAGTGAAGACGGCGCAAGCCGCTAAGCCCGGCGCGGCGAAATAGTCAGGACACTTTGCTGTGAATATTTCCGAGCCATTCATCCACCGGCCAGTCGCAACATCGCTATTGATGGCCGGCATCGTGCTGATGGGAATGCTGGGCTACCTGCTCTTGCCGATCTCAGCGCTGCCACCGGTGGATTTCCCGACGATCCAAGTCACGGCGCAATATCCGGGCGCCAGCCCGGATGTAATGGCGTCATCGGTAACGACGCCGCTCGAACGGCAGTTTGGCCAGATCAGCGGCCTGGCGCAGATGACCTCGCAGAGTTCGTTCGGCAACACGACGATCATCTTGCAATTCATCCTCGACCGCGACATTGATGCCGCGGCGCAGGACGTGCAGGCGGCGATCAACGCCGCCGGTGGCGTGTTGCCGCAGAACATGCCGAATCCGCCGACGTACAACAAAGTCAATCCGGCGGACACGCCGATCCTAACGCTGCAAATCACCTCCGACACGTTGCCATTGGAAAAAGTCAACGACCTCGCAGACACGGTGCTTGCGCAAAAGTTAAGTCAGGTCACCGGCGTCGGCCTTGTCACCATTGAAGGCAATCAGAAGCCGGCGGTTCGTGTTCGGATCAACCCAGCCGCGATTGCGTCGCTCGGGCTGGGTCTCGAAGACGTGCGAACGGCGCTAATGCAAAACAATATCAACGCACCAAAAGGCAGCTTTGATGGTCCGCGCCAGTCGTACGCCATCGGTGCGAACGATCAAATTTTGTCAGCGGAGGAATACAAGCCGATCGTGGTCGCGTACCGGCACGGCTCACCCGTCCGGCTCGGCGACATCGGGAATGTGGTCGATAATGTGGAAAATGTCCGGCTCGCCGGCTGGGTCGGCGACAAGCCGTCGGTCATTCTTGACATCCAACGCCAGCCGGGTGCGAACATCATCGAGACGGCCGACCGGGTGAAGGCGTTGCTGCCGCGCTTGCGCGCCTCGATTCCGCCGTCGGTCCAGGTCAATGTGCTGACGGACCGCACGCAAACGATCCGGGCCTCGGTGCATGACGTGCAGTTCACGATGATGCTCACGATCGGGCTGGTGGTGTTGGTGATTTTCATTTTCCTGCGCAAATTCTGGGCAACAGTGATTCCAAGCGTGGCGTTGCCACTGGCGATCATCGGGACGTTCGGCGTGATGAAACTCGTCGGGTTCACGCTCGACAACCTGTCGCTGATGGCGCTGACGATTTCGACCGGGTTCGTCGTGGACGACGCGATTGTGATGATCGAGAACATCGTCCGCTTCATCGAGATGGGCGACCCGCCGCTGGAGGCGGCATTGAAAGGTGCAAAGCAGATCGGGTTCACGGTCATTTCGCTGAGCGTGTCGCTGATCGCGGTGTTCATTCCGCTGCTGTTCATGACCGGCATTGTCGGCCGGTTGTTCCGGGAGTTTGCGATTACGATGAGCGTGGCGGTGGTCTGGTCGGCAATCGTGTCGCTCACGCTGACGCCGATGATGTGCAGCCGGTTGTTGAAGGCGGAGAAGGACGAGCCGCATGGCCGGTTTTACATCGCGACGGAGCGGATGTTCAAAGCGATGCTCGATTTCTACGACCGCACATTGCAATGGGTGTTAAAGCGGCAACTGGCGACGTTGGTGGTCGCCATCGTGACATTGGTGGTGACAATCGGGCTTTACATTTATATTCCGAAAGGGCTGCTGCCATTACAGGATACTGGCTTGATTGTCGGCGTGACCGATGCGCCGCAGTCGATCTCGTTCAAGGCAATGGTCGAACGCCAACGCGTCGTTGCTGAGATTGTGCAGAAAGATCCGGACGTGGTCAGCGTCGCATCGTTCGTCGGTGCCGGCACGGTCAATCCCACGGTCAATACTGGCCGCCTCTACCTCAATCTGAAACCGCGCGACCAACGCAAAGCCACGGTCAGCGAAATCATTGCCCGACTGCGCGAGGCGACGAAAGAAGTGCCGGGGATTTCTTTGCTGATGCAGGCCGTGCAGGATGTGCAGATTGACAGTCGTGTCAGCCGCACGCAGTACCAGTACACATTGGAGGATGCAGACGAGACGGAACTCGCACAATGGTCGACGCAATTGCTGGCCAAGCTGCGCACCTTGCCGGAGTTGACAGACGTGGCGACCGACCAACAGGCGAATGGCCTGCAATTGCAGGTCGACGTGGACCGCAACACTGCCGCCCGCCTGAACGTGTTGCCTCAGGCCATTGACGATACCTTGTATGACGCGTTTGGACAGCGCCAGGTGACGATCATGTTCACGCAGCTCAATCAATACCGCGTCATTCTCGAAGCCGAACCCCGGTTTCAACTCACGCCGGAATCATTGGACAAGATTTACGTCAAATCCACCACCGGGCAGATGGTCCCACTGACAACATTTGCCAAATTGCGCACCGTGACCATGCCGTTGTCCATCGTGCACGAGGGCCAGTTCCCGGCGGTCACGCTGTCGTTCAATCTCGAGCCAGGCAAGTCACTCGGCGAAGCCGTGGATGCCATTCAGTGCGCC
>Ga0118677_10013035_pt1 | contig 12057 bp, 8 predicted proteins | sample AliMusrvi5mmetaG_FD_86154 | JGI IMG/M metagenome (GOLD analysis project Ga0118677, IMG submission 86154) | reverse complement strand
GTTCCGGAAGATCCGCCTGATGGTCATCGCGTCGAACACGCGGGCCATCGCGCTGTACCGGAAGACGAGGTTCGTCGAAACCGGTCGGTTCCGGGACGAAGTCCGCCTGGGGCGGGGATTCGAGGACCTGCTGGTGATGGAAAGGACGCTTCCGTGACGAAGGGAAGGGACTTGACGGGTTGCCGGGCCGTGATGGCGATGCTGGCCCTCGTGGCGGCAGCCGCCGCGGGCTGCACCGATTCGCGCCTGCTGACCGGCGTCTACCGATCGTCGCCCCCGGCGCCGGCCCCGGCGACCCCGGGGACCATCGAGGGCGTTGCGGGCCTCGAGGGCGACGTCTACGTGGAACTCGTCCTGGGCCAGTATGGTACGGATGTTGTCGGGATCATTCGCTTCTTTTCCAACCGGGACTTCACGGATCGCATCGGGGGGACGTGCAACTGTCGGTTCCTGACCGAAGGCCGGTTCGATGGCCAATTCCTGGTATTCGCGTTCACGAACCCGTCCCCGTGCGCGGCGGCCCTGACGGATCTGATTCATGCACGGCTGGCCGAATCCGGCGGGGGCGACACGCTCGAAGGGCCCGTCGGAAAGGACATCGACGGCGCCGTCCCGCCCCCGTCCTTCCGGTTCGAGCGAATCACCACGGCGGGCGACCTGGGGGCCACGAACAAGGTCTGCGACGAGACCGCCGGCGTGACACCCGCGGACTCCGGCCCCGGGGACGAGGCGCCCGACGTCGGCGAGGGGGCGGAATGAGCCTGCGCCGCTCAGCCATCCCGGGGTCTCGCGGACTCCGGGCCATGTCGATCGCGGTCCTGCTGGCAGGATGGGTCGTGCCTGGGGAGGCCGCCATGCCGGCGAAGGGGGGTGTCCCGGTGCCGGTGCCCTCCATTCCCCGGCGTCGCGTGGCAGTCCTTCCCGGACGCGACTACCGCATCGATCCATCGGCGCTGTTCATCGAAGGGGAACCGTCGTCCTCCCTGGACGGGGGAGCCGCGCTGGCCAACGCCGCCGCCGCGATCCTGGCGCGGGAGCCCGAGGTGGTCCCGGTGCGGCCCGCGGATCTCCACCAGGCCGACGAAAGCGCCGACAGCCCGGAACTGGTCGTCCGCGGCCTGTTGCACCTGGGGCAGGAGCGCTACCGGGACATCCGGATCCCCGAAGCGATCGCGGCCCTGGAGCAGGGGATCGCGTCGGCCCGCCGGGTCTTCCTGGACGTCCTGTCGCCGGACCTCGTGTCGGACCTCTACCTGTACCAGGGGCTGTGCTACCTGGAGCAGGGCCAGGTCGCCCTGGCGCACGTGGCCTTCAAGAACCTTCTGCTGGCCACCCCCGGGCGCCGGTTCCGGAAGGGCTGGTTTCCCCAGGCCACGGAGGCCGCCATGCGGACGGCAGCCGAGGATTTCATCCGGACCACGCCCCCGGAATCGCTGCTGGGCGGCCTGGAGCGGGTCGAGGCGTTCCTGAAGTTCGCCCGGGCAACGGCGGCGGTGGCGACCTACCTGACCGGCGCCCCCGGCGAGACCGGCTCGGTCGAGGTCCGGGTTGCGGAAATCTCCCGCCAGCCGGGCGGGCGCCTCGTGCTGGCGGCCCGCGCGGAGTCGAGGTGGTCCGGGCCCGAGGCCGCCGCGGAAACCGTGTCGCGGACGGTGTCGGGGTGGCTGGCCTGTGCCGTTCTGCCGTCCCGGGAGATCACCGAAAAGCCCTACGCCCGGTTCTTCCTGGACACGACGGCCGCGTACTCGGTCTTCCTGAGGGTTCCGACGCGGCGCATCTTTTCCAACGCCGGCTTCGGCCTCGGGCTGGCCTGGCAGGTTCGGGAGGGCCTCGACCTCTTCGGGCGCGTCAACGTGTTGAACGCGTTCGAGGACCAGTTCGGCGATCTGGTGAAGCAGTTCTGGACCATCCGCGCCCAGGCCGGCGTCGGGTACTCCCTCCGCGGGAACTGGGGACGGGTCTTCTTCCACACCGGCATCGCGTTCGACTACCTGAGCGGCTTCGAGTCCACCACGGACCCGAACTGCAAGTTCTGGCCGAACGACCCGGCCCGGTGTCCCGCCTCCAACGTGCGGCGCCCCCGGTACCTCGTCGGCGCGGCCGTCGCGCTGGGTGTGGACGTGACCCTCTATGGCCCGATCTACTTCGTGTTCCAGGCGGGCGTGGCTGCCTACTTCGTGTCCAACGAGACCGACACGCCGGTGAATTTCCCCGTTTCGCTGGAAACCGGCCTCGGCTATGCGTTCTTCTGACGCGGGGCCCTCCCCCTGGAGGGACTCCGTGCCCGGGCGGCCCATTGACGCAGGGGCGCCCTCCCTCTTACGATGAAAGCACTCAGGAGTCGGCTCGGATGCGGAAGCGATGCGCGAGGTGCGATCGCCCTGTTCCGGTGGGGGCCTGGCGATGCGGCGACTGCGGGGATGAGGCGGTGCTCACTCCCGGGTCGATCGTTTCCGGTCGCTGGCGGATCATCCGCCTGATCCACGCCGGGCCTTCGAGCCGGGTCTACCTGGCCCGGGATCGCGAGGCCCGGTCCGAGGTGGTGCTGAAGGTCCGGCCGCCGCAACCCCTGTCGAAGCCCGCGACGCAGATCGTGCTGGACGAGTTCCCCGTCGCGGCGATCAGCCACCCGAACGTCGTTTCGGCCCTCGAGGGCGGCGTCGGCGCGGACTCGGCGCCCTGGATGGCCATGGAACTGCTGGAAGGCAGGACCCTCCGGGAGCGCCTGGTCCAGGAAGGGGCGCTGCCGGTGACGGTGGCCGCCGAGATCCTCTTCCAGGTGGCCGAGGGAATCGCGGCCATCCACGCCAAGGGCCTGGTCCACGGCTCCCTGGACGCCCGGTCGGTGTTCCAGGCACGGGGGCGCTTCGGTCGATCGGGCGAGCGGTTGGTCCTCCTCGATTTCCCCCCCGATGGAGGCCGGCGTTCGGCGATGGAGGATCGGGGGATCGCCCGCGGTTCTTCCATGATGATCGAGCGACCGGCTGACCTGCGGACGGACCTGTACGCACTGGGGGCCCTGGCGTGGGAATGCCTGGCGGGGCGGCCCGGCCTGGCCGCCGAGGGGCGCCGGACGAGGCGCCTGCCCGTGCCCCTGACGCTCCTCCAGCCCGCGCCGGATGTTCCACGGGAACTGGACGATTTCGTGATGAGGCTCCTGGCCCGGGATCCCGATCGCAGGCCGGCGTCGGCCCGGGAGGCGGCCGATCGGTTCGACCGGTGGCGCAGGCGCCCGACGACCGACGGTGTTCGCGACCCCAACGGGAACGGCGTGTCGGCGGGCGCTGGGAACCCGCTCCCCCTGGTGCGGGTCGACCTGCGGGAACCGACCCTGGCCCATCGGGGGGCCGAGATGCGCCGCCTGGTCCGGGTGCTCGACGAGGCCGAAGAAGGACGCGGGGCCGTGCTGTGGCTCGAGGCGGAAGAGGGCGGGGGCAAGACCACCCTGGGGCGCCGATTCCTGGCCCTGGCCGAGGATCGAAAGTTCCGCGTGGGTGCCGGCCGTGCGGCGTCAGGACACCGGCTGTCGGCATGGCGCGAGGCGCTGGCTGCCTGCGGGGCTGCGCCTGGCGGCGATCCGGCGTCGGAGCCTCCCATGGAGACGACCCTCCTGCAGGTCGCGGCCGAAGGGCCCCTGGTGCTGTTCCTGGACGACTTCCAGGGTGCGGACCCGTCGTCGGCGGACCTGCTGGATCGCATCGCGCGCCGCCTGTCCGACCGGCCGGCTCCACTGGCGATCCTCGTCGGGTCGCGGCCCCTGGGGAAGTCCTCGTCGCCGGACCAGGCCGCCCTGCACCGCGCCCTGGCGACGATCCGCGACCTGGGCAACGCGTGGCGGCTCCCCGGCATGACCGATCGCGAGATCGACACGGTGACCGCGGGAATGTGCCGACGGCCCATCGACCCGGACCTGCGGGCGCTGGTGCGCCGTGCTGCCGCCGGCAACCCCATGGTGGCGGTCCACGTCCTTCGGCACCTGGCCGCCGAGGGGGCGCTGACCGTGGCCGAAGGGCGTGTGGTCCTGGCTCCCGGGCGGACGGCCCAGCTGCCGGACGGTCTTCGACAGGTTCTGGCTGCCCGCCTGGACGGTCTGCGCAGGAGCGACGGAGGTCTCGTGGCCGGCGAGATCCTCGACCGGATCGTGCTCCTGGGACGCCATGCCACCCCAACGAACCTGAAGTCCCTCCTGGACCTCGAGGGACGATCGGACCTGCGCGACGGGGCGACGGCGACGCTGGCCCGCCTGGTCGCCGAGGGCTACGTCCGGGAGGTCCCGTGGCGGCCCGAGGCGTTCCTGGTGCCGGTCCACGCGGGGTTGCGGGAGGCGCTGGAGGCCGAACGGCAGGGACCTGACGTCGGCCGGCGACACCTTGCGGCGGCACGCGTGCTGGAGGCGATCGCTGCAGCCGACCTTCAGCGGGTCGCCGCGGACCTGGCGGAACACTACGAGCGCGCGGGGTTCCTCGACATCTCGGTGGAATGGCTTCGACGGGCGGCCGACCGGGCCGTGACGGAAGGCGACGTGTCCCGGGCCCGCGACCTGCTGGTGCGCGCGGAAGGGCATCTCGTCCGGCTGGGCCTGCCTGGCGACCGGCGGCGAACCGGGCTGCTTCTGGACCTGTCGTTCTGGGAGGCTTTCGGCGGGCAATACGCGGAGGCCGCCCGGGCGCTGGCGACCATCGTTCGCGAATGTCCGCCCGCGCCGGGCAGCGTCACCGCGCGCAGGCTGCTGGAGGTGACGGCCGGCGTCGAGGAGGTTCGACGACACGCGGACAAGGCGGTGAAGGCTTACGAGAGCCTGGCGGTCGAGGCTCGCGAGGCCGGGGACCGGCCGGTCGAGGCCCGGGCGATGCTGCGCCTGGCCTGCCTGCGGATGGACCGGGGCGACAACCGCAGCGCCGAGTCGCTGGTGGAAGACGTCCGGCGCCTCCTGGAGGGGACTGCCGATCCCCGGACGCGGGGGCGCCTGGAACTGGTCCGTGGGCGCCTGCTCGCGAAAACCGGTGCGCTGGGAGAGGCGATGGCGTGCGTGGAGGGGGCGCTGGGGGCCCTGACCGATCCGAGGGACTTCGCTGAGCGCATCGACGCGCTGTACGACCGCGCGGTCTGCCTGATGGATCGGGACCTCCACCAGGAGGCGGCCGAGGTTTCTCGCACCGGCGCTGCCCTGTGCGAGCAGGCAGGGTATCCGGGCGGCCTCGCGGCGCACCTGACGATCCTCGCCGCGTGCCTGGGTCGCCTGGGACGGCTGGACGAGGCGCTGGATGCGGCCCGCCGAGCCCTCGAGATCCGGGAGCGCCAGGGCGATCCCCGGTGGCTGGCACACGTGCTGTCGACGCTGGCCGACCTCGCCCTGGCGCGCAAGGACTGGGCAAACGCCAACGAACTGTCGGAAAAGGCCCTTGCCCTATCCAGGCAGGCCGGCTACGTTCAAGGGGAACGCACAGCGCTGTTGAATCTTGCGATGGCATTTCAGGGGCTTGGAGATGCATCCGAGGCGCGTCGTCGGCTGGAAGCCTGCCTGCTGACGGCCCGCAGGGACGACGCGTTGTCGATCCCCCTGGCGGATGCCCACCTGCTTCTCGCCGACCTGCTCGACGCGGCTGGCGAGCGTGGCGCTGCGCTTCGGCATCGACTGGGTGCGGTGGTCGTTTTCGAGCGGATCGAGCGCCCCGATCGGGCCGACTCCGTCCGGCGGGTGCTGGGCGCGGCCTCCGAAGCGGGCGGCGGCGCCCCGGTCGCGTGAAACGGGATCGACCGATCGAGGGCCGTACCGCGCGGGGGGCCTCGATCCGGCAGGCTGTCCTGCGCGGAGATTTCCGGCGGCAACGTCCGGAAGGAGGGGATCATGCCCGAGTTCACCACCTATCCTTTCACGTTCAGCGCGAATGCAAGTGCGGTGGAATACTGGAATGCCGACGGGTTCCGGATCACGATCACGGCGGCCACGTTCGCCCAGGCCACCAGCATCACGATCTCCAACCCCGTGAAGAAGGCGTTCTACCTTCGTGCCGCGGCGACCTTCCTGTACATGATTTCCTGCGGAAACTACTACAAGATCACCCGGAACGACGGTGTTCCGCCCAGCAAGGCCTTCAAGGTCACGACTCCGTTCGTTTCGGGCTTCGAGCAGGACAAGAACCAGCCCAAGTTCACGGTCTACTACTGCACACAGGCATCGGTCGAGGAAGACGATCCGGGCAACTGGTTCCCCGGCGCGAACAAGACCATCCCGACGGGCACCGGGCTGGTGGCCGCCGAAAGCAGCGCGTTCGGTTTCTACATGGCCGGCCACCAGGTGAACGGCCGCAACGATTTCTGACGCGCCCCACCCGCCGGCACGCTCGTTCCCCCGCTTCCAGGTCAGGCCTGTGGGGACCAGTCACTCGGACCGCGAGGCCTCCCGGGAGGGGAGGGTGTTGAACCAGCTCTGGAGGAACGCCCGAAGCGGATCGATTTCCTTGCCATACAGGTAGGACGGGCCCAGGCTCGGCCGGCCGCGGTCGTCCACCAGGCCGGCGGTCGGCGCCATGTCGCCGCGAAGCACCTCGCGATTCCCCTCGTCCGGCTTCGAGCGCCACATCGCCCGCTTGGCCCGCTGCGACGCCTGCCATTGGGCCTGCAGTCGCACCAGGTCCTCGAGCCCGGGAGGCAGGTCCTTGGCCATGGCCTGCAGCAGGCGGACCGTCGCCTCGGCATCCGCCGACGCCCTGTGGGCCGTGTCCATCGGCACCCCGAAGTGCCGCACGGCCTCCTCCAGCCGGTGCCGCCCACCCGGCATCAGCGCCCGGGCGAAGATCAGCACGTCCACCACGTGGCACGGAGGAAGTTCCAGGCCCACCCGTCCCAGTTCGGCCTGCAGCAGCGGCAGGTCGTACCCGAGCAGATTGTACCCGACGATGACCCGGCCCTCGAGGCGGCGCAGGATGTCCGGGGCGAAGTGGGCGAAGGTCGGCAGGCCCCGCAACTGTTCTTCCGACACGCCGGTCTTTTCGCGCGCGGCGTCGGACAGGGGGCGCGTCGGGTCCATCATCTCGCAGAAGGGATCCGTGATCCGGTTGCCTTCGAACGTCACGACGGCAATCTCGAAGATCCGGTCTTCCGTCACGGACAGGCCGGTTGTTTCCGTGTCCAGCCCGACCAGCGGCAGGTCGATCCAGCGTGCCATCTTTCCTCCGACGCTCGGCCCTAAGCGGGGGTGAACGTGGACATGAAATGGCGCAGCACGGGCGCCTCGTAGGCGAACCGGAGGCCTCGGACCTCCTCCCGGTGCAGGAAGACCTCGACGATCACCTCGATCAGGTACTCGATGTGGCTCTGCGTGTAGACGCGCCGCGGGATCGCCAACCGCACCAACTCGTTCGCGGCGCCGACGAACCTCCCGGTGGCGTCGTAGCGACCGAACATCACCGACCCGATCTCGCAGGACCGGACGCCCCCTTCCAGGTACAGCGCGGCCATCAACGCCTGTCCCGGGAAGCGCTCGGCGGGGATGTGGGGCAGGAAGCGCTTGGCGTCGAGGTAGATGGCATGGCCGCCCGGCGGCTCGAAGATCGGCACGCCCGCCTGGATCAGGCGCTCCCCCAGGAATTCGACGCTGCGAATCCGGTAGCGCATGTAGTCGGGGTCCAGGATTTCGTCGAGCCCCTGCGCGATGGCCTCCAGGTCCCGTCCCGCCAGGCCGCCGTAGGTCGGGAAGCCTTCCGTGAGGATCAGCACGCTGCGGCACTGCATGGCGAGGTCGTCGTCGTCCAGCGCCAGGAATCCGCCGATGTTCACCAGGGCGTCCTTCTTGGCGGACATGGTCACGCCCTTCGCCAGCGAGAAGACCTCCTGGGCGATTTCGCGGAGCGACTTGTCCTGGTATCCCGGCTCCCGCTGCTGGATGAACCACGCGTTTTCCGCGAAGCGCGCCGCGTCGATGAACATCGGCAGGCCGTGGCGGTCGCAGACGGCCCGGACGGCCTTCAGGTTGGCCATGGACACGGGCTGGCCACCGGTGGCGTTGTTGGTGATCGTCATCATGACCAGGGGCACGTTGTCGCGACCGACCTCGTCGATCAGCTTCTCGAGGGCCGCGACGTCCATGTTGCCCTTGAACGGCGCCTGGTGCGTCGGGTCGGTGTTCCGCGGGTCGATGAGGTCGATGGCCTCGGCCCCGCCTTGCTCGATGTTGGCCCGGGTGGTGTCGAAATGGGTGTTGGAGGGGATGATCTTCCCCGGGCCGCCGACCACTGAAAAGAGGATTCTTTCGGCGGCGCGTCCCTGGTGGGTGGGGATGATATGCCTCAGTCCGGTGAGGCTTTTCACCACTTTCTCGAACCGGAAGAAGGACCGGGCCCCCGCGTAGGATTCGTCGCCGCGCATCATGGCCGCCCATTGCTCGGCCGACATCGCGGACGTTCCGGAGTCCGTCAGCAGGTCGATCAGCACGTCTTCGGCATGGATCAGGAACGGGTTGTACCCGGCCTCCACCAGGATGGCCTGCCGCTGTTCGCGGGTGGTCATCTGGATGGGTTCCACCATCTTGATCTTGAACGGCTCGATGATCGTTCGCATCACGCCTCCGGGTGGGTCGGGCCGTCAGGCAGGCCCGGCCGGACTGTATCGCCGTCCCCGCCTCGTGACAACTCCCTCCGCGGGCATTCCCCCGGTTCGCGGAAGCGACTCGGCCGCCTTCCGGGTGGTCGTTCCGTTTTCGACGCCGATGGCACGAGGGTTGCTTATGGTCCGGCAGGCACGTTCCTCTGGAGGAGCGATCGATGACCATCAACCAGCGGTTCCACAGGGTGGCCCTGCTCGAGGGCCTGAGCGAAGCGCAGCAACTGCACCTCGAAGACGTAGGTTCGGAGGTGGCGTTCACCCGGGGCGAGGACCTGTTCCGACAGGGCGACCCGGCGGACGCGCTGTACCTGGTGCTCCGGGGGCGGGTAAAACTGGTCCGCCACGCGCCCACCGGGGCATCCACCATCCTGGACGTCCTTTCCGTGGGCGACGACCTGGACATCGCCAGCGTGGTGGAAGGCCGGATGTTCGGGACCTCGGCCCGGGCCCTGTCCGACGGCATGGCGTGGCGGCTTCCGACCGTGGCATTCCGTCGCCTTCTGGCCGAGTGGCCTCCGCTGGCGGGCAACCTGCTTCGCCTGATGGCCGTCCGCCAGCGCCAGACCGTCGAAAGCCTGTCGGCCCTGGCCTCCCTGAACATCGAGGGGCGCCTGTGCCGCATCCTGTCGGACCTGTGCCGGCGCTACGGCATCGTCGGCGATTGCCGGGGCGTGATCCTGGACCTGGGCCTGACGCGGCAGGATTTCGCGGACCTGACCGGAACGACCCTCGAGACGGGCATCCGCGGGCTCAACCGCCTGCGCAGCCAGGGATTGATCCAGTGGGAGGGGCGTCGGTTCTTCGTGCCGGACATCAAGGGGCTGGAAGGGGTCATCGCTGCCGCGTGAATTCCCCCGGTCACTTCCGCTTCATCACGAACCCGGAATAGCGGATGCCTTCGACGCCGTCCCCCAGCGGGACGATCCGGAAGGTCTCCCCGAGGCCCTGGCCGACGCCGCCCAGCACCGCCTCGTCGTCCGAGAGAGGGACGAGGGGAAGGCGGATGCGCAGGTCGCCCGCCAGGCGCGGCATCTCGAACTCCACCAGCAGCGTGCCTTCGTCCACCTTCAGGGCGGGACGCGCCACCAGCAACGCGTCGCTGCCGGCGTTGGCGACCACGTAGTCGCCGATGCGGCGCGCCCACGCCTCGGGAATGGGGATCGGTCGCAGGTGCTCGCCCGCCGGCATGCGCATGCCGTCCGCCTCGGCCACCAGCACTTCCCGGGTGCCGACCGTTTCGCGGGACAGGCCGACCCGATCGAACGGCCCCAGGGACACGGGGATGAAGCCGCCCAGGCGCAGGCGGATCGCGAGTCGGCCATCGGTCCTGGGCACCAGGTGGAAGGTCTTGCCGAAGGCGTCGCACCGCAGCGTGTCGCCCTTCCGGTAGATCCGGACCAGGCCGAACAGGGTCGCCCAGTCGCCTTCCCAGGCCGCCATGTCGGCCTCCGACAGGGCCGGGCCGTCCGGGAGCGGGCTCGGCTCGGCGGGGCGCTTCCAGCCCGCCTTCGCCTGGAGGGCCGCAGCGATCGCCTCCTGGGCCACGCGGTTCACCACGTCTGCGGATTCGGTCGAATTGCCCATCACCACCGCGCCCAGCCCCTGGGCCGGCAGGACCAGCACCATCGCGTGGAAGCCCATCGTGTGTCCCGACAGGTGCCAGACGGGTCCGGCGCCGGGGAATTCCAGGCCCAGGAACGCCCACCCCATCCATCCCAGCCCGACCCGCATGTCGTAGTCCAGGGGCACGGCGGCGTTCTGCACCCGGATCATGTCGGCGGCCGACGCGGGTGCCAGGATCGTGCGCTCGCCAGCCCGGCCTCCCGCCAGCGTCATCGACACCAGGTGGGCCAGATCCAGCACCGAGGCGTTCAGGCCCGTCGCGGGCAGATCCCGAAGGGCCGGCTCCTCCTCGGCCTTCCCTTTGTGGTGCCCTCGGGCGCCGAGGATCGAACGGTCCCGCTCGGTGTCGAAGTTCGCCGTGGCCATGCCCATCGGGGCCAGCAGCGTGTCGCGGAGGTAGGGCGCGAAGTCCCGGCCCGCGACGGCCTGTACCACCGCCCCCAGCAGGGTGATCCCGGCTTCGGAGGGCCCGAAGGAGGTTCCCGGGGGGCTGGTCGGCGATTCGTCGCGCAGTGCATCGACGATGGCCGTGAAGGACGCGGGCGTCGAGGTCCGGGCGCCCTTGGCCACGGACTCCGGGAGGCCCGAGTGATGCGTCATCAGGTCGCGCACGGTGATCGGGCGCGCGTCCGGGAACCGTGGGCGGACCCGGAAGGTCGGCAGGTACCGGACCACCGGCGCGTCGAGGTCCAGGCGACCGGCGTCCGCCAGCTGGAGGGCCGCGATCACGGTCAGCAGCGCAGACACGCCGCCCGCCCGGTAGACGGTTTCAGGGGTGGCATCGAGCTTCGCGGCCCCGTCCCTTCGGCCGAAGGCGTCGGACCAGGCGATCTGATCGCCGTCCACGACGACGAGGCTGAGCCCGGTCGTGTCGGTCCGCTTCATCAGCTTGCGGGCCACGTCCGCGACGGCCTGGCGGGCGCCGTCCCAGTCCCCCGGGGCGATCGTCCCGACGCGTGGCTCGCCCGCGCGGGCCATTCCGGGAAACGCGACCAGGGTGGCTACCAGGGCCAGCAGCGCGGTCGAACGCAGACGAGCTGCCGGGATCGGACGGCCGTTTCGGCGCATGGATGCTCCCCCTCGGACCGCAAGGATACAGCGAAGCCACCGGATCACGCAGCCGGTCCGCCCACCACGATCACTTCGCCCACTTCGCCCCGTCGGTCGATCCGGCTGTTGATTGCCCGTTTCGCCCGGACGGAGTCGATGCGGAAGCCCGCGTAGAGGCTCCGGACGAAGGGCGTGTCGGAGTTGGACAGGAGGACGTTCACGCCGCGGGCGGCCAGCGTGGCGAACACCTCGTGCAGCGCCTGCTGGCGGTCCTCGCCGAAGCCGTCGCGGTGGTAGGCGGTGAAGGATGACGTGGCGGAAACGGGCTGGTAGGGAGGGTCGAAGTACACGAGGTCCGCGGGCAGCGCCTTTTCGCCGACCGCCATGAAATCCGCCCGCGACAGGTTCACGGGGCGCAGGGCCAGCGACACCGCGCGAAGGTTGGCGTGGTCGCAGATCGTCGGGTTCGCATAGCGGCCGAACGGCACGTTGAAGCGCCCGGAGCTGTTTTCGCGGTACAGGCCGTTGAAGCAGGTGCGGTTCAGGAAGATGACGCGCGCGGTCCGCTGGACCGGGGTCAGCGTCGCCGGGTCCAGCGCCCGCGTGGCGTAGAAGTGGTCCGACTCGTTCCTGTGGTCGTGGAGTGCCGCGATGACCTCTTCGACGTGGTCGCGAACCGTCGCGTAGGTTTCGACCAGCACGGGGTTGAGGTCCGACAGGAAGGCCCCGCCAGCGAGGCGGCCGCGGGCCGACAGGTCGAAGAACAGGGCTCCACCTCCC
>Ga0118677_10013034_pt1 | contig 12059 bp, 6 predicted proteins | sample AliMusrvi5mmetaG_FD_86154 | JGI IMG/M metagenome (GOLD analysis project Ga0118677, IMG submission 86154) | reverse complement strand
GCTTGATGCAATCAATTTCGCGTTCAAGGCGCGCGTCGTACTCGTGGAGAGGTTCGCGGAGCTTGCCGGTAATTTCAAGGTGGCGGATGGTGGTCTCGCGGCGTTTCTTATAGCCCTCGCGACAGATCTCTTCAAAATAGCTGTCTACGGTGTGGCCGGGAGGGACGGCGAATTCAGGAAAAGGATTGTCCACCTTGTTGAGTTTGAGATTGCAGCGCTCGGCGAACTCCATGGTGCGGCTGACGACCTCGGGTGCGTGGCTGAAAACACGCTCCATCTCCTCGGCGGACTTGACGTAAAACTGGTCGGAGTCGAACTTGAAGCGCTTGGGGTCGTTGATGCTTCCGGCAAGCCTGTTCGGGTTTCTGCTGGTGTTGATTCCGGAGAGTCCGCGCTGGCTTATGAAGGTCGGGCGCCGGGCTGAGGCGGAAACGATTCTTGTCCGGGTCGGCGGCAGGTCGGCGGCTGACAAGGAGCTCCGGCAGATTGAGGACTCTTTGAATCAGGAGGAAGGCAAATTCTCGGAACTCTTTACCAGCGGCTACCGCCGTGCGTTGGTGATCGGCGTGGCGATGGCCGTAATATGCCAGTTCTGCGGTATCAACGCGATCATGTATTATGCGCCGGTGATCTTCAAGTCGATCGGGGCGGGGCGCGATGCCGCGTTTTCGCAGACGGTTTCCATTGGCGTCGTGAATCTTCTGTTCACCTTTGTCGCCGTCTGGCTGGTTGACAAGGCTGGACGCAAGGCTTTGCTGGTTGCGGGTTCGGCCGTCCAGGTGATTGCGCTGACCGCCGTCGGGATCATGTTCGAAAAGGGCATTGGCGGAATATGGCTGCTGGTGTTCATTATGATGTTCACCGCCGCGTTTGCGTCGGCCATGGGGCCGGTTGTCTGGATTGTTATTTCCGAAATATTCCCGACAAAAATCCGTGGACGGGCGATGTCTCTGGCGGTGCTCATCCTCTGGACCTCCACCTATACCGTTTCCCAGACATTCCCCATGCTGATGGAAGCCATTGGGAATGCAAAGACTTTTTGGATCTATGCGCTGTGCAGTCTCGTGGGCCTGATCTTTATTGCGGCCGTGGTTCCTGAAACCAAGGGCAAGACGCTGGAAGAGATTGAGCAATACTGGCTGAGGAAAAAATGAATTCCAAACAGCGAATGATTGCCGCGCTTGAACGGAGATGCCCGGGCCGGCTTCCGGTAACGACCCATCATGTGATGGATCATTTCCTCCGAACCTATTTGGGTGGCGCTGATGCGCAGGCGTTCTTTGAGCACTTTGGGTTGGATGCCATCCGCTGGGTGGTTGAACATTGCCCGGCCGAAGTGCGATGTGTCTGCGGTCAACCGTGAGGCTGCGGCGTTTGGCGACCGCGGCATCATACGCGGGCATGTCTGCTGTTTCGATGTCTTTGGTCAGCCGGGATGGGGCCGGATGCGATGGAGACGTTTACCCCGCGAGACATGGGCGGTGATACGGATCTGGCCGAAGCCAAGCGGCGGATTGGCGACAAGGTGTGCATGATCGGCGGCTTTGATCAGTTACATTTCTTGACGAAGTGTACACCGGAGCAAACCCGTGCCGAGGTTAGGCGCTGTTTCAAGGCCGCCGGTGAGGGCGGCGGATTTATCCTGTGCCCGTCTGATCATTTCTTTGATGCGGATGTGAAACTGCTGGAAGCCTTTGCTGATGAGGCGAGGCTATGTGTATATGGTGGGTGAGATTGGGAAAGATTTGCCACGTTCAAGGCAAGGAGACAGAGCGATGTTAACAGCGAAATATGCGCACAGGATGGTCCTGGCGAAAATGATAGTGCTGGCTTTATGTGTGGCATGTTCTTTCGCACTGCCGGTTGCCCAGGCCGCTTCCGGGAGTATCAAGGAGGTGAAGCAGCGGCCTTGGATTATCAAGGATAATGGCGCTCTGAAATCGGAGACAGACCTCACGTTTGATGTGTCGCAGGGGCCGGCATTCGATGCCTGGGTGAAAATCAGTGTGGCGGGCAAACCGGATTACATGGAGTCCCTGGGTCGCCTGGCTGAGGGCAAGACCAGCAAGGTTGTGCATGTTCTCGAATTGAATAAAGACGGAGACGCCGTGACGTTTGCTTTGTTTGATAACGCCAATGGAAACGGTTCGGCGCTTGATGCGAAGACCTATCCCCAGCAGAAGATCCGGCACTGGCGGCTCTATGTCGGCCACAATTCGCATCTTGATATCGGTTACACGGATTACCAGGAGATCCTGAAGAATAGGAAATGGCCGGGGTTCTGGGATAAGGTGATGTTGAGCGATATGCCGAAGTCGGATAGGTGGCCGGATGATTCGAAGGTACGCTTGGAGGTTGAAGGGGTGTATCAGTTGGATACGACACTCAAGGTTCGCGATGCTGATTGGTTTGAAACGCTGAAGGGGCGGCTGGAGCAGGGGCGGTTCGCATACGGCGCGGCGTTTGCCAACAATGCGCATAACAACTGGGGTGCCGAGGAGCTGGCGCGCTCCACTTACTATGCGGAGCGGTTCTTCAAGGACAAGACAGGTGTGGAATCCACCAAGTGCGTTATCATGCGCGATGAACCGACCCTGAGCTGGGGGATAATCGATGCGCTGGTGGAAACTGGTGCAAAGTCCTTTGCCATTCATCATAACGGTGATCACAACCCCTGGCGGGGGACAACGGTTTACCCCGAGTTATTTTATGCCCAGGGCCGGAATCCGGCTAACAAGCTGCTGGTATGGAACTCTCCGGTAGGGAATTACTGTGTGGATGAATTGAAATTTCTGGGCAAGGATGTCGACATCCTGATGGCCAACATTTCAGCCAAGCTGACAGGATATCAGGCGAGTGCTGGCAGATATCCTTATGATGTGGCAATGGTCAACTTTACCTTTAATGGCGATAACTGTCCCATGAGCAGTCAGGTGTACGACAATATCAAGGCCATTAATGACAAAGGCTACGTGTTCCCGCGGATCATCAATGCCAACTACAACCAATTCTTTGATGATGTGGCGGCCAACTGGGGTAAATCCATCCCGTCATTCAAGGGGACGATTGAGGACTGGTGGAATTTTGGCGCGGCCTCAACGGCCTATGAGACGGGGTTGAACCGCGTCAACCATGACAAGCTCGCAGCGGCTGAATTCATGGCTGCGGTGGCCAGCGTGGCGTCACCGGATCGTAAATATCCCTACGAGACATTGGCCAATGCTTACGAGAACCTCATGCTGTGGGATGAGCATACGTGGGGGTCGCCGCGCCCGGCGGTGGATGAGCAGTGGCGGTGGAAGCGCAATACGGCCATTGCCGGCGACGTTGCTTCGACCAAGGTGCTGAAAGATTCGCTGGCGTCAGTCAGCGCCATGATTCCGGCCAAGGGGAAGACGCTGGTGATTTACAACAACCTGTCATGGAGCCGTTCGGATCTGGTTACGGTCAAGACTGGTGATATGCCAGAGCATTTTGATCTCAAGGATGTTGATTCCGGCAAGGCCGTGACGTATCAGAAGCTGGGTGACGGAACCATGGCGTTTGTGGCCGAAGATGTGCCTGGGCTTGGTTACAAGACGTTTCTGATGAGCCCGCGCGCGGACGATCCTGTTTTCCCTGCCACAGTGGTGGCCACGGCAACATCTCTGGAGAACCGGTATTTCAAGGTTGCCTTTGACAGCGCAGGCAATATCACCAGTATCCTGGACAAGAAGAACGGCAATGCGGAAATGGTGGACAGCACGGCTCCCTTTCCCTTGAACCAGTATGTGATTTACAAGGAAGGTGTTCTGGCCGGCCAGGTTAAAGCGGCTACGATGTCGGCGGGTGCAGGGGCTGTCATGGGGTTCGTCACGGCGGATGGCAAGACAACCGGGCTGGACAGTCTGAGCCGAAAGGTGATTCTTTATGATTCGCTGCCGCGCATTGATTTTGTCAATGATGCAGTCAAGGGGCGCCAGATCGCGAATATCGAAATGGGTTACTTTGTCTTTCCGCTGAAGGTTGAGAACTTCATGTTGCGGCATGAGATGCCGACGGGTGATATGAGGCCGGGTGTGACCACGAATATCAACGATGAGACGAGTGAACAGTATTACACGTCGAGCACCGCGTTCTATACGGTTAACCAGTGGATTGATGCATCCAATCAGCGCGACTGGGGAGTTACCTTTGCGTCACTTCAGGCGCCGCTGGTCTCGTATGGCCGACCGGACCTGGGCTGTTACAAGCAGGCCTGGGATGTGAATTACAATACTGCGAAGCCGTGGATTTACAGTATGGCATTCAATAATGAGTGGCAGACTAATTTCCAGAAGACACAGCCGGGGCGGGCGACTTTTCAGTACTCGCTGCGAGGGCACGCGGGTGGAAGCTGGCAGAAAGGAAATGCAGAAACGTTCGGAGCCGAAGTTGCCAGTCCGTTCAAAGTGGCAGTCATTCCGGCAGCACAGAAGGGCAATGGATTCCCGGAGGCCAAGGGGCAGTTTGTTCGTATCAACAAAGATAACGTGGTGCTGACTGCCGCAAAGCTGGCGGAAGCCAATGGTGAAGGGGTCATACTGCGTTTCAATGAGATCAGCGGGAAAGCGACGTCCGTCAAAGTCGATTTGAGCTGGTTTGCTCCTGAGTCTGTACTGGAAACCGACCTGGTTGAAAATGATAAAGAGCGGCTTTCGCTCAGTCGCAAGAAGACTATTTCTTTTAGGATTCTTGCGTTTGGTTTCAAGACCGTGCGCCTGACTCGCGGGGTGGTGCCACAGATGGTGAGCGGGCTGGCGGCCGGTTTCGATAAGAACGGATGCCAGGTTGCCTGGGCTGAGCAGCCGGGTGCGGCTTGTTACGAATTGTTCCGTGGCACGAACAGCACGTTCAAGCCGGGCACGGGGAGCTATGTGGCTTCGGTGAGTGTTAACCATTATTATGATCTGGCCGTAAAGAGCGGATTGAGTCGGCCTTACTATTACGCGGTGCGGGCGGTGAACGCGGGCAGGAAGAGTGCTTGCACGGCGCCAGTCCAGGCTGTGGGCGCTGTGCTTGCCGACAACGTTGCGCCCTCGGTGCCGGTGGTGTGCGGGCGGGCTTTGCATTTCAGCAAGGTGACTCTGTCCTGGGAACCGGCAGTTGATAACTTTGCCGTGAAGGGATACAGGGTTTATCGAGACGGTTCCCAGATTACGGATGTGGCCGAAGTGTTCTGCAGCTGGCTGGATACGGCTGTGGTTCCGGGAATAAAATATACTTATACGGTGAAGGCCTATGATGTATCGGGCAATCTTTCGGAGGCTGGCGGTCCTGTTGAGGTGATAATGCCTTCAGGAATTAGGAATATTGCCGATGGTGCGACTGTTTCAGCCTCAAGTCAGTTCAGTGCGGCATACGCTGCTTCCTGCGCGGTGGAGGGAGAAAATGCCGGAAGTGACTGGGCGTCCAAGGGCGAGCAGAATCCCTGGATCAGGCTGGAGTGGCCAAAGAGTGTGGCGATCAATAAGGTCATTCTGTATGACAGGTCGAATGACAAAGACAACGCACAGGGTGGGGTGTTGAGTTTCAGTGATGGCAGTGAGATCGAAGTGAGCGGCATTCCGACTGATGGTTCAGCCAAGGAGGTGTCGTTCATGAAGAAAGATATCACCTGGGTAAAGTTCCAGGTGAAGGGCGGCGTTGGGCCGAACGTCGGGTTGGCAGAGTTCGAGGTGATCGCTCCGTGAGGAGTGGAACGGGATCAGTATGCCCTGACTATCCAAAATGTTGTAATTCAATGGAGTGACGTCTATGAAAATGGGGTATGTAAGGTCCGTCGTGGTAGGCGTGCAAATGATGATTGCAGCGGCAATAGCAGGGTCAGGAAGCCCCGTGTTTGCCGCAACGGAAACGGCAGAGTGCGCGGCCGGGGCAAAGCGTGATGTGTGCGAGACGGTGAAAGATCTCATTCGCAATGGGAGTTTTGAATCTCCCTTAACGGATAATTTGTCGTGGGCAGGTGGTAAGCCCGCGGATTGGGACATTAAGGGTTCCTCTTTGTTGGTCAACCATTTGCGGCTATTCCCATTTTCAGGGTTTCAATGCCTCACCATGCGTGCCGGTGAACCATTCGAAGCCAGTCAGGAAGTCGAGGTCAAGAAGCCCGGTAAATTAGCGGTTTCCTTTGCCCTGGCCGCATCTCGCATTGTGGGGGGGGAAGTGGGCGTATTTATCGACGACAAACCCGTTGGCACCCGACGTTACTGCGACTACTGGAAACCGGAGGAGACGCGATTCACCGATCAAATGAAGTGGGTGGAAGTCGTCCTGCCGGCCGTTGATCTGGAACCGGGAAAACACCGGATCGCATTCCGCACCGTTGGTTGTGAGAAGTTGGTGGATAAACAGGGTGATACGCGCGATATGATCGACGGCTTTTTAATCGATTCGGTTCGGGCGACCCTGGAGGAAAAAAAGCAGTTGTCCGGAATCCCATCCCTGGATGCATTGGCCGCGCAGATTGTGCCCACGCGGACGCTGACCTGTTATCCCATGATCGGAAATTTCCGGGGTGGGCTCAAATCCTCCAAAATCATCGGGGCATTCAAGCCCGAGTGGCTACACGATTTCAAATACACGGCAACGACGGGAATGTGGCAACTGGGAGATCAACTTCTGGCCAGCGAGACGACGCAATGGTTTCCTTACCAGATCGTCTCTCGAGCGGATGTCGAAGGGATCGGTTTCACGAGCACGATCCGAATGGCGTTTGAACGCCCTGGCGTTCTAGTGAAGCTTACCGTGGCTAACCAGACAACGACGGAGCAGGTCGTGCCGCTGAGCTTGCATCTTCCATCCGCCGGAGACGGCGTTCGGGACCCGGTCAATCGGATCCGTGTTGTCGGTATGTGGGATTACACATTCACCCGGACACCGGAAAAGGTGATTGGCAGTCGAGTTATCTGGACGCTGAAGCTGGCTCCGGGCGAACGCGTCGAGCTGGGGTATGCCATGGAAACGGGACCCTCCTCATTGAGTCGCCTGGATGAAGCCGGCTTCACGGAGGCATTTGCCAAGTGCAAGACCGACTGGGAGAAGCGCTGGAAAGATGTATTTACGCCCGGCAACCCAAGTTACTCCGGGCATCTTCCCACCTTTGAAACCGAGGATCGTGGGCTTTATGAGATTTACTACCTCTCGATCGTGAGCATGCTGGAAATGCAGCAGAACAATGTCTATCCGCAGGTGAAGCGGTTCTTCGGCACTAATAACCAATGGGCGAACTGGCGCACCTATTTTTGGGACTTTTCGTTGATCTCGGACCTCTATGCGATGTTGGATCCCGAGGGAATGAAGCAAATCATCGCCCAGTGGCTGGCGGTGGATCAAAATAATTGCAACGCTGTTAAATTCGACGGCAATCCGTCGGGGCATTGGTATGCGGTGAATGACTATTCGATTTTTAAGTTTGTGGACAGCTACATCCGGGTGACACGTGACACGGCGTATCTCCAGACCAAGATCAAAGATCAGGCGGTGCTGGATCATCTCCGTCGTCTCGCCAGCAACTGGGAAAAGCGGTTTAATGCCACACATGGACTGGTGGATTTTGGCGGGAATTGTTGGTCCTTCTTTGAATGTAACCCCGACTATAAATACATGGCGCCGGCTATGAACGCCCAGGTCGTGTGGACACTCCGGACCATGGCCGGTTATGAAAAACAGTTTGGCACTCCTGGCGTTGCCGAGGCACTCCAGCGGAAGGCCACCGATCTGGCGACCAAGGTGAAACAACTCTATGTGCCCGGCGAAGGGGTTTGGCAGGTCCAGTATCCCGATGGCAAAAAAATCGTCAGCCGTCATTCCTATGACTTCCTGACTCTGGCTATGACCATGAATCAGGATCTCGATGCGAAGACCAGGCAGGAGATGATTGGGTTTGTTGAGCGGGAATTGCTCACCGACAGCCACTTCCTGCGCGCGATGTCAATGAATGACGCGCAAGCGCCCCATTCCGATCGATCCGACCATGGGCCCAAAGGCAGTTATATCGCTTGGCCTGCGCTGACCATCCAGGGCATGGCCGATCTGGGTGAGTATGGCAAAGCGGCGCATATTCTTTCGGATTTCCGAAAAGCGTTTGAGGAAGGGGGCATGGGGCAAGCCATTGAATTTCTTGTGATCCCTGGGACCAGCAGGACGATTAATCGAGTTGGAGAACGGGCAGGCGCCTCATTCATTGTTTGTGGATCCTCTTTTGCCGGCGCAATCATCGACGGTCTGATGGGTTATCACCCCGGACTTGATGGAAGTCTGAGCGTGCGCGATCCCGGCATTAATCGTGGCTTTAACGGGCGACTCGTGAACGTACGGTGTGGCGACAAGAATTATACTATCGAGTCCGATGCTTCCGGAATCCGCTTACGATGACATCCATAAAACGGCAACATGTAGTGCTTTTTGTCTGTGTTTGCATGGTTCCATGGAGTTCCCTTTCCGTTGGCGCGCAGAGCCCGACCCCATCCACTGGCCTCGCCGCGGCAACGAACTCTCCGGGCAGTGCCTTGTCGGAAATCCCCGGTGAGATCCTGTTCGCGGAACGCAATCACGGCCGCGACTCATTAGGACACTACTACGCCAATTTTGGCTACAATTGCGGCGACGAAAACGAGTGGCTTTACGGTGCCGATGGGGGACGGCTCGCCATCCTCGATGTCAAGAATGGGCCCGACGACCGTTCCCAGGCCCTCATCCTGGCAAAGGGTGTGCTGCGCGATCCGTTCCCCGTTTCCCCGGACCAGATCCTTGCCGCGCGCGGCAAGGACTTGATCTCCATCTCGGGCCAAGGAGAGATCAAGGTTCTTTACACTTCCCCGACCCTGCCAGTCAATGAACCCCGGCTCATCTCCGCACACCCCCGCGAACCCGTGATCTCCTCGCGTGTCGACCTCACTCAAACCAGCGGCACCGTATTTCTCACCGATACCTATATCGGCCGCAATCTCAAAGGGCTCAAGTCGGGCTCGGTCAAAAAGCTCCTTGTCATGGAGCAGCTTCCCAAGCCAGTGAATTACCATGGTGGTGGCAGCACCCCGCTCGCGCATGGTGGGCAATGGACCATATGCCGTATCCTGGGCACCGTGCCCGTGGAGAGTGACGGATCCGCCTGTTTCGAAGCCCCGGCGGGACGCAGTCTGTTCCTGACCCTGATGGATGATAACGGACTCTCCATCAAGCAGATGAGATCCTTCATGACGGTGATGCCCGGTGAACGGGTCAGCTGTATCGGCTGCCATGAGGAGCGCACGATGGCCACTCCCGCCGGCCGCCGCATCGCCGCCACACGTGCACCCAGCAAGATAGAGCCGTTGAGCGGGATTCCGGAAATCATCGACTTCCCGCGCGACATCCAGCCGATCCTTGATCGCCAGTGTGTGTCCTGTCATAACCCCGACAAGCGGGGAGGTGGCGTGGACCTGTGCGGGGATCGCGGCGTGACCTACTCGATCGCCTACTATAACCTGATGCTCCACCGGCAGATCAAGGACACCGCTGGCCAGGGCTGGGCGGGTGCACGGAATCAGGGAGGAGAACCGGTTGGCAACGATGCACCCTATGAAGCCTTCAGCGGTGCCGCACCGTTGATGACGTTGATTGATGGCTCACACCAGGGTGTCAAATTCACCCAGCACGAGCGTCTCATGATCCAGTGCTGGCTCGATTCCGCCACCCCTTACGCCGGCACCTACGCGGCCTACGGCACCGGGCAGATTGGCGGGTGGTGGCGCAGCAACCAACCGATCCGGGAGATGGCCGACGCCTGGCCGACAACCAAGCCCTCCATGGAGGCCATGGAACGCCGCTGTGCCGAGTGTCATCCCAACGGCACGATCCCCCGATTTGTCAGTGACAAGGTCAAACTCCCCTACGGCGAGGACTTCGAAGGGATTATACGCCCGACCTTCCGCACCTCGCGACATCACCTCTTCAACCTGAGCCGCCCCGGGAAGTCGCTCGTCCTCATGGCTCCGCTGGCGGAGTCGGCGGGCGGTTATGCGAAAGGGTCCGTGCCGGCCAAACTGGTCCCGATCAATCTGGCCACCGCCCCGGTCCCGATCACCCATCCGGTTGTATTCACTTCGACTAATGATCCTGACTATCTGGCGATTCTAGTTCACCTGCAAGCTGCCCAGGCCCGATTGAACGAGATTAAACGCTTTGATATGCCCGGATTCCAGCCGCGTTATGAATACCTGCGCGAAATGAAACGGGACGGGGTTCTCCCGGCCGACTTTGATCTGAAAAATCCGTCACCAATAAACCCTTACGAACTCGATCAGAAATACTGGCGGCAGTTCTGGGTTAATCCAGTGGCGCCGGGAAACTAGTGTATGGCAGACAAGCCCTTTAATCATCAGCCGACAAAGCATGATGAATACCCTACTGGTGTTAGGGATAATTTTGAAAAAAAGCACAAAACAAGGAAATCGAATGATGAAACCCATTTCAAAGATGGCCATGGGGCTCATGGTGTTGGCGAATGCTGTGTGCATAACCAGTGTTGGGGCTGCGGATGAGTTAAGTGAGGGCTTCCAGTCACCCCCGATGTCGGCGCGGCCGGAATTGTTCTGGGATTGGATGTATGACCTGGTGACCGAGGAAGGCATCACCCATGATCTGGAGGCCATGAAGCGGGCCGGCTTTTCCGGCGCGATGATCATGCTCATCGGCGACGCGGACACCGACTTCAATCCTACCCATAAGATGCCCAATCCGGTGAGGTGCATGAGCCCGGAGTTCTTTGCGCACTGGAAATTCGCCGCCGAGGAGGCGAATCGTCTGGGGTTGACCTTGATTTCCCAATGCGGTCCAGGTTGGTGCCACAGTGGCGGACCGTGGATCACGCCGGAGCAGGCGGTGCAACACCTTGCCTACAGTGAAGTGAGCGTCACCGGACCGGTGTCGAAATCCACGTTCCTTTTACAACAATCATTATCCGGGCCCAGTTCACTTGGTTATCATGCCGCACTGTCGGACCACGACGAAATAAAATGGGTGCAGGTCGATCTTAAACAGGAGGTTCCCATCGAGCGGATTGTGTTGCAACCCCTCGATCACGTGGGCTTGAAGGGGTTTGGATTCCCTGTGCGATTCAAGGTGGAGGCAGCTACCGATCCTTCTTTTGCCACATCTACGCCGCTGTTGGACCGCACGGCCGAGGACGTGCCGAACCCCGGCACGAACCCGTATGTCGTGGACGGCAAAGGCAACAAGGCTCGCTACATTCGCATCACCGCAACCAAGTTGTGGAAAAGGCCGATAGGCGAAAAGGATTATTGTTTCGGGCTGGACCGCCTCCAAGTCATCTCCGGGGGCCAGGATGTGGCAGCCAAAGGCAAAGTGTCCGCCAAAGATTCGGTGGAGGGTTTTGGTTGGTCGGTGCGTGGACTGGTCGGCAGCCGGATCGTGCCAGTGGGTCAGCTCAGCTTGCCGCCCCCGGGGGGAGTCGATTTTGCCAATGATGTGGCCGTGGTCGCTTTTCCCAAAGGTAAGAAAGACTTGCAGGCCGGAAAGCACGTCGAGCTCACCGCTCATATCCAAGGCGACGTGCTCACGTGGGACGTGCCCCAAGGTGAGTGGACCCTCTGCCGGTTTGGGATGAAAAATGCCAATGCTTGGAATCGCGTGGCACCGCCGGGCGGCCGCGGCCTTGAATGCGACAAGCTCAGTCGCGAGGCGAACCAGGCCATGTTCGACGGCATGGTCGGCCGCTTCATCAAAGATTCACCGCGCCTTGCAGGCAAAAGCATTTTGGGCATGGAAGCGGACAGCTGGGAGGTCGGCAACCCCGAGTGGTCGGCCAATTTCCGTAAAGAGTTTCAAGCCCGACGCGGCTATGACCCGGTGCCTTGGCTGGTCGGCTACAAAGGCGGACCACAGCTTGGCGCGAAGGGGCTGGGTGCACGTTTCCAATACGATCTAGCCCTGACCCAAACAGACCTCTTTGCCGACAACTTTTTCAGCTATCTTACCGATGTCTGCGCCAAGCACGGCATGACGTTCATGACCGAGGGCTATTACGGCCTGTTCGATCC
>Ga0118677_10013032_pt1 | contig 12059 bp, 7 predicted proteins | sample AliMusrvi5mmetaG_FD_86154 | JGI IMG/M metagenome (GOLD analysis project Ga0118677, IMG submission 86154) | reverse complement strand
AAAAAACGCCGTTCTGACAAAAACGCGGGAAAAGGCGCAAGAGGTGCTGCAGAAAACACGTATGGAAGCGACTGCGCTGCTGGAGGAATTACGGGTGGCGCTTCGCGAAACGCGCGAGAATTCATCATCCGTCTCCCCGCAGACTATGACGACACTTCGGCGAAATGCGCAGATCACTCTTGGCGAAATTGCCGGCGCGCTCGAAGAACTCCCCGTGTCTCCTTCACCCGTGCCTGTGCAACCACCGGCACTGAAGGAGGTGACTGCAGGACAAACAGTGTTTGTGCCGAATCTGGATTGCAAAGGCATTGTGCTGGAAGCGGGAAGTGGCCGCGAGGAGGTAAATGTCCAGGTAGGCATCATGCAAGTCCGTGTTCGCGTCTCTGACCTGGCGCCGGCGACTCCTGCGCTGCCGGGATATCATCACGAGCCAAAGGGAGCACAGGTGACTCAAACACCGCGCATCGAACCTGAAATCCATTTACTCGGTAAACGTGCAGAGGAAGCCTCGCGGGTACTGGAAGAATATTTATATGATGCGCTCGAACAGGGACTGTCGCGCGTGCGTATCGTGCATGGCTTCGGCACCGGCGCCTTGCGCCATGTAGTGCAGGATCTATTGCGCCACCATCCGGCAGTACGCAGTTATCGTCCAGGAGAACAACACGAAGGGGGCGGCGGAGTCACCATCGCGGAAGTCGGGAGGAAGGATGAATAACTCCTGCTCCTGATTCCTACTCTTACTTCTACTCCGAAATCGGCCAAGCCGGAACCAATAGAAAAACGGGGACTGGTACCAATACCTGATGAACTGCACATTTTGTTTAACCATGCCAGCTTTCGCTGTTAATCTCTGTGAGTATTCATTGTCACTGTTTGGAACTGGGCGGGAGCCCGGCAGTCCTTACCTTTCATGATGTTTCATGAATAATGCCTATCCACTTAGCTCCTAACGCACACGACGAATATGTTGACTACGGGAAAAGCTCGTTATTTTCTGTCCGCGAAGGCGGAGGCATGCATATGCGGAGACGATTTAGCGCCAGCGCGAACTCAACTTAGGAGGTAAGTGGATAGGCATTTTCATGAATTATCCGGGTTAAAATCAAATAGAACAGGCTACGTTTTTTACCAACGTGCTCTGTTCTTGCGAGTACCTTATCAGGTAAATTCGACACGTCCTGTGTCGAATTTACCTGATAAGGTACTAGAGTACTTGCAGAATGATGCATTTCAGATATTTCGTTTCAGGAACGCCCAGCAAGGTTGGATGGTCGCGTCCTTGCGTGCGCTGTTCGATGAGACGCACAGGGCGACCCGCATCAGCCATTGCTTCCGCCAGCAGTTGCAGAAATAGTTGCTCATTCATGTGGAACGAACAACTATTGGTGATTAAATAGCCACCGGCATTCAACAGGCGCAGCGCACGCAGGTTAATCTCTTTATATCCGCGAGAGGCGCCTAGCAGCGATTGCTTGTTCTTCGCGAATGCGGGAGGGTCCAGCACGATGGTATCGAAGCGCTCACCATCCCGGTCGAGTTCGCGGAGATAATCGAAGACATTTGCACGCAATACCGTAATATTTGCCACACCATTCAGCGTGATGTTGTCCCGGGCAAGCGCGCATGCCTCTTCTGAAATATCTACTGCCAATACTTCATCGGCATGGGAAGCCAGGTGCAGCGCAAATCCGCCGGCAAACGTGAATGCATCGAGCACACGCCCACGCGTATAGCTGGCGGCGGCAAGGTAGTTTTCGCGTTGATCGAGAAAAGCGCCGGTCTTCTGGCCACCGAGAATCTCTATGCCGAAGCGGATGCCGTTCATCTGAACGACCACGACTTGCGGCAACGTCCCGCTCAGTACACCTTTTTGCAGCGGGAGATTCTCGTGTTGCCGTACCGGAGAATCATTGCGCTCGCTGATCGAGGCCGGATGATAAAGTTCCGTGATGAGATCTACCCAGACCTGCTTCAACGCATCCGTACCCTGGGAGAGCGTCTGCAGCACAAAATGATCACCATAACGGTCGATTAATAACGACGGGATGAGATCGCTCTCGCCATAAACAAGTCGATACGCCTCGGTATTGCTCACGACTTTCCGGCGGCACTCACCGGCAGCGAGTAAACGTTGCCGCCAGAATTCTCGATCAGGAGGGTTGCCCACGGGAGCGCACCAGCGCAGAGAAATTTGCGAACTATTACTGTAAAATGCATAGCCGTAGTAATGCCCTTTCTCATCCATGAGCGCCACCGTGGCGCCTGCCATCGCGCCACCTGTGTCGATGATATCAGACGCGTAAATCCACAAATGCCCTTGTTGCAAGCGTTTGATCGCGCGACTATTAATAATGGCGGTTGCATTTTTTTCCATAATACACTTGTTACTACTGATTCTACCATCTGCTCGAGGATCGGTAAACACGCGATGGGCTTAAGGTACGTTACCCTGTAACGATCGTCAAACCCTCGGTGAGCGGCATGCCATAGGCATCGCCGACGCGGAAGAAGAAATTCCAGCCTTCCTGCGCGCATCCCGTGCGCAACAGCACGGTGTTGTCGCCTTTGCGCAATGTCACCGTTACATGATCCTGGTCCGGCGCGGACGCGCGGAAGACGGATTTGCGGTACACTTGCTCCCCGTTGAGCCAGATGATGATGCCCTGGTTGCCGCCGGTAAAAAAGGTCACCTGGCGTTCGCGATCGGAGACGATCTTTGTATAGGCATAGGCGCATGCCCCCTGATGCGGCGTCATAATGCGTTCCATTGCCACCGGCCCATCACCTGTGGCGGCTTGTCCCGGCGTGAGCAGACGTTGCCAGTGAACAGGTTTATCGATTTCTTTACCGTCCACACGGTCCATCCCGACATAGGTTGCCGCCGGGCTGAAGCCCTTCTCTGGCCCATAATTGGTGATGGTATTCGTCCACAAGTCATCATGATTGGGGAAGGGACCCACGATATACCAGGCATGCACATATTGTGGTGTTGTCTTGCCCAGCGCAGCCAGCGTATTTTGCGCGCGGTGATATTGTTCGTCCAGCTTTATGCCGATGGGTTCATGCGGCTTTTCCGCAAGGGGAATCACATAGGCCGTCTGTTTATTCACGATGACTTTCGCCACTGGTGCGATTTTCACGCCGTTGTATTCAATGTTGGGCGGCCCAGTCAAACCGAATACCAGCAGGCTGGTAGCCATGTCGTCGGTGTGCTGGTCATCCTTCACCGCGTAATTCACCCATAACTTCTGCTCACGCGGACGGACGATTACACGCAGCAGGCCGACACGGCCATTTGCCTGTATTGCGACACCGCCAGGCACTTCTAAACTGAACAAGGTAGGATCGGGCAATGGATTGAAGGCGGCATATGTGCCGGTAATCGGCTCGGTCTGCAGGTAGGCCATGCGGCCTGGCTCGCTGCGGAGTATGGCGCCATTTTTCGCCAGCAAGCCGGTAGTGCCTTGCCGGGTCAAGTTACTGTCGCGGTCAATGCCTGACGGCAGATACGGCCATTGCCCGTTGACCCGTCGATAAGGGAAGCACTGATCTGTCGGTATGGCCTGGTTAAAATACACCTGGTATTCCGGCTTAAAGCCCATCTCCAGCGTATCTTTACCATCAACATAGCTTGTCTCTACCGTACGGGTTGCCTCGTTCCAGGATGTCTTCGCGGCGCCACGTGTAAAAGCGCGCTGGAAGGCGGCGAAGTCGGGATATTCGGTGTTGTCGCTGATGGTGACGACAAATCCGCCATACGCCAGGTCAATTTTCGCCGGATCGATACCCGCTTCCGCCAGTGTTTTTGTCGATCGGTAATTATACTGGTTAATCAACAACGCCGGCTTCGCCTTCCCTTTCCCCTGAAAATCCTCCATCGGAGCATCCGCCGAGATGACGACTTCAGCGTCGCGCCCCAGATTGGTAGAGGGCAGCGGGAGCAGGCCAAGGTAACTGACGCCGCCCTTCAATGTAATGTGCTGACCGGCGGTTACCGTCACCGGCAATTGCGTCATGGGGCGCCCATCCACGAAGAGTTCCCAGGTGGGTTGCGCCTGAAAGCAATACAGGCCAAGCGTCGTTTGCAAGCTGGTCACCTTCGTCAGGTTGATGGCATGCAGGCTCTCATTTTTAATGCGCGGGTCCAGCGGGCTACTGAGCACGAGCATGGTATTCTTATGCTGCAAAATGCCCATATTGCCACCGCCGGGAAGGACCATGCCTCCGCCTTCGGTCAACAGCTTCGGGGTGTTGTTCGTGTAGCGCAGCAGTAGTGTCCCAATCTCTTGCACGGTTTGCACCGGCGTCGGCACGCGCCGCCATTGTACCAGTGCGGGCACACTTTCTCCGCGCGAGATGTCGATACTGGCCATCCCGTAGTGATGGCCGAGGTAGGTTCGTTTCCAGAGTGGGGTTTCCGCGAAGTGTCCCCATTCCTTTGCGGTAGCGGTCATCTCATAGGGCAACGGCTTTTCATCGACCATGTTGGCAGCCCACTCCGGCGCCCACGGGCCGGCGGTTGACTGCAGCGCAATGCGTTCCGCCGGCGCGTTGTAGTCGTAGTGGATCAAGCCGGCGTCGTCGGTATTGCCAACATCGTGCAATGTACCGTTATGCGACAGGGTATGCACCACATGTTCCAATCCACCCTGGGTAACAAAGAGAAAACCCATGGCGGTGCGTCCGGAGGTGTTGAGAAATCGCTTCAGTCCCGGGTGGTATGACGACGTCAGCTCCTCCACGGATTTCGCCAGGATGCTTTGTCCCATCAGACGGTCAAATTCAGTCGGGCCGAAATCGGCGAACATCTTCTGCCCGCTCAAGGTGATGGAGAAATAGTAATGATCGATAGATTCCTGGGTCGTGCCATCATACCATGCCCACAGGCGCAACGGCAGGTATTCCAGCCCATGGCGTCCGTCAGCCATGGCACGATCACTACCGATAATCGAGCCTCCCAGCAAGGCGCCCATCGCCGCGGTGTGATTGAAGTTCATCGTCGAGATGACATAGTTAAATCCGCCGCGAAAGAATGACTTATTCCCCCGCCAGTCCTGCGTTTTCGCGTAAAACTCCAGGTTCTGTTTACTCATCGAGTGATACAACTCTGCAGTCGAACGATCCGGCATCAGCCAGGTATCCCAGTAAGTGTGAATGCTGTCTCGCGCCGGCGCGGGCAACATATCATGATACATATACCAGAGCAGCAGATCGTCCTGGATACCCCATCCTTTCCAGTAACGCGGCACCGTGCACATCTGTTCTCCGATAACCTGCGCATATTGCTTCGAATCACCCGACTCCAATTTTTTCATCCACTCAACGCCGCCGCCGATCCGGCGCAACTCCTGCACACGCGTCCACTGCCAGGACGGCATCCACTCCGGTTTTACCAGCGCATGGCGCTCCGCCAGCGCTTTCAACGCGTCAGGCGCGGGATACACTGCGGTGGGCATCCCTCCAGTGCCATCTTTCACCAGTTGTTGCCCCATCGCCGGGACATCAATTGGCGCCGGCAACGGAGCAAGTGCACTGCGGACTTGTTTAAGTGTCAATACCAATTCCGGCTCTTTGAACGTCAGACCATGACCGCCAGTAGGAGTAGCCCACTCATAGCCAAGGTCATCATAACGTTCATCATACGTCTCCCACTTACGCAGCAGCAGTCCCTGTTCATCGAGCAATCGCAGACGGGCTTCCGGCGTGGCGGCATAGATTGGTTGGGTAAGCACCTGCGTGACATCCAGCCGCGCTTCCGGTTGCTTGAATGATAATTCGACGGGACCGAATTGATGCGGATACCGGTCATGCACAGTGTCATCGGCGCCATAGCGTGTCCAGTATCCCGCGCCATTGATAAACGCGTTGTATGTGGGCGCCAGATTTTTTTGTGCCACCCAGGGACGACGCAGCATCCACGCGAGCACGTGCCATTGTGGCGGATTGTCTTTTAAATTCTGCGTCATCATGCCGTTACGGAGAATGTAGATATTCGGCGCCAATTCGAAGCCGGCATATGCGAGGACTACCTCAGCTTTCTCGATGCCATATCCTTCGCGTAGCTTTGCAGCGATCTTCTCGGCCGCGCCAGGGAAGCGCAACAGTACGGCGCGCTGGGCGGCATCTATCGTCATCGCGCCCGGGTAGGCGGTATTCCAGGCCCGACCATCAATGCCCGCCGTTTCCGCGCCGGCGAGTGTTAACGTCAATGGTTCGGCACTCATGCCAACCTGCATGGCCAATAGTAACAACAAGAGCGCAACATATGCGTATAATATTCGATGCATTTCATCTTTCCTCGCTGATATCAAGCAATCGCCCAGCTAGCCCGGCAGTCCTTACGTTTCATGAACAATCCGGGCTAGAGCGTTGATTATACCTGAAATCTAGCATCACTGGATACGGTAAACGGACAACGAACCAATCTGCCTGATAGATCAATCCACTTGCCTCGCCGCAAATGTGTCATGCTCCTGCAGTTTTAACCGCGTTGCTTACAGTTTATCATACCGCCACGCAGGGTATAAAAAATGAAATAACGCTAATATTCACCGTGTCTTGATGCTACAGGTTGCTTCTTCGAGCATGTCTTTTTCGAGAACCAACCTTGACATTGTGTGGAGGCAAACATATACTTAGAGAGGCAATTACCTAGCTATAGACGATATACCTAGCTCATGACCAGACGAAAAAGATCAAGCGAACTACCAAGCAGCATTTTGCAATTGCCTTTTACAAAAACACATAGCGATCAATAAGATTATGATAACAGGTCGATTCCGGTATCGGTCTTGTCGAATACCTATTCAGGTAAAATCGACACACCCTGTGCCGGTTTTTACCTGATTAGCCCGGATTATTCATGAAACGTAAGGACTGCCGGGCTAACTAGGCATTATTCGAAATAGTTATGAATAATGCAGGTTAGGTACTAAAGGAGCCATCATTTATGGTAGCAACTGCGACTGCCCCAGAGGTTCAGCCTCTCATCGCCACACCTGTCGTTGAAATTCAACATCTCTGCAAGGTCTACAACTTGATGATGGGCAAAGAACTCCACGCCTTGACGGATCTCACGCTCACGATTCCCAAAGGCGAAACCTTTGCAATCGTCGGTCCTAATGGTTCTGGCAAAACCACTACCATGAAGATCTTGCTGAACCTGATCTTTCCAACTTCGGGCGAAGTCTCCCTTTTTGGTCTCGATCCGGGTGATTCAGAAGTACAGGCTCGTCTTGGGTATCTTCCCGAAGCTCCATATTTTTACGAATATTTGAATGGGCGCGAATTATTAGACTATTACGGCAAGTTATGCAATGTCCCTTCGGATGTGCTCCCTTCACGTATCGATCAGTTGTTGCAGATGGTTGATCTCCATGAACGCGGTGCTGATTTGCCGATTCGTGTCTATTCACGCGGGATGCGCCAGCGCATCGGCATCGCCCAGGCGATGATTAACGATCCGGAGTTATTGATCCTGGATGAGCCAACGAATGGCCTTGATCCTCTCGGCACTGTACAGGTTCGTCAATTCATTTTGGAACAAAAGAAGCAAGGGCGCACCATGCTGCTCTGTTCGCATTTGCTTTCCGAAGTAGAACGGGTCGCAGATCGCGTGGCCATTCTCCATCGTGGCAATCTCCTGGCAGTTGGTCCGGTCGCGGAATTAGTGCCGGAAAGTCAGCAATGGCAACTGGTCGCCACGGATTTGTCTCGTGCAGCGATCACTATCATGAAGGAAGCCGGTGTGACGCTGGAAGTTCATGGCGATGTAGTAACGATCTGCACCGACAGTCTCGATGCCATTTACAATGCGTTAGGCCTGGTGCGTGATAACGGTGGACAACTGGTAGAGATTACGCGACCGCAACCGACGCTGGAGGGACAGTTCCTGAAAGCAGTTGGAGAAGAAGAGCTCAAACGCACGGTGGAAACACTGCAAAAGAGCGCAAAAGAGAAGTAGGCCAACTATAGACGCGAAAAGCGGGGACTGGTACACATGTTCCACATCTCCGGCACGAAATGTGAGACAGCAGTTTTGAACGTGTATATCGTCCCCCCTTTTCGCTTTCCGTTTATTATGTGTTGATTTTTTTGGCATCAAATGCCATTGCCCATCTCTGGGAATTGTTGATTTTTTAAGGGAGTCATCATGTCGCTATTTCGACCGATTTGTCTTATCGCAGGTAATACCTTCACCGGTATTATCCGCGGTGCGGTGATTCAGGTATTACTGGTTCTGGCCGCAATTATGATTTTTGCGGGCATGTCAACCTCAGCCATGGATCCGGCGCAAGTCCGCCAAATGATGATTGACTCCGGACTGGCCGGGATTACCATCATGGGGGCAGTGATTGCCATTTTAACCGGCTTCACAATTATTCCACGCGAAGTGGAAACTCGTACGATCTATCCGGTGATTTCTAAACCAGTGCAGCGCTGGCAATTTGTTCTTGGCACTTTTGGCGGCGCTATTTTAACCAATGCAATGACCATCGGCATGTTATCCGTGCTGTTTTTTATTGGCTTCTGGTTTAAGAATCATCACCAGTTTGATAACCGACTGGTACCAGCAGTATTTATGATCTATGCCATGACCGTCGTGCTGTCCGCGATGATTATCTTCTTCTCCACCTTCATGTCCTGGATCGGCACTATTATCGTGTCGATGGTGGTGTGGTTTATTGGCAGTTATTCCCAATTCCTCTGGGATCTCGCCATGCAGCGCAGTAAAGGCATTACAAATCTGCCGTTTATGATTGTGCAGAAATTGATACCGAATTTCCAATCCATGGACCTGCGTTATGCGATTGTTACACTGGATCAACAATCCTTTCATATGCAGCAGATTCTGATTCCACTCGGCAACGGCGCGTTATTTGCGGTGGTGTCTCTAACACTGGCTATTCTTATTTTTAATTATCGTGAGCTTTAAGGGGGCTTTCCATGCATGCCCGGCAGCGTACTGCTATTAAATTGATAATATTGGCTCTGGTGTGTTTTATTCTGCGATGGCCACTCGACGACTTTATGTGTAATCCGGCGCTCTGGCATGGGCAGGAGAAGAACGCACAGGGCCACTTTATTCTCTGGCGCGAGCCGGAGAAGACCGCCTCCGGCAAGGATTTATTCAGCGAAGTGTTGTCCGGCGGCGCAGGCACACCGGCCATGTTCGCTTTACTCGGTGGTCAGCGTTATTTAGTGGCCAATATCTTATGGAACTATGCTGATGTGCTGTTTCACAAAGGCGATCCCTATCGAATGGTGAGCGCCTTTGATTCGTGCGTCTCACTTAATCCGGCGTTTACCGAGGCCTGGTCTACCTATGGTTGGCATGAGGCGTGGAATCTTTTTGATGATGCGAAAACCATTACCGAAAAGGAAAAATGGCTCTACTATGGCATCAAAGTGTATGAGCGCGCGATCGAGGCGCAACCAGGTAAACCACACGCTTTATTCGATCTGGGCTGGTTGTATCTCGAACGTGTGGGGGATTATTTCAAAGCCAAAGATCAATTTGCCCAGGTGGTTGAGGGAACGAAATTTCAGCCGTTATACGTCCAGGACAAGAAACAACTCGGGAATGCTTTAGACCTCTACAATGAAAAACGCTGGGACCCAACTCTCTATGGATTACGCCTCGGATATGTTTACCGGCTCCTGGGCGTGATTACTGCGGATAAACAGTATTTCCATCAGGCGCTCGCGACTTACAACAAATGCCTTGAGATTGACCCGGGTTGTAAAGATGCCATACGCCTGAAAAAGGAAATTACGGAGAACATGGATAAACCATCCTGGTTGAAGAAGGAACAGAAGATGGATGCGGCAATACGGAAAAATTACGAGATGGCGCCGCTCCATTATGGCTACCCCGGTAAGACGATGGACGAAATGATTACTGGAACGAGCGACGCGCAACAACTTCAGGTCTCACCCTTGTAATGCTCGTGGCATAATACATGGCCACTTTTTCACACCTCCTGGTTCGCCGGGAGGTGTAATCTTTTATACCGGATACCTTATCTCTTCGGAACCGACAAGGACGTATACGATTATTCGTTGTTTGTTGCGGTTCCGAATGGATAAGGTACCAAGCAGGCATTTGTGCAAATGCGGCGAATAGTGACATTGGCATGATTTTTTTTGCTCTTATTCGTGATCTGGGCCGAAGTCTTCTCGCGGCTTTCTCCGCATTAGGCTCAGGTACGCTTATCCTGTGGGATGCACTTCTGGGCATCAGCATGCGCAATGCCCACGCCGGAAAACGCATTTGGGATCAATTGGCATTAGTGGGTTATGAATCATTGCCCATCGTGTTAATCACCATGCTTTTTTCCGGCATGGTATTCGGTTTGCAAATCGCCAGAGAATTTGTCCTTTTCGGCGCCGGACAGTTTGTGGGGGGTGTGGTCGCCGTGTCGATGGCACGCGAATTGGCTCCGACACTCACGGGAATTATTGTTGCCGCGCGCATCGGTTCCGCTTTCGCGGCCGAATTAGGCGCGATGAAAATAACCAATCAGATCGATGCACTACGCGCGCTCGCGACTAATCCCATTCGTTACCTGGTTACGCCGCGACTGATCGCCTCTGCCATCATGTTGCCGTTGCTGACCATGTATGCCAATGTGATGGGCATGGCCGGCGGTGCGCTGGTCGCGATTAATTCCGGCGTCTCCTACCAATCATTCCTCAACTCCGCTACCCTGTTCCTGGATGCGTATGACCTGTTCGGGGGCATGTTAAAGACCATGGTGTTCGGCATTATTATCGCCATTACTTCTTGCTATATTGGCCTGAACACAGAAGGAGGCGCGGCAGGCGTGGGTCGTTCGACCACTTCCGCCGTGGTCTGGAGCATTATCCTGCTGTACGGGAGCAACTTCGTCATGTCCTGGTTGCTCTGGGCGAGGTGAACATGCGCCGTATTGACCGCTACCTGCTGTCGGAAATGATGATTCCAGCCTTGGTGGGCGTGATGCTGCTGCTGTTGCTGCTGATTGGCAACGTTCTATATATGTTGCTGCTCGTGTTGTATGGCGGAGCGCCGCTACACGACATCGGCATGATTCTTTTCTACCGTCTGCCGGAAGTCCTGTTGCAAGCTATCCCGGGAGCGCTGTTGCTCGGTACGGCGCTATCGCTCAATCGACTGGAGCGCGACCGGGAATTATTGGCAATCCGCATGGCGGGCGTCCGACTCAAGCGGGCGATACTTCCCTATGTCGTACTCGGCATCATCAGTGCCGTGGGCATGTTCGTGCTGCAGGATACCCTGGTGCCACAAGCTACGCACCTGGCTGAAGTTGCCCAGCGCAAGTTAATCTTTGGCACCCCCACGTCGGTGATACAGCAAGATGTTTTTTTCAAGACGGATAACTATGTGTTCTACGTAGGGAAAATCGATACCAAATCGCAGGTGATGAAACAGGTACTGATCTACAAAACTGAGGCAAATTCGACCACGCTCTATACCATTCCCCTGGCAGAAAATCACCATGGACGCTTATTTTTTAAGGCCAATCCCGACACCGGGCAGGCGCCGATATTTTATATCTTTGATCGCTCCGGCATTCCCGTGACCACCGGTTCAGCGGAAAGCGGGGAAATCGATCTCAAACAGGATGTGTGGAACTTTATTAACGATCAACCGTCACGTCCGGAAGAATTAACCTTCATCCAGTTGTTCCGGTTGCTCAAAAATATGCGCGGGGTGGGAAGCATCAGTGGCTATACCCTCCCGCTCACGCCGCCGCAATTGACGTTTTTCTTGCACCGCAAACTCGCGCTCTCTCTCTCCACACTGGTAGCCATTCTCATCGCTATCCCACTCTCGGTTCATTTCGGGCGATCAGGAGGGTATGTCGGGTTGTTGCTCTCAGTAGTAGTGGCGTTTTTCTTCATCATCGCACAACAATGGGCACAAGTGTTGGCCGTGAAAGATCTGCTCAATCCCGTCCTTGCTGCCTGGGCGCCGAATGCGCTGTTCGGACTCATAGGTATTGTGCTGTTGGTGTTGGAAGAGTGAATTTTCGCTAACGTCGGACCCACTC